>OFHJ01000012.1_pt1 | contig 71679 bp, 61 predicted proteins | sample 1522001 | NCBI WGS metagenome assembly OFHJ01 (sample SAMEA2464838, study PRJEB22497) | soil metagenome | biome: Grassland; feature: Farmland; material: Clay | place: Australia | collected 2013-02-01 | depth 1.2 m | reverse complement strand
ACCACTGAGCATCGCGAAGGAGGCGTCAAGGCGCGATTGGCTGGAAGGTTAGTCTTCCTGTTCGGCGCGCAGCGAATCCCACAACTTCTGCCCCTGCTCCGAAATATCGCCCACCAGGTCTTCCATCCGCACCAGAAAATCCTGCCCCCGGCGCAAATACTCCGGAATCCCGTTCCAGATCCGCTGCACCACCTCCGGCGACTCCAGCGCCACCAGCGCGCCCGCCATCAGCGCCGCGGCCACCGCGCTCTTGCGCTTCCCGGCCATCAGCAGCGCCGCCGAAAGCACCAGCGAACCCGCCGCCGCCGCACGCGGCAGCGAAACCTCGCCCGGCGTCTCCACCACTCCGTTCGTGATCGTCAATTCCTCTTCGCTGCGCAGAACTTCCGTCTCCATCGCCATCTACATCATCCTCAGTGCTGGAATCCAAGGCTTGCGAAAAGATCCTAATCCAGATCAAAATCCCGAAGCGGCTTGCCCGTATCCGGCGTTTCCTTCGCCTTCTTCAACGCTTCGGCAAACTTTTTCGCCAGCACATCCTCGCGGTTCTTCTCCGCGTCTACGGATTGTTTAAAAATGCTGTGCTTGCGCTCTTCCTGCTCCCGCATCGCCTTCGCCGCCGTCTCAAAATCCTCAAACGTCCGCTTACGCGGCGCTGGAGTATGCGCGATAACCGCCCGGGTCTTCGCGTCGATTTTCAGCATCGCACCGCAGTCCGGGCACGCCACTTCAAACGTTGTTTCGTCTTTGGGTGCCATATGGCGGAATCTAGCACTCTCGCTCGCGCCTTGCAATCAATCTGCGCATTCCGCTCCCGCCGCGACGCCCGATTCCAGCGTCCGCCCGGCAAAAATCCAGCCCGATTCATGGACCTGCGGCTTCGGCAACCTCTGTCAGCCCCAGCACCCAAAGCCCTGCAAACAAGTCTTTAGATATAAATTTCCCGGTGCCCCGGACACAGCTCCTGGGCTTCGGCCACCACGGCATCAACCAGCGCGTCGCCATACCGTGCCAGGTAGCTCACGCCGCCCACTGCCCGCTCCTGCGGGTGCTGCTTCGGATAAAGATTCAGGTACATCGCTTCGACGTGCCTGCGCAGGCTTGCGTCTTTCTGCAGCTGAAAACTTGCCGCCATCCGCCGCAACCGGCCCATCTGGTAGCGCATCTTCGAGGCCGAAGTCTCCGCCGACCGTCCCAGCCCCGCATCCATTGAGTGCATCCACTCCGTCAGCGCCGTCAGCTCCTCATCCAGAGCCTTGCCCGTGACCGCCAGCCGCCGCTTGCCCTCCACCGGCATCGCTCGCGCGCCCAGCCGCTGCATCAAATCCTCGGGCCGCAGCCGGAACAGATCCTCCAGCCCCACCCCATGCTGTTTCATCGCATTCCGCATCGCCGGCTCTATGATCGTCGCGCTCATCCTAGGCAAAACGGGAGTCGTTCTTCCCAGCACCGCCTCATACAGCACCTGCGTCTGCGCAAAATACGCAATCTCCGCCGGCCCTCCAATGTAGGCCAGCGTCGGCAAAATCGCATCCTGAAACACAGGCCGCAGCAGCGCATTCGGACTCACACGCTCCGGCTCGCTCTCCAGAATCGCCACCAGCTCCGCCGCCGAATACGTGCTCTTGCCCGCCGACCACTCACCGCCGCCATTCCGCCGCAACGCCTGCCGAGCGCCCGTCTCCCCGTCGATCAAAAACAGTAAACTACCCTTCGCCGCCACCAGCACCTGCGAGTGATACCCGCGCTCCTGCAGCAGTCGGTCCCGCTCGTGCAGCAGAGCTTCCAGCTCCTCGGCCCGCTCCAGCGGAATCGGCTGCCCCAACTCGTTCCCTTCGGCCACAAAGATGCCCATCTCCAGCTCGTAATCGAGCGCCCGGGTCGGCATGTAAACCGGCGCAGCCGCCTCCGGGCTCATCACCTGGCCGCGGGGCCGCCGCACGGTCTCCCCGCTCACCACAATCGAAGAAGCGCGTCCGTGATACCCGACCGGCACATATTTGTAATTCGGCAGGAGCGGATTGTCCGGCCGGAACAGCCGTCCGACGTTGGTCGCGTGATGGATGGAGGCGTAAAAATCCGTGTAGTCGCACACACGGAACGGCGGGAGCATGCGCACGTCCTTCTGTGCCACCAGCGTGGGAGCGAGCTTCTCCCGGTACTCCGGATTGGTCAGCAGTTCCGCGGCCCGCCGCCGCAGCTGCCGGGCCGCCGCGCTGCCCCGCGCCGTCGCCATCGAGCCCGTCCTCGGCCCCGGCCCGCGCCGTCCCGCGGGGTTGCCTCCCTTCGCCCGCGGGGACGGCGGGCAGGTCACCTATCCGGCGCTTGGCTAGTTTCCCCAGCCGGGCCCGGGCGCGGAAAAGGGGGGTGGGGCGCCCCCGCCTGTCGCATCTCGCGAACGCCCTTACGCCCGTCCCCGCCTTGGCCGACCACAGCTCCCCTACCCGCACGCCTCATTGCCCGCCCGCTGTTTCCCCGCGCAGCAGGGCTTCCAACTCGCTTTCGCCGATCACCTTCACGCCCAGTTGCCGCGCCTTGTCCAGCTTGGAGCCGGGATCGGCGCCGGCGACGACGTAATCGGTTTTGGCGCTGACCGATCCCGCGACGCGGCCGCCGGCGGCTTCGATCTTTTCCTTCGCCTCCTCCCGCGTCTGGTGCTCCAAGCTGCCGGTCAGCACGAACTTCAATCCCGCGACGGTGGGCCGCTGCCGCGGCGCGGCCAGCTCCTCATGGAAGCGCAGCCCGGCGGCGCGCAGCCGCTCCATCAATTCCCGGTTGGCGGGCTCGGCGAAAAAATCTACGATGGCTTCCGCGATGCGCGGGCCGATCTCCTCGATCAGCTCCAACTCCGCGGCGGAGGCGGAGGCCAAGGCGTCCATGTCGCCGAAATGCCGCGCCAGAATCTTCGCCGTCCGCTCGCCGACGAAGCGGATGCCCAGGCCGTAGATGACGCGGTAGAGTTCGTTCCCGCGGCTGCGCTCGATCTCCGCCAGCACGTTGTCGGCGGATTTGTCCGCCATGCGCTCCAGGTTGGCCAGCTCCTCGCGCCGCGCCGTTAAGTCGTAGATGTCGGCGACGTTGCGCACGCCCAGCTTGTCCACCAACTGGTCCAGCAGCGCCGGGCCCAGGCCCTCGATGTTCATTACGTCGCGGTGGGCAAAGTGCCGCAGGCTCTCCTTCAACTGCGCCGGGCAGTTGCGGTTGACGCAGCGCCAGGCCGCCTCGCCTTCCTCCCGCACCACGTGGCCGCCGCAGACCGGGCAGCGGCTGGGCATGATGAACTCCTGGCCGCGCTCGGCGTGGCGCTCCACGCGCAGCACTTTGGGAATGACGTCGCCGGAACGCTCCAAGGCGACGGAATCGCCGATCTTGACGTTGAGCCGGCGGATTTCATCTTCGTTGTGCAGCGTGGCGCGGCTGACCGTCACGCCGCCCACCGCGACCGGCTTCAGCACCGCGACCGGCGTCAGCGCACCGGTGCGGCCAACTTGCACCTCGATGCCCAGCAGCTCGGTCACCGCTTGCCGCGCGGCGTATTTGTAGGCAATCGCCCAGCGCGGAAATTTGCTGGTCGCCCCCAGCCGCTGCCATGCGGCGACGTCGTTGACCTTCACCACCACGCCGTCGGTTTCATAGCCCAGCGTTTCCCGCTCGCTCTCCCAGGCGCGGATTTGTTCCAGCGCCGCCTCCGCCCCCCGGCAGAACGCCCATTCGGAATGCCGGAAGCCGAGCCGCGCCAGGCGCTCCAGCGTTTCCTTTTGGCTCGTCGCCGCCGGGCGCCCGTCTACCAGTAAGTAGTAAGCAAAAAAATCCAGCCGGCGGGAAGCCGTCACCCGCGGATCCAGCATCCGCAGGCTGCCCGCCGCCGCGTTGCGCGGGTTGGCGAACAGGCTGAGGCCCTCGGCGGCGCGGCGCTCATTGAGTTGGGCGAAGGATGTGGTCGGCATCAGCATTTCGCCGCGCACCTCGAAGTTGCCGTCCGCACCGAGCCCGGCGTCCAGCAGTGCAGCGGCGTCGAAGGCCAGGGGCACAGAGCGCACGGTGCGCGCATTGGCGGTGACGTCTTCGCCGGTTTCGCCGTCGCCGCGGGTGATGGCGCGGACCAATTGGCCGCCGCGGTAGTGCAGCGCCAAGCTCAGCCCGTCCAGCTTCAATTCGGCGACGTAGCCTACCGCCGCCGCCGCTGCCCCCGGTTCCTTCGCCAGCGCCTGAGTCCGCCCCGCCGCCGCAGCATCCTTCCCCCCCGCCGCCGCTTCCGCCGCCGCCAGCCCTTCGCGCACGCGCCGGTCGAAGTCCAAAAACTCCGCCTCGGAGTAGGCGTTGTCCAGGCTCATCATCGGCGTCGAATGCCGCACCTTGACGAAGCCTTCGCGCGGCTCCCCGCCCACGCGCTGCGTTGGGGAATCGGGCCGGATCAGCTCGGGATGTGCGCTTTCCAGCGCCTTCAGCCGGTTCATCAGGGCGTCGAACTCGGCGTCGCTGATCTCCGGCTTGTCGAGAACGTAATACAGCCGCTCATGCCGGCGAATTTTCTCGCGCAATTGGAACAACTCGCGCTCAACCGCCGCGCCCGCTCGCCCGCCGCCCCCCGGCTTATCCCGGCTGGCCTCGGCGGCCCGCTCGTTAGGCCCGGCTTCCTTCGCGCCGCCGTGCCCCAAGGCCGCGCCGCCGCGTCCGGTGTCCCCCGCATCGCCGCGACGCTTTTGGTTCCCGCCGCCCTCCCGCTTGCCTCGCTTGCCCGCCATCTTTTGGATTGTAGCGTTGGCGGGCGAGCCGATATCCTGCCACTCCGTCCCCCTCCCATTCCCGTCCCGCCAATCGCCGGGCCCGGGCCCACCAACGACGGTCTGGCATTTTGGGGCCGCCCCAGGATCTCGTAGGCGGGCCGAAGCAAGCCTCAACGGCGCCGAAGCCCAGCGCCCGCTGCACCGCAGCCTAGGCAACTGAACCGCGGCGGAGTCCCCCGCTGCGGACGGCACGGCGGCCCCGCCCATCGCCATGAAGGGAAGGCGCCGCAAGCGCCGGCAGGAAGCGGCGACACCGGGGCGGTGCGCTTAGCGCGACGCGAGCACGGTCCGCCGCAGCCAGCGCCGCAGAGTCGCGGCCTGGAGCGGATCGGGATGGGCGCCGCGGCGCAGGGAATAGGTCCATTTCCGCCGCCCGGCCAGCGTCAGCCACACCGAGCGCCGGACTCCGTCGTGGCGCAAAGTTACTGTCACCGTCTGACCTGGTTGGTGGCTTGCCAGCAGGCGGCTCAGCGCCCGGGCACTGGCCGGGGTGCCTTCCAGCGTCAGGAGCTGGTCGCCGCGCCGAATCGCCGCCCGCGCGGCGGGCGACCCGGGGCGGACGCCGCTGACCACCAAGCCGCCGGCGTCGGCGTCGGTGTCCAGCCCGAGCGTCGCGCCCGCGGCCGGAGCGGACCGCACGGCGACGCGGATACCGGCGTAGCCGAAATATTTCCGGTAGTTCATGGGCGCGGTGGTGGCGGCGTAGCGGAAGATCGGCGCCAGCGAGCGGCCCGCGGCGCGCTCGCACGCGGCGCGGAATTCCGCGTCGGTGAAGCCGCGCCGGTCGCGCAAAAAATAATCGCGGTACAGCGCGCGCATGACGGTGCCGAGCGAGTGCGCGTTATGGCTGTCGTGCCGAATCGCCAGGTCGAGCATGGCGCCCAGCATGGCGCCGTTGTCGTAATAGGAGATGGTGATGTTGCGCCCGGCGGCGCCGCCGCGGCCGCCGTAGGAGCTGGTCCAGGTGTACCAACTGGACTCGGTGGCGGATTCGTAGGGCCGGCCGGGCTCGTTCTCGAAGACGTTGATCTCGTGCTGGAGCGTGGCCAAGTACTGCGCCGGGGTGATCAAGCCCGCCCGCACCAGCAGCAGGTCTTCGTAATAGACCTCCAGGCCCTCGGAGACCCAGAGCATATGGGTGAGGTTTTCGGTTTCGTAGTCGAACGGGCCCAGCGCCAGCGGGCGGATGCGCTTGACATTGAAGGTGTGGAAATATTCGTGCGCGACGTAGCTGAGCCAGGTGCGATAGCCGGCGGGTGTGGTGAGGTCGCGGCCGTTGAAGGAAATGGCCGCGGAGGTGAGGTGCTCGATGCCCCCGTCGCCGCGGCCAATCAGCAGGAAGGTGTAGCGCGGATAGGGGATGGTCCGCATCAGCGTCGTTCCCGCCTCGACGATGCGGCGCAGATCGCGGACGATCTTGCCGCGCGGCACGCTGGCGGGGACGTACTCCATGGCGATCGTGTGCGGGCGGCCGCGGACGCGAAAGTGAAGGATCTGCTGGTTGCCCATCAGCACCGGGCTGTCGAAGAGCAAGTTGAAATTGGATGCGGTGAAGGTGCGCGGCCGCCCGGCGACGGGCGCCAGCCCGCTGGAGATCCGGCGCCAGCTCGGGGGCAGATGGAAGGTGACCGTGGCCGGCAGGGCCAATTGGCCGGGCAGGTAGAGGAACGTTCCCGGCGGGGCGAGGAAGGCGCTTGTCGTGCTGATCGAGTTGTCGGCCACGAACGGGCGCGTGGCCGCGACGTCATAGCTAAGGATCACGATGGGCGCGTGACCGGTGACCACCCGCCAGGTATGCGGCGTCACCTGCTCCCAGCCCAGCCGCCGCCCTTGCCCGTCCCGCGCCTGGAAGCGTGAGACATGGCGGGCGTAATGCAGAATCCGGTAGAAGCCCGGCATCCAAGCCGGCATCTCGAAATCCTGCATCTCGCCGCGCAGATGCGCGCAGCGCAGGACGACGTGAAACTCATGCCGGCTGGGCCGCGGCGTCACCGTGAACGCCAACGACGGCGGCGCCTGGGCAGCGGCCGCTTGGGCAGGCGAGGACTGGGCGGGGGAGGCCTGCGCGGGGGAAGGAAGCCCGGCGGCCGCGAGTGCGGTACAGAGGATGACGACGCCGCCAATGACGGCACTGGCGGCGACGGCGCAGATAACGGCGAGCGGACGCGGCGAACGCATGCCGGACCAGTATCCCGCGGAAAAAGACCCCGTCAAGCCTGCGCGGCGGGGCGAGGCACACCTCCGCCCGCATGCGGCGAAGTGGTTTCTCTTTTTTCCGCAAGGCGCACGAGTCGCGGGCGAAGCGCCGGTCTGCCCGGCGCGATCGGGCGCGACGCGGCGGCTAGCGCGGGGGGCGGGTGATGGCGCCTTCGGCGGGGGAGGCGACGAGGGCGGCGTATTTGGCGAAGACACCGGAGGCGTAGACCGGGGGCCGAGGCTGCCAGGCGGCGCGGCGGCGGCCCAGTTCGGCGTCGTCGAGTTCGACGCGCAGCGATCGCTGCGCGGCGTCGATGGCGACGATGTCGCCTTCGCGCAGCAGAGCGATGGGGCCGCCGCGGGCGGCTTCCGGGGCGACGTGGCCGACCATCAGGCCGCGCGTGGCGCCGCTGAAGCGGCCGTCGGTCAGCAGGGCGACGGTTTCGCCGAGGCCCTCGCCGACGATGGCGGCGGTGACGCCCAGCATTTCGCGCATGCCGGGGCCGCCGGCCGGGCCTTCATTGCGGATGATGACGACGTCGTTGGGGCGGATCTTTCCGCCGGTGACCGCGGCCATGGCGGCTTCCTCGCCGTCGAAGACGCGGGCCGGGCCGCGGTGCGCGCTGCGCTCATGCCCGCTGAGCTTGACCACGGCGCCGTCGGGCGCCAGGTTGCCGCGCAGGACGACGATGCCGCCGGTGGCCTTGATGGGATTCGCCAGCGGGCGGATCACTTCCTGGCCGGGGGTTTCCTTGGCAGCGGCGGCTTCGGCGGCGAGCGTGCGGCCGGTGACGGTGATGGCGTCGCCGTGCAACTTGCCCGCGGCCAGCAGCCGCTGGGACAGAACCGGCACGCCGCCGGCTCGGTGCAGCTCGGAGGCGGCGAAACGGCCGGCGGGCATCAGGTCGCAGAGCAGCGGCGTGCGGGCGCTGATGGCGTCGAAGTCGGCCAAGGACAGTTCCACGCCGGCTTCGCGGGCGATGGCCAGCAGATGCAGCACGGCGTTGGTCGAGCCGCCGCTGGAGGCGACGCCGGCGACGGCGTTCTCCAGCGCTTGGCGCGTGAGGATGGCGGAAGGTCGGAGGCCGCGGCGGAGCACGTCCATCACCAGCGCGCCGCACTGGCGGGCGACGGCGGATTTTTCTCCGGCGAGGGCGGGTACGCCGTTGGCGCCGGCGGGAGAAAGGCCCAGCAGCTCCATGGCCATGGACATGGTGTTGGCTGTGTACTGGCCGCCGCAGGCGCCAGCGCCGGGACAGGCGACGTCCTCCAGGGCTTTCAGGTCGGCGTCGCTCATCTTTCCGGCGGCGTTGGCGCCGATGCCTTCATAGACGTCCTGAATGGTGACGTCGCGTCCCCGGAAGTGGCCGGGGGCGATGGTGCCGCCGTACAGGACCAGGCTGGGCAGGTCCAGGCGGGCCAGAGCCATGGCCGCGGCGGGGATGGTCTTGTCGCAGCCGACGATGGCGATGACCGCGTCGAACATTTGCCCGCGGCAGACCAGCTCGATGGAATCGGCGATCACTTCGCGGCTGACCAGCGAGGCGCGCATGCCCTCGGTGCCCATGGTTTCGCCGTCGGAGATGGCGATGGTGTTGAACTCCATGGGGGTGCCGCCGGCTTCGCGAATGCCCTTTTTCACCTCGGCCGCGAGCGACCGCAAGTGGAAATTGCAGGGCATGGTTTCGATCCAAGTGTTGGCCACGCCGATCAATGGGCGGGCCAGGTCGGCATCGGTGTAGCCGACCGCCTTGAACATGGAACGGGCGCCGGCGCGGTCGCGGCCGGCGGTGATGCTGCGGCTGCGGTGCTTAAGGGAGGCAGAGTCGTCGTTGGGCATGGGACCGGTAAAGAAAGAAGAAGGTTTTTATTCTGGCACAGCGGGAAGGCGGAGGGCAGAGGGCGGGGGGCCGCGGGTCCCCGCCCAAGGCAGCCATGCCGCCGCCGGGCGGCTCGGCCGCGCGCAGCGCGACCGCACGCAAGCCGGAGGCATATCTCACATTTCCGGACCCAACCCCGGGGGGAGCCCACCATCTCCGTTGCGGCGGGCGCTTGATAGGTTTCGTGCCACTCTGCCGCGGCGGTAAATGACAGCCGGGACGGCTATCCCACTTTGCATTCCGGGGCGGCGAGGGATCGCGCGAGATTCTCCAGGGTTCAGGGTATCCGCGGTGGAATTCGCCGGTTCTCGGCGGATGGAAGCATTTGTCTTTCGCCGGCAGCCGGGCATCACAATAAAGCGTGATCTTTCGGAACCGGGAGGAGGCGGGACGGTTGCTGGCGGCGCGGTTGCGCGCGGTGTTGCCTCCGGAGTTGCTGGAACGCGGGCCGGGCGGGAAGCTGCGGCGGCCTGGCGCGGGCGACACCGGTGCAAGCCATGCCGGCGCGAGCCATGCCGGCGCACGGACCGGCGCGCAAGCCGGTGTGATCGTCCTGGCGCTGCCGCGCGGGGGCATTCCGGTGGCGGCGGAGGTGGCGCGAGAGCTGCGGCTGCCGCTGGATATTTTGGTGGTGCGCAAGGTATCGCTGCCGCAGGAACCGGAACTGGCGCTAGGGGCGGTGGCCAGCGGCGGGGCGGCGGCGCTGAATTGGGATTTGATGGAACGGCTGGGGGTGAGCGAACTGGATTTGGCGCCGGCGATCGCGCGCGAGCGGGAGCACGTGCAGGCGCTGGACCAAAATTTGCGCGGGACGCATCCGCGCCTGGATATTCGGCGTCGGACGGCGCTGGTGGTGGATGACGGATTGGCCACGGGGGCGACCATGCGCGCCGCGGTCGCGGCGCTCCAGAAGGCCGGGGCGGAACGCGTGATCGGGGCGGTTCCGGTGGGCGCGGCGGCGACCTGCCGTGAGCTGGCGCGGCACGCGGACCAAATGATCTGCCTGGAGACGCCGGATCCGTTCTACGCCGTCGGCGAATGGTATCAAGAGTTTCCGCAAGTGAGCGATGAGGAGGCGCGGCGGTATTTGGCGGCGAGTTGGCGGGCGGTGGCCAAGGCCGGTTAGGCGGCGGCTCGCACCGGATGGCGGGCGGCCGGTTCTGGCGCCAGGGTTCTCGACGGGGCGGTACCCACGCACGGGGTCGAGGTGGTTCTGGCCGCGGCGCTCGTTCAGTTGAAGATTGCGGGACGAATAGCAACGGGAACCGAAGGAGGTAGCGATGGAGGCGCGGGAAACGGAGATTCGGCTGCCGAACGGGCCGGAACTGCGAGCGGTGGTGGGCGTGCCCGAAGGGGCGCAGGGGCCGGAAGGCATGAAGGGCATGGTGCTGTTCGCCCATGGCAGCGGCAGCGGGCGGCATAGCCCGCGCAATCAGGCGGTGGCGCGGCAACTGCAAACTGCGGGGCTGGGCACGGTGCTGATGGATTTGCTGACCGAGGACGAAGAACGCCGCGACCGGGAGACCGCGGAGTATCGCTTCGATATTCCTCGCCTGGCCCGGCGGCTGGCGGCGGCTACCGGCTGGGTGCGGCGGCAGGCGTGGGGGCAGGCGGATATTGGCTACTTCGGCGCCTCCACCGGCGCGGCGGCGGCGCTGGTCGCCTCGACGCAGCGCGCCGAGATAAAGGCGGTGGTCAGCCGCGGCGGGCGGCCGGATTTGGCCGCATCGGCGCTGCCGCATGTGCTGGCGCCGACGCTGCTGATTGTGGGCGGCAACGATCCCGAGGTGCTGGAGCTGAACCGGCAAGCGTTGGCGGAACTGAACGCGGAAAAACATTTGGTGGTGGTTCCGGGAGCGACGCATTTGTTCGAGGAACCGGGAACGATGGAGCAAGTGGCGCAGTTGGCGCAGGAGTGGTTCCTCCAGCATCTCGGCCATGCCGGCGAAATCATCTCCGCCGCCTAAAGATCAGGCGGGGCGATAACCGGAGCGAGCCGGGGACGCGGGACGCGGGACGGGGGACGAGCGGGCGCGTTGGGGTTTCGCTCGGGCTCCTTATCCCGCCGCTTGCAGGGTGGTCGCGCCACGTGCGGGCGGGGCTGGTCTACAATGGCGCGTTGTTCCCTGGAGGCTGGATGCAGCGGCGGAAATTTTTAGGATTGGGATTAGGGGCAGCGGCGGCGGCGCCGGCGATGGCGGCGCTAGGAACGGCGGCATGCTCGGCGGGCGCTAAGGGTGCCGCGGGTGGGGCCGCGGCGGCGAGCGGCGCGGCGGCGGGCGGCGGCGTGGTGACGCCGGTCTCGCGGCGGGCGGATATTTTCCTATCCCACCGGCTGGGAACGGATCATGCCGAGGCGGTGTCGGTGATGGACATGAACGGCGACGGCCGGCTGGACATCGTCAGTGGGGCGTATTGGTATGAGAACCCGGGTCCGGGCGGGGTCACCTGGCGGCGGCACCAATGGCGGTATGTCGGGGTATCGCCGTTTCATATCACCGGCGTGAACAAGATCGAGTTCGTCAACGATTGCATTCAGTTTCCGGTGGACGTCAACCATGATGGGCATTTGGACATCGTGACCGCGGCGTGGCAGACGGACGGGATCTGGTGGTATGAGAATCCCAAAGGGCCCGAGTTCTGGAAGAAGCACCTGATCTGCCATTCGCGGGCGACCGAGGGCGGCGTGTACGCGGACGTGAACGGCGACGGGAAGATGGACACCATCTTCGCGCATTACGAGCCGTCCACGTTCATTTGGGTGAACTACGCCGGGGCGAAGCCGGAGGTGCATTACGTTGGCGGCAAGGAAGCGGACGGGCACGGCGTGGGCGTGGCCGACATCAACGGCGACGGCAAGCCGGATATTTTGTCCATCCACGGCTGGCTGGAGAACGTGGACGCCGACCGCGACCAATGGAAATGGCATCCGGAGTGGGAGCTGGGCGAGGCGGGTTTCCCGATCCTGGCTTATGACGTCAACGGCGACGGCAAGATGGACCTGATCTACGGCCATGGGCACAACTTCGGGCTGTATTGGGTGGAGCAGGTGGTGAGCGGCGGGCGGCGGAGCTGGCGGCGGCACATGATTGACGACTCCTTTTCCGAGGCGCACGCGATGAAGCTGGTGGATATTGACGGCGACGGCGAGCTGGAGCTGATCACCGGTAAGCGGTATAGGGGCGATCCGGACCCGGGCCTGTACGAGCCGCTGTGCATTTTCTATTACAAGATTGACCGGCGGACGGCCACGTTCACGCGCTTCCCGGTCAGCTACAACGGGACGGCGGAGATTGGCACGCAGGTGATCACCGAGGACATTGACGGCGACGGCGACCTGGACATCGTCGTCGGCGGCAAGACCGGGGTGCACTGGCTGGAAAATCTGCGCGTGGACAAGGTGCCGGCGAAGATTCGGGAGCAAGAGTTGTGGTTAAACCCGAACTGGCCGTTCGCCGGAGAAAGCGGGCCGGAAAGCCCGGCGGGACATGAGGTGGACACCGCCTCGATCGTGAAGTGCAACGGCTGACGGCGACCGTGCCGCCCGAAGCGTGACGGCTTGGCGCCCGCGGGCCCGCCAGCGGGGGCGGCTCTCGGAAAAACGACCGCACGTACGGCGGGCGCTGCGCCGTGGGCGGCCGCGGTACGCAGGGTGGGGTATGCCTCCGGCTTGCGTACGGTCGCGCTCAGCGCGGCCGGGGCGGGGCGTCAGGGACCCTGCGAGGCAGTCAGGCAGTCTGCGAGTGGCCGCGAAGGGAGGGACGATGAGGAGTGGCGGGCGACCGGTGGCGGTGACGGTGGTCGCGTGGCTGTACATCGCGGCGGGCGGGCTAATGTTCGCGTCGAACTTTCCGGGCTTGCTGGCCGGGCGGGCGGATAGCGGCTGGGTGGAACTGACCGAGGCGCTGGGGGTGGTGGCCGGCGTCTTCTTGTTGCGGCGGCAGAATTGGGCGCGGTGGCTGGCGGTGGCGTGGATGGCGTTTCATGTGGCGATCAGCTTTCCGGTCGCGCGGCTGCTGGCGGCGCACGCGGCGTTTTTCGTGGTGATCACATGGGCCTTGTTCCAGCCGGCGGCGGGCCGGTATTTCCGCGGCGGCGGAGCGGGGCCGGCGGCGATTGGCGAGGCGGCGGGCGAGGCGGCGGGCGGTGAAGGGGGCAATGAAGCGGGCTGAGGCGGCGGGCGGCGGGACAAAAGCGGAGGCCGGCAGCGAGGAAATGACCGCGCCGACGCCGGTCGTCAACCTCGGCTACCGCTCGACGAATTATTGGCTGCTCGGCGGCGGCGAACGGCGCTTGCTGGTGGATTTGGGCTGGCCGGGATCGCTGGGGGCGATGCGGGCGGCGCTGGCGCGAAACGGCGTGGCGCCGGAGGCGATCGCGTTCGGCTTAGCCACGCACTATCACCTCGATCATGCCGGGCTGGGCGAGGAGCTGAAACGGTTCGGGTTGCGGCTGATCGTCGTGGACATTCAACAGGCAGCGATTGCGGCGATGCGGTCGAACATCAAGCCGCAAGACCATTACGTCGAGATCAGCGCCGCCGGGAACCGCGTGATTGCGGCGGCGAAGGGAAGGGAATTGCTGGCGGAGATCGGATTGGCCGGGGAGATTCTGCCCACGCCCGGGCATAGCGCCGACAGCGTGTCGGTGCTGCTGGACGACGGCGCGGTGTTCACCGGCGATTTGCCGGCGGAGAGCATGGCGACCGAGGCGGAGCTGCCGCAGGTGGCGGCGAGCTGGCGGCTGCTGCGGGAGCGGGGGGCACGGCGCTGGTATCCGGCGCATGGGCCGGTGCGGGCCGTGCCGGCGGGCAGGTAATCGCTGGCTTGGTATACTCGGCGTTCATGTTGCCGGGACATGCGACCGCCGAAGGGACCGCCGCGTACGCGGCGCGTTTCCAAACCTTAGCCGAAGCCGGGCATTTTCGCCGCGCCAAGGGCCTGGGCGACGCCTGGATGGCGCCGTCGCTGGGCTTGGGAACCTACCTGGGCGAAGCGGACAATGCGACGGACGCCGGCTACGAGGCGGCGATTGCGGCGGCCTTGGACGGCGGCATCAACTTGCTGGACACGGCCATCAACTACCGGCATCAGCGCAGCGAGCGCGCCATCGGCCGGGTGCTGGGCAGCGGACGGTACCGGCGCGAGGAGATCGTGGTCTGCACCAAGGCGGGGTTTTTCCCGTTTGATGGCGAAATGCCCGCGGATCCGCGCGCCTACATTTTTTCCACCTATTTGCAAAGCCGCCTGGCGCATCCCGGGCAGATCGCGGCGGGGGCGCATTGCATGGCGCCGGTGTTTCTGGCCGATCAGTTGCAGCGCAGCCGGAACAATTTGGGCCTGGAAACGATTGACGTCTTCTATTTGCACAATCCCGAGACGCAGGCGGCGGGATTGTCGCGGGAGGAGTTTTATCGGCGGCTGCGGGAGGCGTTCGAATTTTTGGAGAAGGCGGCGGCCAACGGCCTGATCCGCTACTACGGCGCGGCGACCTGGAGCGGGTTTCGCGTGCCGCCGGACCACGGGGAATATTTGGAGCTGAGCCGCATGGCGGCACTGGCGCGGGAGATCGGCGGCGAAGAGCACCATTTCCGCTTCGTGCAACTGCCCTACAACCTGCAAATGCCGGAGGCCAGCGTGCTGATGAACCAGCCGGTGGAAAAGCCGCCCTATGTCAGCCTGCTGGGCGCGGCGGCGCGGCTGAAGATCAACGTGGTGGCGTCGGCTTCGCTGGCGGCGGGACAGTTGCGGGGCTTGAATGCGGAGGCGCTGGAGTATCTGCGGCCGTTCCTGGCGCCGGCGGAATCGGCGGTGGACTGCGCGCTGCAATTCTCCCGCGCCAGCGTCGTGACGGCGCTGACGGGCATGTCGCGGGCGGAGCACGTGGCGGCGAATCTCCGGGTGGCGGCGTGGCCGCCGGCGAGCGCGGTGCAGATCAGCCGGCTGCTGCGGCAGTAGAGGCATTGGTGGGCGCGGGCCCCAGCCCCGCCGCCGGCGGGGCGTCCCGCTTGCGCGCCCGGCTGGACCGGGGGTCCGAGCCCAACCCAGCGGTCGTCTGGCACGGGGCGCGGCCCCCGCGAGGGGCGACGTTGGCCGCGCCGGCCGGGCGCGGATGACCCGGCTACTCTTCCTTGGCGTAGGCGATTTCCATGCGGGCGGCGCGATGGGCGCTGATGGCGGTGAGCCCGGCGGCGGCGGCGAGCAGGACGAGGATGGCGACGGCGGTGCTGGCGGGGGCGGTGACGACGGCGATCGAGCCGGCCAGCAGGGGAACCGGCAGCAGCGAGTGCAAATAGAAGAGCACGGTCAGGTGCTGAAGCCAGGGCGGAAGGAACAGCAGGATCGCCTCCCAGCCGAAGAACAGCAGCACCGGAATCACCGGATTGCGAAACAGCAGCCCCATGAGCAGAAAGACCGCGCCGTAGGCGGCGCAGGCCAGCACGGCGATGCCCACGTACGCGGCGGCCTGGCCGGCGGCGACGGGCCGAGACGCGATGAGCGCCAGCGCGATGAGCGTAGAGGCGGCGAACAAGGCCGCGGCGCCGATGACGGCGGCGCAATATTTGCCCCACAGCAAAATGGCGCGGGGCGCGGGGGTGAGGAAGGCGTAATGCAGGCTGCGGGCCGAGGTCTCCGAGCGGAAAACGCGGATGAACGCCCAGGCGCAGCCGAAGAAGATGGTGGTGCGGAGAATCAGATTATCGAAGAGCTGGGGGTAGATTTGGCTGGCGCCGGTGGAGAAATGGCCGCCGTGGGCGCGGGCGAAGGCGAGGGCCAGGGCGATGCCGACGCCGGCCAGAACGGGCAGCGCGGCGAGGGCATAGACCACCAGCGCGCCGGGCGAGAGCCATTGCCGCCGCAGTTCGACGGCGATAACCGGGCCCAGCAGGGAGCGCGGAGCGGGGAGGGCGGCGTCAGCCATGGGCGGCCTCCGTGTCGGGGGTCAGCAGGAAGCGGTAGACGGCGTCCAGGTTTTCATCCACCGGGGCGACGGTCTCGATTTGCAGCCGGGACTCGGCGGCCATTTGGTTGAGGGCCAAAAAGAACGCCTCCGGATTGCGGGTTTTAACCAGCACCGCGCCAGGTTCGGCGGCGGACCCGTTGGCCGCGGCGTTGGCGGCGGATTCCTCGCCGGCGAGGCGGGCCTCGATCACATGGGGCAGGGAAAAGGCGTGCGCCGCCAGCTCGGCGGGACGGTCGCAGCGCACCAGAATTTGCAACGGATGGCGGCGGATTTCGCCGCGCACGGTGGGCACGCTGCCGACGCCGCGCAGATAGCCTTGGTCGAGCAGCAGGACGCGGTCGGAGATGGCGTCCACCTCATGCAGGATGTGGCTGGAGATCAGCAGGCAGCGGCCGCCGGTGGCCCAGGCGCGGAACAGCGCCGCCATCTCGGCCCGCGCCAGCGGGTCCAGGCCGTTGAGCGGTTCATCCAGAATGACGACACGGGGATCGTGGGCGGTGGCTTGCGCCAGGCGCAGGCGCTGGCGCATGCCTTGGCTGAAGGCGTCGGCGCGGCGGCGGGCGACGGCGGATAAACCGACGCGCTCCAGGGCTTGGCTGGCGCCGTTGGCGGCGTCGGCGGCAGAGTAGCCATGCAGGCGGAGATAGCGGGCGATGAAGCCGTGGGCGGTGACACCGGCGGGAAACGAGTCCCAGGAAGCGCAGTAGCCCAACTGGCGGTAGAGTTCCGGATGGCCGGGGCGCCGCCCGAGCACGGTGACCTCGCCGCGCGTTGGCCACAGCAGCCCGGCGAATAGATTCATCAGCGTCGTTTTGCCGGCGCCGTTGGGACCGACCAAACTGGTGATGCCGGGGCCGATGCTGACGGTCACGCGGTCCACGCCGAGCACGTCGCCGTAGAACTTCGAGACCAGTTCGGCGCGGAGCAGGGAATCGGAGGTTGGGGACGCGGCGGCGGGCATGGCGGTTAGCGAATGGGCGGATAGGGGCGGAGCGAGCGCGCCAACAACGCCAAACATCCGGCGGCGAGCAGCGCGACGACCAGCCACGCCGACCAGGCGGGCACGGGAGGCAGGACGCCCAAGACGCGGTGTCCGTTGGGGCCGGGAACGAGGCCGTAGGCGGGAAGGTTCAGGCGGAACAAGCCCTGCCAAATGATCCGCATCAGCGCCAGCGGGCTGAGCAGGCGGCCCCAGGGGGTGGTCAGAAAGTTATCTAGGATTCCGCCGACGATGCCGGGAATGAAGAACAGCCCAACCAGGGCGGCGGTGGCGGGCCAGCGGCGCTTGAGCGAAGCCGAAAGGGCGTTGGCCAGCAAGCTGAGCAGGACGATCCACACCAGAGAGCCGAGGAAGATGCCGGCGGCGATGTGCAGATTCGCGGCGAACCAGTGCGTACCGGCAAGCGAGGCTTGCAGCACGAACAAGAACAGGCCGGGCAGCCAGGTCACCGCCGACAGCAACAGCAGCAGCGGCAGCATCTTGCCCCACAGGTATTGCGGGCGGGTGATGGGGCGGGAGAAATAGAGCGGAAGGGCATTGTTGGCCTGGTCGCGGGCGATGGCGGGAGGGCCGAGCCAGAGGGCGAGGAAGAAGGCCAGCACCGATTCGATTCCGAGGTAAACGGAAAAGAACTGCGCGTTGATGGGCACCAACCGGGCCACCGCCAGGCGCAGGACGTGGATGGCGGCGGCGTTGTAATGCAGGTAAATCAAGATGGCGAAGACCAGCGTGGCGATCCCCGCTCCGCCCAGCAACAGGGCGACGAGGCGGGAGGCGAAGGCTTCGGCCAGGCCGCGGCGGGCGATGGCCAGCGGCAGGCGGCGGAACTCGGTGCGCGGGCCGTCGTAGGGATGATAGGTGTGCTCAAAGATGGGCATGGCGTTCAGGCCGCGCCCGCGGCGGCGGCGGGACTGTTCATCGCCCGCAGGAAGATTTCCTCTAGGGAGTCGCGTTTGTATTCGAAGCGGCGGAGCTGGACTTGATGCGCGGCGGCGGCGCGGAAGATCTCCGCCGCGTCCAGCCCTTCGGGCAGGATGATTTTGCCGCGATTGCCCGGCGAGGTGGCGCAGACGCAGCCGAGCTGCTGCAACGCGGCCCAGAAGGCGGCGGCGCCGTCGCCTTGCGTTTCCACGAAGACGAAGCGGCGGTGGGTGCGGCGCTCGGCTTCCAGGTCGCACTGCGCGGCGATGCGGCCGTCCTTGAGGATCAGGATTTCATCGCAGCATTCCTCGACGTCGTGCAGCAGATGGGAGGAGAGCAGAAAACGGGTTCCCCCGCTGGCGCGCAAGGCGCGGATGAGCTGAATCATGCGGCGGCGGGCGGTGGGATCCAAGCCGTTGGTGGGTTCGTCCAAAAACAGCAGGCGAGGGCCGTGGACGACGGCTTGGGCCAGTTTGGCCATCTGCTTCATGCCGGAGGAATAGGATTCCAGCGGGCGATAGCGAGCCTCGCCGAGGCCAACGAAAAACAGCGCCTCATGGGCGCGCTCCAAGGCGGCTTCCGGCGGCAGGCCGGAAAGTTCGCCCATCAGGCGCAGAAACTGCACGCCGGTCATGCGGGCGATGAAGGCGTCGCGCTCCGGCATGTAGCCGATGGCTGCGCGCGCGGCCGCGCCGGCTGCGATGGGGGCGCCGAGGAGATGGGCGCTGCCGGCGCTGGGGCGGTAGAAGCCGAGCAGGGTATGGATGAGCGTGGTTTTGCCCGCGCCATTAGGGCCCAGCAAGCCGATGGCGCGGCCACGCAACTGGCAGGTGAGGCCGTGCAGGATGGGCCGTCCCGCCAACTGCACGGCCAAGCCTTCCATGGCGATGGTCGCCGGGCTGGCGGCCGCCGGCGTGGCCGCGGGCGGGGCGGGCGGTGGAAGGGTCACGGGCATAGGCTAGCAGAGGCGGAGGACGATCGGCGGCGGCGGCCGGCCTCAGTTGTGGGAAGCGGAGTGGTGGTGAAAATTGCGGCGAACCAGCGAATGGAAGGGGCCGAAGTCCAACGCTTGGGCGCCGATCAGGCTGTGCTCGAAAAAGTCGAGCGGCCCGGTGGCGCCATTCATGGCCAGCGTCAGGCGGTCGGGGGCGGCATAGGCGCAGGCGGCGGTGGGCGCTTCCGCGGCCACGTTGAAGAAGGATTGCCGCTGCTGCGGGCTGATGGAGCCGGAGCCGGGCAGGGACAGGAATTGGTTTAGCGTGGGGCCGAGGTTCTGATAGAAGATGGCCGAGCAGTTCACCTGGTCGTCCACCGGCAGGGCGGCCAGAAAGCGATGGGAGTGGAGCAGGTTGTAGCCGCTGGAGTGGTAACGCAGGGCTTGCGTCAGCCAGGCGGAGCTGGGAGCGGCGACCAGATCGCCGCCTGTGTAGAGATAGACGAAGTGGAAGCCGTTCGGCAAGCTCAGGCGATAGGCGTCAAGGCCGGCCACGGTGATCGGGGTCATCACGCCGGCGCCGGCGCGGGCCAAACCGGCGGCGATGGCGGATTGCAGGGCCGCGGGATCGGTGACGCCAGCAGCGAAAATCCAGTTGGGAGTGGGGAGCAAGGGGCCGTCCATGGCGACGGCGAATTCGCCGGAGAGCGGCGACAGGAGGTTTTGCAGCCAGGTGGGAGGGGGCCCCGAGGGCTTGCCGCCGGATTGCAGCCGCATAATCTGTGCGGCGAGATGGGCGGGCGGAATGGTTTCCATGGCGAAGGCCATCCGCGGCTGCGGCGAAACGTAGGAGAGGGTCTGCATCGGCCGCGGCGGCGCTAGCCAGGCGGCCAAGCCGCGGCGCTGCGAAGCGAAGGCCAGGTCGGCTCGGTTGGTGGTGACGCCGGCGGTTTGGCGCACGGTAGCGATGAAGGCGGTGGCGTTGGCGAAGCCGAGGCGTTGCACCCAGCCGGGGCTGGCTCCCGCCGGGCCGCGGCGCAGCAGCGTGCGCACATCGGCGGCGAGCAACACGCTGACGCCGCCGGCATAGGTTTGCCGCACGCGGTGGTAAAAGGGCGTGGAAGTGAAGTTCAGTGCGGAGGGCGAGTGCCGCTTGCGGTAGAGCTGGCGTAAGGGAGCGGGCCCGAGGGCGGCGGCCAGCAAGCCGTCATGCAGCCAAATCACTGGGACCGAGCCGGCAACGCTGGGCGGCCGGCGACCGCGCCAGATGCGCGGGGCTTTCCCCCCCGGCGCCGCGGCGGTGAGCTGGCGCAGGCGGCGGGCAAAATCATTGGGATGAGTCAGGCGAGCCAGCAGCAGGGGCGAAGCGGGGACATCGTGGCCGTTGGCGCTGGCGGCGATGACGATCTCCGGGCCTAGATCGGCGCCCAATTGCAGGAACGGCTGCACGGTGGTTTGCCATTTCGCTCCGTTGGGATTCCGCTGCCGCCACCATTGCCGCAGCACCGGATCTTGTTGCAGGCGGCGCTGGAGAATTTGATAGGAGTCGGCGAGTTGGCCGTGCAGATTGGGCAGGGAGGCGAAAAAGACGGTATTGGCCGGAAGCAGGTGCGCCAAGGCGGATTGATAGCGCAACTGCGGCGGCGGCACCTGGGCCAGCGCATGGCGCAGGCGCGCCAGGCTGGCGGCCAGGGCCAAATAATGCGGCGCGTTGGCGCTCCAGGCGAAGTTCGCGGTGAGGGGCGGATTCTCGATCGCGGGGTTGGTGGAGAGCTGGCCGCCGGCGGGGACAACGGTCTGATGGCCGGGGTAGTCCACGCGGACCAAGCCGCGCAACACGGCGAGGTGAGCGCCCTTCAATCCCTGCTGGACGGCGAAGATGGTTCCCAACGAGGTGAAGGTGGCGCCGGGGGAGGTGACTTGGAAGTGGCGGCCGCCGGTTTGATGGGCGGCCTCGACGATGACGTCGCCGGCGATGAGACGAACCTTGGCGCCGCGGCCGCTGGCGGAGAGCGCGAATTCCGAGTGGGCGCGCAGATCCAGGCGGGAACCGTCGGGCAGGCGCAACTGGGTCTGGCCGGAATTGCGGTAGCGCGGACCGAAATCGAGCCACCGGGCGTGGACCAGGGCGGGCCCATTGGCGCCGAGCTGGTATACCGGGCCGTCGGCGGCCAGCACGGTGGCTTCGCCGGCGGCCGGCGAGACACGGACATAAATGATGCCGACGACGATGGCGGCCGCGGCGGCCAGGGCCACCGCCGCCCAGCGCATGGGATGGCGGCGGAGGTTGGTTTCCGAAGAGGGCGCGGCGAGCCTGGGCGCCGGAACGGACCGGCCGGCGAAGGCGGCGCGGCAGGCGACGCAGGTGGCCAGATGATCCTCCACCAGAAGTTGCACGCCGGCGTCGAGCGCGTGGCGGTGATAGGCGGGCGCGAGCGTCCGAATGTCGGCGCAGCCGCGCAACAGGGATGCGCCGGCGGGGCCGTCCGGGGCCGCGGCGTCGGCCGCGGCCTCGGCGGCCGCGGCGGCGATACGCTGCCAGACCTTGGTGGCGGAGGCGGAGATCTCCGCCTCGCCCAGGCGGGCGGCGCGAATGGCGGCGTTCAGGGCGTCCAAATTGGGCGCGTCGGGACCTTCGCGTGGCGGTTTCATGAGGTCACTCCCCATTGGTGGCTGAGGATTTGGCGCAACTGGCGGCGGGCGCGGTGCAGGGTGACGCCGATGGTCACGCGCGGCACGCCGAGGCGGCGGGCGATTTCGGTGTTGTCAAGACCTTCCCAATAGCGCAGGACAAAAATCTCGGCGGCGCGGCCGCCAAGCCGCGCCACGGCGGCGCGCAGCGCGGCTTGCAGTTCCTGGGAATGATGGGCGCGTTCCGGGTCGGGGGCGGGATGGGTGAGGCGTTCGGCGGCGCCCTCGGCCGCCTGCGGCTTGCGGCGGCGCAGGCAGTCAATCGCCGCATGCACGGTCATGCGGTGCAGGTAGCCGCCCAATTCATCGCCGGGGCGCAAGCCCAACTGCCCGCCATCGCGGGCCAGGCGAAGAAAGACGGTTTGCAGGACATCCTCGGCATCGGTAAGGTTGCCGACCACGCGATAGGCGGTTTGCAAAAGGCGGGTATGGTGCCGGCAGTACAGGTCCTCAAGGCCCGCCAAGGGCGCGGCCACAGCGGTGCGCGGCGGGCCGCCGGAGGGGACAGGCTGGGGAGTGAGGGGCATGGCGCAAGCCCAGCGGCGGGACGGCGTGGGCGAACCCGATGAGGAAATGGTAGCCGGCACGCGATCGCTCCTAGCGAATCTACGCGCCAGCTCCGGGCTTATTACGGTGAAAACGCGTCCCGAGTTCCCCCGGGGGCGCCGTCGCCGCCTGCCGGCGTCATCGGCGGCCGCCGCCGCATCCCTTTCTGCTGCTAGCAAGTATAGATGCGCCAGGGCGGACCGGGGCTGTGGCGAGCAGGTGGCAGGCCAGGGCGGCGCGCTAGCCGGCGCCGTGGCGCGCCGAGCGCACCGGGGGGGGAGCGGCGCCGCCCTCCTCGCCGCCGTCGTCGCCGGCGGTGGGCTCCGGGGCGGCGGATTCCGCGAGAGAAGCGTCTGCCGCTTCCACCACGGGATCGGCGGGCAGGGGCATGGGCAGCGCGACCGGCCCCGTGGAGGGAGCAAACAATTGGTCCAACGCCGCCACCAGCCGTGCGTCGTCGCCGGCGCGGGCCGCGGCCTTGATGGCGGTGAGCGGGCGATGCAGCCATTTCTGCATGAGGCCGCGGCTGAAGGTGTCCATCCAGGCCTCCACGAACGCCCGCTGGTCCGCGGGCAGGCGGGCCAGCTTGGGGCTGAGGCGTTCCATTTCCCGGCGGCGGATCTGCTCGCAGTGGGCGCGGAGGGCGGAGATGACCGGTGCCGCCTGCACGCCGCGGGCGGCGCGCTGGAACTTGGCGGTTTCCTGCTCGATCAGCGCTTCGGCCCGCACCGCCTCCTGCTGGCGCTGCGCGAGGTTGAGGTCCACGGCGGCGCGCAGGTCGTCAATGTTGTACAAAAACGCGTTGTCCAATTGCCCGGCATCGGGGGCGATGTCGCGTGGCACTGCAATATCCAGTAACAACAGTGGGCGGGCGCGGCGGCGCGCCAGGATCGCCGCCACGGCGGAGCGGTCGAGAATGGGACGGGTGGCGCCGGTGCAACTGATGATGATGTCGGCGGCGGCCGCCTCGGTCCAGGCGCCGAAAGGGATGACGGCGCCATGATGTTGCGCCGCCAGCGCCGCGGCGTGTTCCGGCGTGCGGCTGGCGACCAGCAGGCGGCTGGCGCCTTGGCGCAGGAAATGGCCGGCGGCGAGCGCGCCGGTTTCGCCCGCGCCGATCAGCAGTACGCAGCGGCCTTCCAGGTCGCCGAAGATCTGTTGCGCCAGGCCGGCGGCGGTGCGGCTGATGGAAACGGCGTGGCGACCCAGGCCGGTCTCCCGGCGCACGCGTTTGGCGGTTCTGAAGGCGCGAGCCAGTAGCGGGTGCAGGCCGCCGCGCATGCCCCCGGCGGCACGGGAATCGGCATAGGCGGCTTTGATTTGGCCGAGGATCTGCGGCTCGCCGATCACCTGGGAATCCAGGCTGGCGGCGACGCGAAACAAATGCCGCACGGCGGCGGCGCCGCGATGGCAATAAAAGTCCCCGGCGTCGGCGGTGAGGTCGCGGCCATAGACCGCGGCCAGCGCCGGCCAGGGGTTCCAGTCTACAGGCTCGGTGGCGAACACCAATTCCACCCGGTTGCAGGTGGACAAAATCAGGGCGTCATTGACCCCCGGCCAGGCCAACAGCTGGGCCAGCGTCGCGGGGATTTGTTCCGGGGCGAGGGCGTAGCCTTCGCGCCGCGCCACCGCGGCGGTATGGTGACTGACGCCGATGAGGAGGTAGTTCATCGCGGAAAAAAGTGGTGCAGGCCGCTGGCGTTGCCGGTCAGCCAGCCCGCGGCGGCGATGACGAAGCACAACACCGTGGCATAAGCGGCGCGGCGGCCGCGCCAGCCTCCCGACCAGCGCGAGAACAGCAGCAGCAGATAGACCACCCAGGCCAGCAGGGTGAGGGCGATCTTCGGGTCGCTCAAATCCAGGGTGCCCCACATGGCGTCGGCCCAATACAGGCCGATCGCCAGTCCGGCGGTGAGCAAGGGGAAGCCGATCAACAGGGCGCGGTAGCTAAAGCGATCCAGCGTCTCCAACGGCGGCAGCCAGCGGCTGGGGCTGGGCTTGGGGGGACGTTGACGCAGGCGGCGCTCCGCCAACAAAAACAGAATGCCGCCGGCAAAAGCCAGCACCAGCGCCGCATAGCCCAAGAAAATCAAGACCGCGTGCAGGTAGATCCAGCCGTTGCGCACACTGGCCGCCGGCGAGCCGACGCCCACCCGCGCGACTCCGTCGCTGCCGTAGATGGAGGTCAGGGTAAGGGCGAAGACGAGGGGAAAGACCACCACCGCCAGCGAAGGCGGGGAATAAAAACGATAGGCCGCCAAAAAGACCGCGACGATCAGGAAGGCGAGCAGGCTGCTGGCTTCGCTGTACTGGGTAATTGGGAAATGACCGGTGGCGACGCCGGTTTCCACCAAGCTGACGAACTGAAAACAAAAGCCCAAGGCGACGGCGCCACGGGCCAGCCGAAACAATGTTTGACGCCGCACCGCCAGGGTGATCCAAGCGGTCGCCAAGCCAAACGTGTAGAGGCTGAGGGCCATCCGGGCCCAAAAGAGACTGAAATTCACCATCCGGAGTCGCGGAACCTAAGGTCAATTATAGATGCCGCGAGGGCGGGCGGACAGCCGCCCGCCCGCCGGATGCAGCTTACGGCGCGATGGGCGGCTGGGGACCTGAACCGGAAGGGGTAACGGGGGCCATGTAGCGGGCGGCGTCAAAGGCTTGCCAACGCAACCAGAAGACACGCAGGCTGGCGACAATGGGCACGGAGAGAAAGACGCCTAGGATGCCGGCGATTTCGGCGCCGGTCAGGACCGCAAAGATGACCAGGAAGGGATGGATGTTCAGGCGGCTGGCCATGATCCTGGGCGAGTTGACGTAGTCCTGCTCCACGCGCCAGATGGCCAAAAACGCGATCAGCAAAATCCAATGGCCAAAGCCGAAGACAAAGGCGGCGCCCAAGATGAGGATGGCGGCGATGATCGGCCCGAGGGTGGGGATGAACTCAAAGATGCCCGCGGCTAGCCCGATGGCCAGCGCGTAGGGCATGCCGATCAGGGTTAAAAAGCCGATGTAGACCACGATGGCGATGAGCATCAAGATGAGCTGGGAACGGATGAAATGTCCCCAGACATCGTGCAGGTCGGAGAGCAAGGCGTCGAGGAACTCCCGCCGGGCGCGGCGGCGCGCCAGGTCAATGATGCCGCGGCCCAGAGTTTCGCCGCTAACGAGGAAAAACACGCTCAAAAGGGGAATCAGGCCGAACCACCAGATGTTCTTGATGAAGGCGGTGGCGTAGTTGGCCACCTCATGCTCAATCTCGACGATGGTGTTGCGGTGCTGGGCCAAGATGGTCGTGAGTTCGGCCTGGGTGCGCAGGCTCCAGCCATGGGTTCGGCCCAAATGGGTGATGAGCGCGCCGCTTGCCAGGCGCTGGGTAAGGCCGGGCAGGTCGCGGTCGAGATGCTCGACTTGGTGCACCGCGATCGGACCGAAGCGGTAGACCAGGATGGCGACGAAAAACACCAGCGCGGCATAAATGACGGCGATGGCGCCATTGCGGGGCAAGCGCAGGCCCTTTTGCACCCAGGGAATCAGCGGCTCCAGCACATAGGCAAACAGCAAGCCGAGCAAAAACGCGACCAGCATATACCGCGCGTACCAAATGAAGCCCAGAACGATGGCATAGACCAACGCCGTGGTGAGAACGCGGAAGGTTCGCGGTTCAAGGAAAGGCAAGACATCGCTCCCGGAGCCGCTGGGTTCTGGGCTGACGGCCTTGGAGGGTGCGGAAATTGCCACTAGAGTTGGATGCCCTGCCCGCCGCAGCGCCGACCTTCAGAAGGACGGCGCCGCACGGCTGGAGTTATTTGCCCGGGGCGACGATCAGGTCGTTTTTGACGCTGAACACGCCCGGCACCTGGCGGGCGGCGTTACCTGCGACCCTGCGATCCAATTTGCTCGCCACCACGCCGTAGAGAGTCACATGGCCATTATTGACCACTATGCGAATGGGGTGGGCGGGATTTAAGGCATAGCGGCGCAACTCCGGATTGCCGTAGATGGCGCGGGCCGTCTGGAAACGAATCTGGTCGTCGAAGATGGAAGTCGGCGCTACATGAATGTGGTCCCGCACTGCCTTAACGCCTTTGGTATTGGCGATGATGTCCAGGGCGGAATCACGGCTGGCGTAATCGTCTACGTTGCCGCCGACGGTGACGACGCCATTTCGCACCTGCAGCGTCAGGTTGTTGAAGATTTGTCCTTCGCCGATGCGGTCATAGGTCAGCCGCTCGGCCAATTGCTTGCGCAGCTTGGCATCAGGCACCGCGGGCGCATTCACCTTCACCTGTTCGATCACACCATTCACCGAGCCGATCTGGCGGGCGATGTGGCCGGCCTGGAGATAGGCGCGGTAATCGGGTACGGAACCGCGCAAGGTGACGACCCGGTCGGACACGGTGGCGGTGACGTGCGCCAAGGATTTCTGCTGGGCAAACTGCCGACGCAGGTAATGCTGGATCTGCCGGTCCAATGCATGCGTGGCGGCTGCCTTGGGCGTTTGCGGTGCTGGTTGGGGAGGCGCCGCCGCCAAGGCTGTCGCCCCGAAAATTAATCCTGCGGTAATGGCGAATGCCGCGATTTTCGCTTTCACGTTGCGCCTCCTGGACTCAGATTTTCTGCCTATAGCTTTTGACGTTTTGCGCCACGTGCAGGTTGCAAAACCTACCGCCGATTGCCCGTCACGCTTGCGGGATCGGGGCATGGCCGGCGCGTTTGCGGCGAGGAGCGGGCGCACAGTTGCAATCGTGTGATGCGGTCTGGGGCTGTAACAAAACTGTTACGGCACGGACGGCGGGGGCTGCGGAAAATCAAAGGCGCCGTTGCATTCCGGTCGGCACGCTCCCGCCCGCGGCTTGGAATCCCGGCGGGCGGGGAGTGCCGCCGGGCTGCCACGGATCGAAACCTGGCAAATCTTTGGCGCAACATCGCGACCGGGCTTCGGTCCCGCCGGCCGGAACAATTTCCGCGGTCCATTCCAATCACGTTTTGATCTTTCGCTGCACAAGACCTTCCGTCTGAGTGAGCGCTTCCGCCTGCAATACCAGTTGGACGCCTTCAACCTGTTCAACACGCCCAGCTTCGACGCACCCAACAACAACTCCCAGCTCAACGCGAGCTATTCGGACTTTCCTTCGTACCAGCAGGCGCAGGGCTTCGGCGTGACGCAGAACACCATCGGCAGCCCGCGCTTCCTCCAGATGTCGCTGCACCTGAGCTTTTAGCGGGTCGGCGCGCGGGCTGTCATCAAACCGTCATGATCTCCACCGACGGTGGCGCGTGTCACGGAACCGTCATCGCAGAGGCGCTTCCGGCCAGGCACGCTAACGGTGACGTCCCTGCAATTTCACCACTCACCGAAAACACCCTCGAACTTATGCCACCACATGGAGATGCAATGAAACGATGGGCAATTGCCTGTTTTCTCGCTGTTTCCCTAGCGATTCCCGCCATGGCGCAAGCCACCGGCAACCTTTCCGGCACGGTGCTGGACCAAACCGGCGCGGCGGTACCCGGGGTGCAAATCACGGCCGTCTCCGGTTCTTACCGCAGCAGCCAAATGACCGGGCCGCGGGGCGATTTTGAACTTACCGGCCTGCCCGCGGGCGTGTACCGGGTGACGGCGCGCAAGACGGGGTTCTCTCCGCTGGCGGAGCAGACGGCGGTGCGCACCGGCGCCACGGAGCAGCTTTCGCTGCGCCTAGGCCTGCCGGAGCAAATGCAATCGGTGATGGTCCGCGGCGGCGCGGTCAAGGGCGCGAGGGTCGCGTTGTCACCAGTGCAGGTGTTCCAAACCTCGCAGTCGGTTCGGGTGATTGGCCGCGACCAGATCAACGCCTTGAGCCCGGTCTCGGGCGCGGCGCAGATTCTCACCGTGGCTCCCGGCGTCAACGTGACCGGCTTCGGTGATACCGGCGCCACCAAAAGCACCATCACGCTGAACGGCATCCAGCAAGGCTGGGGCGGGTATGGCGGCTTCACCACCGCGGGCGACGTGGGCATTACCTTCGACGGCATTCCGGTGGCCGATCCCGCCACCGGCTTGTGGCAGTCCAACATGTTCCCGCAGGACGCTCTGATCAACAGCACCAGCGTCACCTACGGGCCGGGTAGCCCGGTGGACCGGTGGTACAACAACATTGCCGGGGGCGTGGAGTTCACCCCGATCCAGCCCGCCGATCACATGCACTTCAGCCTTTCGCAGACCTACGGCAGCTACAACCAGGAATCCACCAATTTTGATTTCACTACTGGCACCTACAAGCACTGGTCGGCGGTGTTCGGCGGCGGCCACGGCAGCGGCAACAATTACCGTATCAGTCCCGACGGCTTCAAAAACCCCGATCATGATTACGCCTTTTTCGGCAAAGCCATTCGGGACTTCAGCAACGGCACTTTTTCGATCGGCTACTACTACTCCGCTGCCGAGGCCTACCGGGCGCAGGTGATCCCGGTCAGCACCGTCCCCGGCCTGACGATGGATGGGACGCCCACGGGCGCGCCATACAGCCAACAGGCTTCCGGGTTCTACGCGACCGTTCCCTTCGCCGATTACGAAAAATACGACACCAACAAGATGGGCCTGCTCTACGCCAACTTGAATCTGGATCTGGACCCGACCACGGTGCTGCACGGGCAGAGCTGGTATGAACTGATCCATCGCCTGCACTTCCGGATGAACGACGTCTATAACCCCGGGCCGCAGGTGCAGGAGTGGAACAATCCCTTCACCAAGGCGTTCGGCCAGCAACTGTGGCTGGCAAAGACGCTGCCGTTCAACACCTTCACCGTTGGCGGCTACTTCATCCACACGCTGTACAACAGCCGCAACAACTTCCATGACACCGGCACCGGCGCGCTGGTCAACATCGGCGCCAAGATCCGCTCCTCGCTATTTAACCAGGATCAATACGCCGCGTTTGTTCAGGATCAGATTCGGCCGGTTTCCTGGCTGACCATTACGCCCGGAGCACGGTATCTGAACACGCTGGTGGTGTATTCGGATCAGACGCAGAATGACTTCGTTTTCCAGCCGGGCGTGATTCTCTCCAGCCATTGCTACTTGAACGGGCTGGTCACTTCGACCCCCGGCAACGTCAAGGTGCAGAGCTCGGCTTGCGACGCCAAGGAGCAGCGCGGTGGCTGGGAACCGTCGCTGAATCTTTCCATCCGGCCCACTGAATGGCTGAACCTCTACGGCGGCTACGACGAGGAATTGCGCACGCCGGCGCTGGGCGGCGGCGGCGGAATGTTCCAAAGCGTGGACCCGGCATCCTATCAGCTAGCCACCGCGGAGTACTCGCAAGCCGGCGCGAAGGTGCACTTTATGCGCGTGGGCCCGGTGACGCGGCTATTGTTCGGCGCGAGCTACTTCCAACTGCTGTTCAAAAACCAAGAACTGGACCGGGGCCTGGCCAACGGCGACACCATCTACGCCACCGCCAACTCGCGGTACAAGGGTTTGGACTGGTTCTTCGACGCCAACCCGAGCCAAAACCTCAGCCTGTTCCTGAACGGCACGTTCGAGCGGGCGGCGTACACCAACTGGAACCAGGGCGGCACCGATTTCAGCGGGCTTCCGGTTCCCTATGTCCCGCAGACCATCTTCAATTTGGGAGGCAATTACACCTGGATGGTGAGCGAGAACGTGGTGGTGGAACCGCGGCTGTGGTATCAATTCACCGGGACGCAAACCATCTTCGACAACAATATCGGCAATCCCAGCCAGCAGACGATGCCGAACTTCGGAACGGTCAATTTTGGCGTGAATGTGCCAATCAACCGCTTCGACCTCCGCCTGACGGCGCTCAATCTGCTCAACAAGCAGTACAACGAGTATGAGTACGTTTCCTCCGGAGGCTACTTCGGCGCCGGCGCGGGCGACATCCTGGCCTACCCGGGCGCGCCCTTCTCGCTGTACGCTACGGTTGGCGTCCACTTTTAGGCGTCATCTACAAGGCGGGGCGGCTTTCGGTCTGCCCCGCCTCGCGCTCAATCTAAGCTGACCAGCTTCCTGTCCCTTCCCATGCCCAACGTGTGCCCGCGTTCCTTCCGCCCCAATTGGTACCGGGCGGCGCTTGTCTTCGTGTTTGCCCTCGTGGCCGGTGCGGTTGCGGCGAAGACACCGCCGCGCAGCGGGGCGCCACCGGCGGCGCGGCATCAGGTGATCGCCGCGCTGCGCCGGCAAATCCGCCACGTCTTCGTTATTTACCAGGAGAACCGGTCGTTCGATTCGTATTTCGGCACGTTTCCCGGCGCCGACAACTTGGCCGAGATCCCGGCATCCGAGTATGGCGGCCGGCAATACGATCCCATCGGCAAGACCTGGGTGCGTCCATTTCCGGTGCAGGTCGCGGATTCCAACGATCCGCACCACGACCGGCCGGTTCTAATCGCGAAAGCGGACCATGGGCGGATGGACCGGTTCGTGGCCGCCGAGGAAAAGGAAGATCTGGCGCACGGCGCCAGCCGGCAATGGGCGCGGCAGTTGGGCCTGCTGACCATGGGCTACGACGATTGCCGGACCATCCCGTTCTTGTGGCAGTACGCTCATCGCTTCGTGCTGTACGACCATTTCTTTCAGGCCATGTATGGGCCGTCCACGCCTGGCAACATTGACTTGATCGCGGCGCAGACGGGACAGACGCAATGGGCGCGGCATCCCGATGAGGCGGTGCGGAACGACCGCGGCCCGGGCGATCCCATCGTGGATGACCTGAACCCGCATTTCGGCCCCTACAGCCACGGAGTGCCGAAGCACCGGCAAATCAACCAAACCTACGCAACCGTGCTGCTGTCGCTGGAAGGGAAGCGGGCGACGCGGGCGCGGCGGGACAACCACGGTGTGCGCAAGGATATCGCCGATCTGGCGCGGACCGGGCGCACGGCGATTCCGTGGGGTTGGTATCAGGAAGGGTTCGGCAACGGACGGGGCAACGATCATCCGGCGTACATCCCGCATCATGATGCGCCGCAATACTTCGGCTACATCCGCAAGAACCCTAAATTGTGGCGCGGCGTCCACGGGCTCCGGGCCTTCTTCCGGCTGATCGCCAGCCGCCGTTTGCCGCGGCGCAGCGTGACCTTCGTGAAAGGCGGGTTGCACAATCCCTTTGGCTGGCGGCCGGCGAACCGCTCGCGCTACGTGCAGCGGCACTTTCTGGGCGATGACGACCATCCAGCGTATTCAGACTCCCAGATATCGGAGGCGCTGGTCGCCAAGGTGATTGACACCATTGCCGCTAGCCCGTATTGGCGGCACTCGGCGATCTTCATCTTTTGGGACGACTCCGGCGGATTCTACGACCATGTCCCACCGCCGCGATTCGAGCGCTGCCCGGACGGACATCCGTGCGGCGACGGCCCGCGGGTTCCCGCGCTGCTGATTTCTCCGTTTGCGCGCTCCGGCGCCGTCGCGCATGAGACCAGTGATCAGGGATCGTTTGTCAAATTTCTTGACGTTTTGTTCCAGTTGCCGCCCCTGGCGTCCCTGCCCGACGAGCGGCCCTATCTGCCCGAAGGTCCGCGCGACACGAACGTCCGGCTCAGCAACCTGGTGGGCGGGTTCGACGCGCAGCGGCTGCTGGGAAAGCGGGCGCCGATTTCGGCGGCCGAGGCGGAAATTTCCGCTGCCACGGTCAACGCCATTCCTCCGCCGCTTTCCTGCCAGCAGATCGGCGTAACGCCGGTGACGATACCGGGCGGCGCGACCGCGCCACCGCCGGGCTTCAATCCGCTGGCGCGCTTCCGCCGCGCCAAGCCGCTTCGCAGGGCGAAGCGCAACCGTTAACCTTGCCGGGCAAGGAGCGCGGCGGAATCCGCCGCCCGCCCCAGCGGCAGCGGGCCTAGCGACCGCCTTGCAGCTTGCGCACCGCCTGCGCCAGTTCGCGCACGGTGCGGTGCAGTTCGCCGAGCTTGGCGAACGCGGCGGTGCTGCGCAGCCATTGCCGGTGGTCAAACGCTGGCGAGCCGCTGTACATACCGCCCGCCGCCAAGTCTCCGTGGGTTCCGCTCTGCGCGGTGACGATGGCGCCGGCGCCGATGGTGCAGTGGCCGGCGACGCCGGCTTGGCCCGCCAGCAGCGCCCCGTCGCCGACATTGGTGCTGCCCGCCAAGCCAACTTGCGCGCAGAGGATCACGTTTTCACCGAGCTGGCAGTTGTGCGCTACCTGCGCCAAGTTGTCCATCTTGCTGCCGGCGCCGACCACCGTGGCGCCCAGCGTGGCGCGGTCCACGCAACTGTTGGCTTGGATTTCGACGCGGTCGCCGATGACGACCGTTCCGGTCTGCGGGATTTTGGCATGGCGGCCGTCGCCTTGGCGGGCGAAGCCAAAGCCATCGCCGCCCAAGACGACGCCGGGTTGCAGAATGACGTCGTCGCCGATCCGCGTTCCCTCCCGCACCACAGCGTGGGCGTGGGCAAGGAAGTTGCGGCCCACCGTGACGCCCTCATACAGCACCACGTGCGGGTGCAACACGGCATCGGGACCGAGGCGGCAATGCGCGCCGACCACGGCATATGGGCCGATATAGGCCCTCGGGCCGATCTCGGCGCTGGCGTCCACGCACGCCGCGGGATGAATGCCCGGCGCTGGGCGCGGCGCCGGCCGCAAAATTGCCAGCGCCCGCGCCAGCGCCAAGGAGGGATCGGCGCAGCGCAGCAAGGCCGTCTGGGATCCTGCGGCGAGGGCGAAATCCGGGCCCACCAGCAAAGCCGCGGCTTGGGTGCCGGCGGCCGCGGGGGCATAGCGGGCGTCGCTGACAAAGCTCAAGTCGCCGGCGCCGGCCGCGGCGAGCGGCGCGATGTCGCGGATGAGCGTCTCGGAATCGCCCTCCACCGTGGCGTCCAACCGGCGGGCCAACTCGCCGAGGCGGATGGACAGTGAGAGGGAAGGGTTATTGGGCATCTGAGGTGGGCGCGGTGAGCTCGGTCGTAGCGGGAGTGGGAAACAGTCCGAACTGTTGTGCACCCCGCGGCGCACCGCGGTGGCCGCGGCCAACCACCCCAAGGACGGTCGCCTCCACCATGGCGTCACGGGGAACATAGACGCGCTGAAATGGTGCGGTGGGGGTCGGCGGCAGCAGGAAGAGGCCTGTGCCGTCCAATTCGGTCAAATGATTGGCGAGCAGGCCATAGAGGTTGTCGCCATCGGGGTAATCCACCCGCACCCAAAGGCCGGGCAGCCGCGGGCGGACCGCGGCAGGGCGCTGTGTGGCCAAGGTGGGCAGAACGTCAAAGCCGGGGATGAAAAAGACGCCTTTCACCTCCGCCGCGGGCAATTCGTTGAGCTGACCCTCCAGGGAGAGCCACTGAACGCGCCCCTGCAAGCGCAAACGACTCGGGTCCAAGTGCCCGCAAAGCCAGCCCCGTTCCCGGGTGCGCACCGCGACTTTTTTATGGGTTGAGGGCATCAGCGAACCCCGTTCGGTTGTCTTTCCCCGATGCCCTTACTCCTGCCGGGCCGCTTGGCGCCATCGCCCTCTCCCGGCGGCAGCCGGGGAAGGCTGGGCTCACGGTCCACCAAGGGCGCGACAATCGGAACACCCGCAACGCCACCTAATCCTGGCGCCGACAGCCAAATAGTGTACAAGCAGCGTTGGCTAATGGTACTATCAACCCGTTCCGGTGTCAACGAATGGAGCGAGTAAACCGTTTTAGAACAAATACTTACGCCGATTCGCCGGGCGTGGACCGGAGGGCGGCTGCGCCGCTTGCCGGGGGGGCGGGGGACGCCTCGACCGTACCGATCGGTCTGGCTGCAGGCGGTGACCGGCGCCGCCCTTCGGTGCCTCACCGCGACGGCGCATTGGCTCCGGCCCCAGAGGTGCTCGCCTACTTGGATCGGTTGCGCTTAGAGCGGGGCTATTCGGTCCACACGGTGGCGGCGTACGGCCGCGATTTGGGCAAGTTCGGCGCTTGGTGCCGGCGCCGCGGCACGGAGGTAGCGGCCGCGAGCCGGGACGAAGTGCGGATGTATTTGCGCGATGTCGGCGCCCAGCGGCTGAGCCGGGCTACGCAGGCGCGCCAGTTGGCGGCGTTGCGCGGTTTTTTCCGCTTTGTTCAGGCGGAAGGGTGGCGCGGCGACGAGCCGACGGCGGCCTTGGCTGCGCCGCGCTTGCGCCGCCCGCTGCCGCGGTACCTGCACGCCGCGCAAGTGGAAGCGCTCTTGGCCGCGCCCCTGGCGGCGCCGGCGGCCGCCCCGGCAGAGCGCGCGCGGCGACTCCGCGACCACGCCATGCTGCAAGTGCTCTATGCGTGCGGTCTGCGGGTCAGCGAGCTGATTTCCCTTCGCCCGGACGACTTGGACCTGGAGATGGGGCTGGTGCGGTGCCGGGGAAAAGGGGACAAGCAGCGTTTGGTGCCGCTGGGCCGAGCGGCGCAGGCGGCACTGCGGGAATGGCTGACGGATGGTTGGCGGCAAATCCTCTCGGCCCGCCGCTGTGCTGGCGGCGCCCCAGCCTGGCTGTTTCCCACCGCCTCCGGCCAGGCCATGACCCGGCAGGCGTTTTGGCGCAACCTCGCCGCTTACGGCCGCCAGGCGGGTTTAGCAGCGCGCCTTTCGCCGCATATGCTGCGGCATAGCTTTGCGACTCACTTGCTGGAAGGCGGAGCGGACCTGCGCAGCGTGCAAACCATGCTCGGGCATGCCGAAATCGCCACCACGCAAATTTACACCCATGTTTTGACCGCGCGGTTGCGGGAGGTCTATCAGGCGCACCATCCCCGCGCCTGAGCCAGCTCCGAAAGACGAACGCCCATGGCTGACTACATGTTCCTTCTTGAAAGCCGGCTCAGCCCGGAGCAGCAGGCCCTGGTGGCACGGCTCCAGCGGCACTGCCAACAGGCCGGATTGAACCTTTATTTGACGGGCGGTCCCATGCGCGACCTGCTCGCCGGTGGGCCGATCCGCACGTTGGATTTCACCGTCGAGGGCAATCCGCTGAAATTGCAAAAGGGCTTAGTGGCGGAGGGCGCCGAGGTGCGCTTCGCCGATGAGGAGGAGCAAAGCATTCGGCTGCGGCGGCGCTCTGTCCGCTTTCGGATTACGGCCGCGCACACGGAGACGTTTGAACGGCTGGGCAAGGCGCCGGAGATGCGTCCCGCCGCGATTATCGAAGATTTGCGGCGCCGTGGTTTTACCCTGGATGCGATTGGCCTATCCCTCAACCCCGCCTCGCGCGGTTTGCTGTTGGATCCGACCAACGGGCTGGCGGATATCGAAGCCCGCCAGATCCGCATGATCCACAACTATGTGTTTTACGAGGATCCGGTTCGGCTTTTGCGGGTTGTTCGGCTGCAAACGCGTCTGCAATTCACCCTGGAGGAGCGTACGGCGGCACGGGCCGCCGCGGCGCGGGAAAACGACTATTTGGCCCACGCCTACAAGGCTTCCTGCGGGCGGGAGCTGGAGGCGATCGCCTATGAGCCGGATCCGGCGGCGGTGCTGAAGGCGCTGGACGCGGATGGCCTGTTGGCGCCGGTCTATGGGCCGGCGTTCCGGACGGCGAAGATGAATTTGGCGGGGTTGTCGCGGCTGGCGCCCGCCGCCGCGGAGTTGGAAGAAGCGGGATTGACCGCCGATGCCGGTCCCGTGGCCTTGCAGTTCATGATCGGCGACTTGCCCGACAAGGAACAGGCGCGGCTGGCGCGCCTGCCGATGAGCAAACCGTTAGTCAGCGGCTGGCAGGCCGTGCCGGGCGAAGCCAAAGCATTGGGCAAGCGGTTGGCCGGCGGAAAAGAGCCTTCCCTAGCGCAATTGCACGATTGGCTGCACGATGCCCGGCCGGAGGTGGTGCTGTTTTTGGCGGCCACCAGTTCCGGGCCGGTGCAGAAGCGGCTGAAGGAGTTCACCAGCCAACTGCCGCGCATCCGCCAGCAGCTTCCGCTGCGGGAATTGCAGCAATGGGGCTTGAGTCCCAACGCGCCGCAGTTCCACGACGTCATGCAGCGGATCTTTCGCCGTTTGCTGGAGGGAGAGGGCCGCACGCCGCCGGAGGTGCGCGCGGTCATGGAGGAGGAGGCGGCGCGTTCCGGCGTGGCGCCGGCTAGCGAGGCGGCGGGAGCGGAGGCAAAAGCCAAGGGCCGCCGCGGAGGCCGGGCCGGCAAGCCGGCCTCCCCCACGGCGGCCCAGCCCGCCAAGCCGGCAAAAGCCGCGGCGCCGGTGAAGGCGCGGACGCCGAATCCCGCCGCGCGCAAGAAGAAGTAGTCTCCGCCCCCGGCCAAGCGGCATCATGGAACTATGAGCGCCGGCGCACCCTTCGTCCACCTGCACGTGCATTCGGATTATTCCTTGCTGGACGGCGCCTGCGACGTCGGCAAGCTGGTGGCGCGGGCGGCGGCGCTGGGGCAGCCGGCGGTGGCCCTTACCGATCACGGCAACCTTTTCGGCGCGGTGGCGTTCCAGCGCGCTGCCAAGGCGGCGGATATTCAGCCCATCCTGGGCTGCGAGCTGTACGTCGCCAAACAGGCCGATCACCGCGTCGGACCCGGTGGCGAAGCCGCCGCCGCCGACGCCGCCGGCGCCAGTGGTCCCAGCGCCTACAACCACCTCATCGTCCTTTGCGAGAACGAAACCGGCTACGGCAACCTGGTCAAGATCGTTTCCGAAGCCAGCTTGCACGGCTTTTATTACAAGCCGCGCATCAGCAAGTCGTTTCTCGCCGAGCATTCCGGCGGCCTCATCGCTCTTTCCGCATGCCTGAAGGGAGAGGTGCAGGAATGGCTGACGGCGGGCAAGCCCGAAGCCGCGGAAGCCGCCGCCGCCGAGTACCGGGACATCTTCGGGGCCGGCAACTTCTTCTTGGAGATTCAAAACCAGGATCTAGCGCAGGAGCACAAGATCCAGGCCGACATGCTGCGCTTGTCCGAGCGCACCGCCTTGCCGCTGGTGGCCACCAACGACTGCCACTATTTGCAGCATGACGATGCCCGCATGCACGACGTCCTGTTGTGCATTCAAATGGGCAAGCGGGTGCAAGATGAGCGGCGGATGCGCTTCGGCAGCGATCAGTTCTATTTGAAGAGTGGCGAAGAGATGCTGCGCGTGTTCTCCGGCATCGAACACGCCGTGCACCGCACGTCCGAAATCGCCGCACGCTGCCACTGCGAGCTGAAGCCGGTGGATTCCCCGTTCCCGCGATTCGACGTGCCGGAGGGCGACACGCTGGATGGATATCTGGCGCGAATCGCGCGGCAAGGCCTGGCGGAACGCGAGGCGCACCTGGCCGCCCGCCGGCGCTCCGGGCGCGCGGCGCACACCGCCGCGGAATACGCCGAGCGGCTGGAGCGGGAGTTGGCGGTGATCACGGCGATGCGGTACTCCGGCTACTTCCTCATCGTCTGGGACTTCATCCGTTTTGCTCGCGAGCGGGGCATTCCGGTGGGGCCGGGGCGCGGCTCGGCGGCCGGCAGCCTGGTCTCCTACGCGTTGGGCATCACCGGCATGGATCCCTTGGAGCATGAATTGCTGTTCGAGCGCTTTCTCAATCCGGAACGCGTCTCCATGCCCGACATTGACATTGACTTCTGCATGCGCCGCCGCGGCGAGGTCATTGAGTACGTCACGGAAAAATACGGCCGGGAGAACGTCTCGCAGATCATCACCTTCGGGACGCTGGGCGCCAAGGCGGCGATCAAGGACGTAGGGCGGGCCATGGACCTGCCCTATGGCGAGGTGGACCGCATCGCCAAGCTGGTGCCCTCGCAGCCGCTGAACATCCACATCGAGGATGCGCTGGCCGCCTCCCCGGAGCTGGAGGCACTGCGCGCCGGCGACAGCCGGATCGCCGAGTTGCTGGACGTGGCGCAGCGCGTCGAGGGACTGTGCCGCCACGCTGGCATGCATGCCGCGGGCGTGGTCATTGCTCCCCGCCCGCTGACCGAGCTGGTGCCGTTGTACAAGACCAACCGCGACGAAATCGTCACGCAGTTCGATATGGAGGGGTTGGAAAAAATCGGCCTGCTGAAAATGGATTTCCTCGGGCTGACGACGCTGACCATTCTGACCGAGGCGGAGCGGTGGGTGCGGCAGCGTTCTGATCCCGCGTTCTCCCTGGAAGCTTTGCCGGAAGACGACGCGGAAACCTACGCGTTGTTTTGCCGCGGCAACACCGGCGGGGTGTTTCAGTTTGAATCCGCGGGCATGCGCGACATCTTGAAGCGCTACCGGCCGGAACGGCTGAGCGACTTGACCGCGCTGAACGCCTTGTACCGTCCCGGCCCGATCCAGGGCGGCATGATTGACGATTTCATCGCCCGCAAGCATGGGCGCAAGGCCATCAGCTATGAGCTGCCGGAACTGGAGCCGATCCTGGCGGAGACGCTGGGTGTATTCGTCTATCAGGAGCAGGTGATGCAGGCGGCGCACCATCTGGCCGGCTATTCGCTGGGGGAAGCGGATCTGCTGCGCCGCGCCATGGGCAAGAAGAAGCAGGAGGAGATGGACCGGCAGCGGGAGAAATTCATTGCCGGCGCCACGGCGCGCGGTTTGCCCCAGGCGGCCGTGGCGCACATCTTCGACCTAATGGCGCAGTTCGCCGGCTACGGCTTTAACAAAAGCCACGCCGCCGCCTACGCGGAACTGGCCTACCGCTGCGCCTACCTGAAGGCGCATTATCCCGTCGCCTTCATGTCCGCGCTGTTGTCCTGCTGCGGCGACAGCGACGGCGTAGTGAAATATATCGGCGAGTGCCGGCTGCTGCGCCTGCGCGTGCTGCCGCCGGACATTCACCTTAGCGACGCGTATTTCACGCCCGACCGCGACGCCATCCGTTTCGGCCTCGGGGCGATCAAGAACGTGGGCGAGGCGGCGGTGGACCATATCCTTCAGGCCCGCGGCGCGGGCCCCTTCCGGGATCTTTTTGATTTTTGCCAGCGCGCCAGCGGGCGTACGCTCAACAAGCGCGTGCTGGAAAGCCTGATCAAAAGCGGCGCACTGGACAGCCTGGGTGGCGCGCCGGAGCGGGAGCCCGGCGCGGCGCGGGCGGCGCTGATGGCGCAGGCGGAGGCGGCGCTGGAGGCGGCGCAGAAAGAGGAGAAGCGCCGCGCCACCGGCCAGCACGGCCTGCCGCTGCTGTTCGGGGGAGCGGAAGCGGAACCGCCCGCGCCGGCCTTGCCCGACGCCGCGCCCTGGGAGGAGGCGGAGCGCCTGGCCTCCGAGAAGGAGGTCTTGGGGTTTTATGTCACCGGGCATCCGCTCGACCGCCACGCCGATTTGCTCACCGACCTGGGCGTCACCCCGCTGGATAGCCTGGCGGAGCGCCGCGCCAAACCGCGCGAGGAGTTTTCCGTCGCCGGGGTGCTGGCCGGCATGCAGGTGAAGCGCAACAAAAAAGGCGATAGCTGGGCGGTCGCCAAACTGGAGGATCAGACCGGCCGCGCCGAGGTGCTGTGTTTCGCCGAGGCCTTCCGCCGCCTGGAGCCCATGCTGCGTCTCAGCGCGCCGCTTTGGCTGCGCGTGCGCATGGCCAACGACGAGGAGACGGAGCGCCTGCAATTGACCGACGCGAAGGAATTGAGCTCGGTCCGTCCCGTGCTGCCTTCCGCCTTGCAACTGCGGCTGGACGTCGACGGACTGGCGGGAGAAACGCTGCAGTCGTTGCGGCAGTTGCTTGCCAGCCACCCGGGATCGGCTAAGATACACTTGCATGCCCGTTCCGGGCGGGAGGGCTTTGAACAAGTTCTGGAATTAGACGCCACGGTAGCGGCGGATGCCGGGTTTCGCCGTGCGGCGGAACAGTTGTGCGGCCCAGGGTGTCTGCATGTTGTGGCTTGATCCGGCTGCCCTCCCCCGGGGATCCTTTTGTGATGACTGATTCCTTGCCCAATTCACCGGATCCGGAAAGCCTGCAAGCGGCTGCCGAGGAGGCCCTGAGCCAAGAATTGGCCGGCTTGCGCGGCGCTTCCGTTCCCGCTTCCGCGCCCTCCGAGACCGGGGCGGAGGGCGAGCCCCGAGTGGAAAGCGAAGTCTGGCGCCGCGTGTTGCTGGCCAGGCACCCGCAACGGCCTACGGCGCTGGATTGGATCGGCCTGATGTGCAGCGACTTTGCCGAACTGCACGGCGATCGCCGCTTTGGCGATGATCCGGCGATGGTGGCGGGAATGGCGGAGTTTCGCGGCCGGCAAGTGCTCATCTTGGGCCAGCAGCGCGGGCGCGATGTCAAGGACAAGATCCGCCGCAATTTCGGCATGGCCAAGCCGGAGGGATATCGCAAGGCGATGCGCCTGATGGGCCTGGCGGAGAAGTTCCACCGCCCCATCCTGTCCTTGATCGATACCCAAGGTGCCTATCCCGGCGTGGACGCCGAGGAGCGGGGCCAGGCCGAGGCGATTGCCTGGAATTTGCGCGAGATGGCGCGCTTGCGAGTGCCGGTCGTGGCGACCGTGGTGGGAGAAGGCGGGAGTGGCGGAGCCCTGGGCATCGGCATGGGGAATCGCGTGCTGATGCTGGAAAACGCCATGTATTCGGTCATCTCGCCGGAGGGCTGCGCTTCCATCATGTGGCGCGATGCGGACAAGAAAGAGATCGCCGCCGCCGCCCTGAAGCTGACCGCCGCTGAGCTGCTCGCCTTGGAGTTGGTGGATGAAGTAGTCCCGGAACCTCCGGGCGGCGCCCACACCGATCCCAACGCCGCGGCGCGGATGTTGGGCGATGCCCTGGAGCGTGCTCTCGTGGGCATGGAAGATCTGTCGGGTGCGGACCTGCAAGCGCAACGCTGCGCCCGCTTCCGCGCATTAGGACATTTTTACCAAGAAGCGCCCGCACGGTAGAATTTGCGTCCTCCCGGGAGGATTTTACTCGGAGGCGGTTGCGGCCGCGGGACGCAAACCGCCTGAAATCAGCGGCGAATACTTTGGCATCCGCGTTGCAAAGACAGAGAACAGACGAAGTGGCGCAACCAAAAGGGCTCTCGGGGCGGAATGCTTCGAGGGCCCTTTTAATGTTGCCGTGACCATTGCGCCGGCAGCCCGCCGCTGCGCATTGCGCATCCGGCACCCGCCCTGATGGGCGCCAAGCCTGACCGGACGGCTCAGCCTCGGACGAAAGCCCGCGGAGGCCCGGAGCATTAGCGGGCATCCGTCGCGGGGCGTCTTGGCGCCATCTGAGCGACGGCTGCTTCCGCTGCCTCGACCGCACGAAGCGGCGTACGGATTTTGCCGGCTGCGACGCATCGCGCATCTGGTAAGCTGTGCGCGTTTTGCCCGAGACGCCGGTTGCCGGTGTCGGATCGGCTGGATCAGCTCGTCCGCCATTGCCGGCGCGCCAACCGCGCCGAAACGATTCTCCAAACTAGGCGGGGTCGGTAGGAAGACCGCGTTGCTGTTGCCTATTGCTGCCTTGTTGGCGTTGATTCATGCCGCGCTGCATGCCATCCGGGGCGGCCCTCGCCGGGCGCCGCGGCGCAGCTAGCGGGGAGGACGCAGGGCACTTCTTTCCCATGGACGGGAAATCCGCGCCCGTACGGGGATTTCCTCATGGGCATGGCATTGGGGCTCAGCATCTTCTTGACTGCGTTGGGAATCGTGTTTTGGCTGCTGGCGTCGTTGGCGCCGGCGGCGGGCGCTCGGTTACGGCCGGTGCTGCTGGTGTTGGCCCTCGCGTTCGTGGCGTTGGCGGTGGATTCCCTGCGCTATTTTTTCGCCGCGGCGGTGATCGTCGAGGTGCTGATCGCCGTTTGCTTGCCGCTGGCGTTCGCCGTTGCGGGCCGGGGCGCCGGCGGCGAGCGGCGGGCAGGAACGGTCGCTGGGTAAAGGTGCCGTGGCGGCGGGCTGGGCCGGGAGAAACATAGCGGGTAAGCCGAGTCACTGGCTGGAGCCGCGCCGCCCGCCGCGCTCCCGACCGGCTGGGCGGTCATCAGGTTGGGCTAAGTTAGGGCGCGCCACCATAAATACGCCGGTGATGCCGGTGGGCTTATGAGGAGGCGCGGCGATGCATTACGGTTTCAGGCAATTGGCATTGGCGGTGGCAGCCACCGCCGGACTCGCGGGATTCGTCCGGGCGCAGCAGCCCCCACCGGTGCCGGCGCAGATCCAGTCGGCGCGGAACGTGTTCCTGGCCAATGGCGGGGAGACGTGTTCTTGGTTCATCGGCCCCAACCGCGGTTATCGCCAACTGTACTCGGCGCTGCGAGAATGGGGCCGCTACCAATTGGTGGCGACGCCTGGGCAGGCCAACTTGATTCTGGCGGTGTCGTTTGCCTGTCCCGAGAGCGACCCTGCCAACAACATTGCGTACGCGCGGCTGCGGCTGAGGATCTTTCAGCCGCGGCCCCACATTCTGCTTTGGACGCTGAATGAGCCGGTGCGTTCGGCGATCCTTCAGCGCAACCGCGACCGCAACTTCGACGCCGCGGTGCGGGCGATGGTCGCGGATCTGCAACGTCTCGGCGCCAATTTGCCCGTCGAGGAGCAAGCGCCGAAGCTGCGGACAAATTGGCTGCCCATTGCCGTCGCCGCCGCCGTAGGAGTGGTGCTGACGGTTGTATTTTTGGTCGCGCGTCACGGGATGCGGCCGCCAGCCATGGTTCCGCCGACACTTCCGACGCCTCCGCCTGGATTCTAGCGTTCGTTGCCGGCGCTTACCGCTCTAGGGCGCGCGCCGGGAAGCCCTGGGCGCGAACGGCACATGGGGCGCTGCTCGGCCCGGTACACTGGATTCCGAGGAGGAGCATGATTCCAGTTGATTTGGAAGGCCAAGTAGCAGTGCTCACCGGCGGATCTCGCGGTATCGGCGCGGCGGCGGTGCGCTTGCTCGCTGCGGCGGGGGCGCGCGTGGTGTTCACCTACCGCCGCGACGGGGCGGCGGCGCGGCGGGTGGTGGCTGCGGCAAATGAATCCGCCGGGCGGCCAGACGGCGATCCTAGTGTGGTGGCCCTGCGCCTCGACGCCTCCCAGCCCGGCTCCGCCCAACGGCTGGTCGCCGAGGCGGTGCGGCGCTTCGGCCGCCTGGACATCGCGGTGGCCAACGCCGGGGTTTGGCCGGCGGAAAACCGGCCGGTGGAGCGCCTAACCGGGCGAGAATGGCGCGCCATTCTCGCTTCCAACTTGGACTCCGCGTTTGGATTGGCCGCAGCCGCGGTGGCCCGCATGAAGCGGCAACGGGCCCAGCGCGGTCGGCCGCGGGGCCGGGTGATTTTGGTGGCGTCCACCGCCGCGCAGCGGGGGGAGGCGTTTCATGCGCATTATGCCGCCGCCAAAGGCGGCGTGATCGCCTTGGTCCGGGGCTTGTCCACCGAGGTCGCGCCGCACGGGATTTTGGTGAATGCGGTGGCGCCGGGCTGGGTGGGTACGGACATGTCGGCGCCGGTGCTGCGCCGCCGTCCCGGTCCAGTGCTGGCCAAGATTCCGCTAGGACGCGTAGGCACGCCGCAGGAACTCGGCGGTTGCATTTTGTTTTACTGCACGCCCTGGTCGAACTTCATGACCGGTTCCGTGCTGTCTGCCAACGGCGGCGCGGTCTTGGCGTAGGCGGGGCGCTTCGCGCCTGCCGCGGCGCAAAACCGGCGGCGCTTTTCCGCCGGTCGGGTGAACTGGACGCCCCGCCTGCGGCGGGGCTGTGGCCCGCGCCAATCCCTTGTCCTCCGCTCAGGCGAGCGCCGCGGAGAAGGCGCGGCGCATGGGCGCGGCGCGCTCCTAGGCTTCCACGATGTGATTGCGAATCGCGAAGTGGACCAGGTCGGTCAGGCTGTGAAAATTGAGCTTCCGCATGATATTGGTGCGGTGCGTCTCCGCCGTGCTGACGCTGATGTTCAGCGCCGCCGCCACCTGCTTGTTGCTGCGGCCCTCGGCCAGGAGTTGCACGATCTGGCGTTCCCGCGGGGTGAGCCGGCTGGCGGGCGTGCGCGTCTCCCAGTCCTTCCCCTTCAGGAAGCCGTCCACCACCATTTCGGTGATCTTGGGTGTGAAGAACGTCTTCTGGTCGCTCAGCGCTTGGACGGCGGTGACCAGGTCCCGACCGGCGTCGCTTTTCAGCATGTACCCCCGCGCCCCTGCTTCCAGCACATCCCGCATCAGCGCCTCGGACTGGTGCATGGTAAGGATCAGCACGCGGGTTTTCGGCGCTGCTTGCAGAATCTGGCGCGTCGCCTCCAGGCCGTTCAACTCGGCCATGCCCAGGTCCATGACCACGATCTCGGGACGCAACTCCAGCGTGCGAGCCACCGCCTCAGTGCCGTTTCCCGCCTCGGCGCAGACTGTCCACTCCGGTTCGGACTCGATAATCTTTCGCACACCTTGCCGGACCACTTCATGATCGTCAGCAATCAAAATGTTTAGCGCCATCGTTCTACCCCCGTATGCGGTTTCAGCTTTAGTGTCGGAGCGCAACCCGTTCCAGGTCAAGCACTTTGGTCCTCAATTGGCATACGGAAAAACCCCTAGGCAAGGCTAAATACCGAGGGCGGGATCCCTGTGCCGAGCGGGCAATCCGCCCCCCTGGCGATGGAGGGGCCGGAACGGTATGGCGGCGAAACCACGCCGCTGTGGAGAGGAAAAACGGCGCCGGCGGGCGTTGGCGTCAGTGTGATTGAGGCGCCGTGGTGGCGGGCTGCGGCGCCAGCGCCGCCGTGACGCTAGCCGGCAAATGATTTGCGTTGCGGAGCAGCAAGCTGACCTGCCACATCTGGGTGGAACTCAATGAGCCGGAAAAGCTGGGCATGCCGGTCAGTCGAATGCCGTTCTGCACCTTCCAATGCGTGACGCCCACGGGGTCGCCATTGACCATGCCACGCTGGGTCCAAAGCGCGGGCGGCGGAGGATACATGCCCATGGAGATCGCCGTCACCGGATGCTGGTGCGAACCATGGCACACGGCGCAGTGCGTGTTGTAGATCTTCGCGCCCGCCAGCAAATTCGCCTCGGTGGGCCGAATCGGACTGAGGACTCCGCGCGCGGACCGCAGCTTGGCGTGCAATGCCGTTTTCGCCAGCCAGCGTTCCATCGGTAGGGGTCCGGAATTGGTGGCGACGGGAATGATGCCGGCCACCGCGCTCAGGATGACGGCGACGAACAGCGCGACGATGCCGACCACAAAGCCAGACCAGAATTTGCCCATAGCTGTAAGTCATCATCCCACGTATCGCAGAATAGGGAAATGTCAGCGCCGGCTAGTGTTTCACATCACACTCACCGCGCCACGCCCGCGGTGGCGGCGGCGTTCTTGGGCTGGATGCTCGATGCCTTTGATTTTTTTACCGTTGTGTTTCTCATCGGCATCCTGGCGCGGCGATTCGCCGTCTCCACAACCGACATTGTCCTCACGCTCACCGCCACGCTCGCGCTGCGGCCGTTGGGAGCGGTCCTGTTCGGAATGCTCGCCGACCGGTACGGCCGCCGCCGGCCGCTGATCGCCAATATCCTGTTTTTCTCGCTGATGGAACTGCTGTGCGGCTTCGCGCCCAGCTTCGCGGTGTTTTTCCTGCTGCGCGCGCTGTATGGCATCGGCATGGGAGGCGAATGGGGCGTGGGCGCGTCGCTGGCAATGGAGGCCGCTCCGCGGCGGCGGCGCGGCTTGTTCAGCGGCGTCCTGCAAAGCGGCTATCCCGTCGGCTACCTGCTGGCCGCTTTGGCGGCGCGGTTCGTGCTGCCCGTGTGGGGCTGGCGGGCGATGTTCTTTCTGGGCGGCGTGCCGGCGCTGCTGGCCCTCTACGTCCGCTGGCGCGTCCCGGAGTCGGAAGCGTGGCAGCGCAACCGGGCGCCGACCGCCAGAACGATCGTGCGCGCCGCGTTGGGCAACGGCAAGCGGCTGGCGTATCTGCTGCTGTTGATGACGGGCATGATGTTTCTGTCCCATGGCACGCAGGATCTTTATCCCGATTTCCTCCGCGTCGCTCACCACCTCTCCGCCGACGTGATCGCCAATTTGGCCATTCTCTATAATGTCGGCGCGGTCGTCGGCGGTATCGCCTTCGGGATGGCATCGGAGCGCTGGGGCCGCCGCCGCGGCATGCTGGCGGGGATGGGGTTGTCCTTGCTGGTGATCCCTTTATGGGCCTTCGGCGGCACCGTGGCGGCGCTGGCGGCGGGATCGTTCTTGATGCAGGCCGGGGTGCAGGGAGCGTGGGGCATTATTCCGGCGCATCTCAATGAACTATCCCCCGGGGCGGCCAGGGGATTGCTCCCCGGCTTGGCCTATCAGTTGGGCATTCTGTTCGCTGCGCCGGTGGGCACGGTGGAATTCGCTCTCGGCCATCAGTGGGGTTATGCCCAGGCCATGGCGGGATTCATCCTCTTCACGCTCGTGCTTGGTGCGGTCGTGGTGGCGCTGGGACCGGAGCGGCGCGGAGTGGACTTTTCGCGGCAAGTTGGAGAGGCGCCCGAACGTTAGCGGGCGTCCGTTGCCGGGCCTCGAAGACCAATCGCAGCCCCGCAATGCGCGGCATCCAGAATTGGGCGGCTGCGCCGCGTCGTTGCCGCAGCCGCGGCGGCACGAGGTGAAAATCGGCGGACGGCTGGTGGGAGCCGCGTGGTTGCGCGATTCTTTCCATCGCCCGCGCCTGCGTCCGCGCGCCCCATTCCGCCCGTCGGCGCTGACGCCACGGTATCTTGGAAAGAACATGCCGCAGTCGGGGCTGCAAGGCCTATTTAGCCTGTTCGTGGTGTTCGCCGCCGCCAAGGTGGGGGAGGAGATCTTCGAGCGCTTGGGCCAGCCGCCGCTGATCGGCCAAATCGTCTTCGGCTTTCTGGTCGGCCCCGCGGTGCTGGGTTGGGTGACGCCTTCTTCCACGCTCGATTTCATGTCGGAGATCGGCGTCATTTTTCTCTTATTCGAAACGGGGCTGGACACTCAGCCGGAAGAAATTTTGCATCACGGCGTCACCAGCTTCATGGTGGCCCTAATCGGCGTACTTACGCCGTTGCTGGTGGGATGGTGGTTTGCGCTGGCGGCCGGAGAAAATGCCGTGACCGCGCGCTTTGTCGGCACGCTCTTGGTCGCTACCAGCATCGGCATCACGGCCAAGATTCTGGAAGATTTCGGGGCCACGCACACATCGTTCGGCCGGGTCATCCTGGGCGCTGCGGTGCTGGATGACATCCTCGGGCTGCTGGCCCTGTCGGCGCTATCCAGTTTTTCGTCCGCTCATCCGCATATCGTCAATTTGCTTCTGACGCTGGGGTTCGCGATCGCCTTTTTCCTCCTGGTGCTATTGCTGCGGCATGCCGCCGTGCCCCGCGTCAGCGGGCGCATCGGGCGGCTGCGCTCCCGTGCGCCCATTTGGTCCATGGCGCTGGTGGTGCTGCTGGCCTTTTCCGTCATGTCGGCGGAGATTGGCATGGCGGCGATCATCGGCGCGTTTCTGGCGGGCGTGTTTCTGAGCGAGCGCGAGGAGATCGCCGTTCCCCTGCGCCAACAGGCCGGTGCGGTCAGCAGTTTCGTCGTGCCGTTTTTCCTCGCCACCATCGGACTGCGCGTTTCCATACACGCTCTGTCCAGTCCGCGTTCGCTGTACCTGCTGGCGGCAATCACCGGAATCGCCATTGTGACTAAGCTGGTGGCCTGCGGTCTGTCGGCGCTACCCCTCGGGCGGCGTAGCGCGCTGCTGGTGGGATTGGGGATGATTCCTCGTGGCGAGGTCGGCATCGTGGTGGCGGCGGAAAGTTTGCGGATTGCCGCCATCCCCCAGTCGTTCTACTCCATCGGCATCACCATGGCGGTGCTGACTTCCCTGATCGGGCCGATGCTCCTGCGGCTATTTTTGCGACCGGAGCGCCGCCCGGTACCGGCGGCCTAGCGGAGCCAGGGGCAGGTGGAGGAGGCAACCGAGCCCCACGGGAACCAGCGGCTACTGCGTAATGGGAGGCTTGTGGACGGCCGCGGTGGGCATCAGCAAGCCCGCGCGCTGGTCCAGTTCCCGCTCCGCGCCAAGGAGGTCGCGCAAGGTCGTCCGCGTCAGTACGCGATCCACGGCAACCTGGACGGTGCGCCACAGGGAGCGGATGGAGCAGTCAATGGAGTGGGTGCAGACCAGCTCCTCGCCCGCATAGCGGCCGCAGAAGCTGGGATCGAAGAGCCGCCCGCCGAGCACGGCCAGGGCCTCGCCCACGATGATCTGCTCCACCGGCCGGGCCAGGGAATAGCCCCCCGCCTGTCCGCGGGAACTCCGCACCAACTGGCCGCGTCGCAGCAGGCGCATCAGCTTGGCGACGTAATCCGGCGAGATGCCCTCCAGGCGGCTGATTTCCGGAATCGTCAGACTGGCTCCTTCCGCCTGCTGGCCCAGGCGCAGCAGGCAGCGAAGGCCGTATTCCTCGGGAGCGCTGAACTTCATGCCTCTACATCATCCCCAGTTGCAGTTTTGCCTCTTCCGACATCATACCGGTGTTCCAGGGCGGATCCCAGACCAGCTCGAAATTGACGTCGGTGACCCCCGGAATGCCGCGCACCTTGCCCTCCACTTCGCCGGGCAGATAACCGGCAACGGGGCAATTGGGGGACGTCAGCGTCATCCGCAGACGGACCACGCCGTCATCCTCGGCCTTGACCTCATAGATCAGGCCAAGGTCATAGATGTTGACCGGTATCTCGGGGTCGAAGCAGGTGCGCAGGGTCTCGATGACCAACTCCTCCAGTCCGGCGAAGTCGGATTGCCGCGAGCGCCACTCCGCCTTCAGCCGCGTGGCGTCGCCGCGCAGGCGCTGGGCTTCCGCCAGGCGCTCGGGACCGCCTAAGTCTTCCAACTCGGCCGCCCGTTTGTCCTTTTCCTCCGCTTGCGCTAACAGGTGCTCGTCGCTGGGCATGGCTTAATCCTCGGTGCTGACCGGCGCGCCGTCGCCCGACAACGCCGCCTTTAAGGTGTGCCAAGCCAAGCTGGCGCATTTGACCCGGACCGGATAATCGGAAACGCCGCCAAACGCGGCAAGTTTGCCGAGGGTCTCCGCGTGCGCCTGGTCCGGATGCCCGGTGACCAGGGCATGAAAGCGGCGGAACAAATCTTCCGCTTGCTGTTCGCTTTTGCCCTTGACCGCTTCGGTCAGCAGGGAAGCGGAGGCGGTAAAGATGGCGCAGCCGGTGCCTTGAAAACCGGCGTCCCGCACCACACCGTCCTCCAGGCGCAGGAACAATGTGATGCGATCGCCGCAGAGCCGGTTGAAGCCTTCGGCCCTCCGGTCCGCGCCCTCGGGGACGCGAAAGTTGCGCGGCCGCTTGGCATGGTCGAGGATCAGTTCCTGGTAAAGATCGTCCAACTCCGGCATGCGTGCTCCTAGAACTGAAATACGCGGCGAACTTTTTCCAGACCTTCCGCCAGCCGATCGATTTCGGTCCGGGTGTTGTAGAAGGCCAGCGAGGCTCGCGTGGTCGCCGGCACCCCGAACCGGTCCATGATCGGCTGGGCGCAGTGATGGCCGGCACGGACGGCAATGCCCTCAGTGTCCAGCACGGTGGCCACGTCATGCGGATGCACGCCCTCGATGACCAGAGAAAACACCGCGGTCCGCTCCCTCGCCTGGCCGATCAAACGCACGCCAGGAAGGGCGGCCAGACGCTCGGCGCCGTAACGCGCCAGTTCCTGCTCGTAGGCGGCGGCCCGCGCCATGCCCAAGGATTGCAAGTACTCCAGCGCCGCGCCTAGGCCGATGGCGCCGGCAATATGCGGCGTGCCCGCCTCGAACTTGTACGGAATGCGGTTATATGTGGTTCGCTCGAAACTGACCGAGGCGATCATGTCGCCCCCGCCTTGATAGGGCGGCATGGCTTCTAGCAACGCCGCCCGGCCCCACAAGACGCCAATGCCGGTCGGGCCAAAGACCTTGTGCCCGGAGAAGGCGAAGAAATCGCAGCCCAAGGCGCCGACCTGAATGGGCAGATGGGGCGCCGACTGGGCCCCGTCCACCAGCACCACCGCGCCGGCCGCGTGCGCGCGTGCGGTCCATTCGGCGACCGGATTGACCGTGCCCAGGGCATTGGAGATGTGTCCAAAGGCGGCGATTTTGGTGCGCGGCGAAAGCTGGCGTTCGAACTCCGCCATCTCCACCTCGCCGCGGTCGTTGACTCCCGCCACCTTCACCCGCGCGCCGGTGCGCTCGGCCAAAAGCTGCCAGGGCACGATGTTGGAGTGGTGCTCCATGCCGGTCAGCAAAATCTCGTCGCCCGCGTGGAGGTTGGCGGCGCCATAGGTGGCTGCGACCAGGTTGATGGCCTCGGTCGTGCCGCGGGTAAAGACGATCTCCCTTGGCTCCGCCGCGCCCAGGAACGCCTGGGCGTTGCGCCGCGCCCGTTCGTAGGCCTCGGTGGCCCGTTCGCCCAGCTGGTGCACGCTGCGGTGGATATTGCCGCAGTCCCGCTGGTAGTAGTTTTCCAGCGCGGCCAGCACCGCGCGGGGTTTCTGCGCGGTGGCGGCATTGTCCAAATACACCAGCGGATGCCCGTTCACAAGCTGCGCCAAGGCGGGAAAATCGGCGCGCACCGCGTCCACATCCCATGGTAGGGATGCGGCGGCGGCGGCGATGGAGACGACCTCAGCCACGCGAGGCCTCGGCTCCCTCTGGGGGCGTCAGACCAGTCCAGCGGGAAAAGAGCTCCGTTTCCAGTCGCGCGCGCAGGGGGCCGGGGTTCAGACGGCCCAACGCCTCGGCGGCGAAGGCGAAGATTAGGAGGTGACGGGCCATTTCGGCGCCAACGCCGCGGGAACGAAGATAAAAAAGCGCCTCTTCGTCAATTTGCCCGAAAGTGGCGCCATGGGTGCAGCGGACATCATCGGCGCGGATCTCCAGTTGCGGATCGGCATTGGCGGTGCACTCGGAGGAGAGCAAAAGGTTCTTGTCGCTCTGCACGGCGTCGGTATGCTGGGCGTCGGGTCGAACCAGGATGCGGCCGCGAAAGGCGGTGGTGGCGTGGCCATCCAAAATGCCGCGGTAATATTCCCGGCTGGCGCCGCGCGGCTCGGCATGGTCCAGCACCGTGTGGTTGTCCACGTGCTGCCGTCCCTCGGCCACATACAAGCCGTTCAGCAGCACCTCGGAGCCCGGCCCATTGAGAACGGTGACCACGTCGTTGCGCGTCAGAGCGCCGCCGAAGGTCAGGGCGTGCAACCGCAGGCGGGAATCGGCCGCTTGGCGGGAGTGCACCGCGGAGAGATGGTAGGCGGCGGTATTTTCCTTTTGCAGCCGCGCGTGCTCCAGTTCCGCATTCGCCGCGACAAAAATTTCAGTAACTGCGTTGGTCAGATGCGCCGCGCCGTTCAAGCTGAGGTAGGTCTCGACTACTTTCGCCCGGCTGCCCCGGCCGGCCAGAATCAGGTGGCGGGGATGAGCCATCGTCGGTACGCTGGCGCCGCCCGTGGCGACATGCACGATTTCGATCTGTGCGTCCACCTGCGCCCCGGGCGCGATCTCAACCCATGCTCCGTCGCCGAAAAACGCCGCGTTGAAGGCGACCAGCGTGTTCTCGCCGCCAATGTCCGCCAGTTCGCCGAGGCGGGCGATGCGATCATCGCCGCCGCTATCGGCCAGCAACGCGCCCATACGAACACCCGCGGGAAGGGATGTGAGCCGTGACAACTCCGGCGTGAAATGACCATCCACGAACATCAGTTGCGGCCCGCCGAACTCCGCCCCGGGTTGTGCGGCGCGCTCCACTTCTCGCAGCGTCGCCGCCCCGGGCCGCTCCGGCAGAGCGAACGCGAAGCGCTGAAAGACCGGAGCCAGATTGGTCTGGCGGTACTCCTCATGCTTGGAGGTGGGGAAGCCGCGCCGCTGCAGTTGGTCGAAGGCGGCACGGCGCAGTTGGCGCAGCGCGGCCGGTTCGCCGGAGCGGGAGGCGATAGCCGCAAACGCCTGTTCATAGGCGGCGTCGGGGACGGTATACGCGGCCGGGGCCGGGGGAGCGGTTAAGGTGGCGGCGCTCATAATTTCGTTTCCTGGCCGTTAGACCGCGGCCGCCTCCGGCTCCAGCCAGCCGTACCCCTTCTCTTCCAGCTCCAATGCCAGTTCCTTGCCGCCGGATTTCACGATCCGGCCGGCCGAGAGGACATGGACGTAGTCGGGGACGATGTAGTTCAGCAGCCGCTGGTAATGGGTAATGACCAGCATGGCGCGTTGCGGGTCGCGCAAAGCGTTAACGCCCTGGGCAACAATCTTCAGCGCGTCAATATCCAATCCGGAATCGGTTTCGTCCAAAATTGCCAGCTTTGGTTCCAGCATGGCCATTTGGAAAATCTCGTTGCGCTTTTTCTCGCCGCCGGAGAATCCCTCATTCACCGCGCGGCGCGTCAGCGTGTCATCCATTTCCAGCAGCTTCATCCGCTTTTTGGCGAGCTGGAGAAAATCCGCGGCGTCCAATTCCTCCTCGCCACGCTGCCGGCGCTGGGCGTTCAGCGCGGCGCGCAGAAAGTACAGGTTGCCGACGCCCGGAATCTCGACCGGGTATTGGAAGGCCAAAAACACCCCGGCGCTGGCCCGGTCCTCCGGCGCCATCTCCAGCAGGTCTTGGCCGGCATAGGTGACCCGCCCGGCGGTCACCTCGTAGCTGTCCCGCCCCGCCAGCACGCCGGCCAGCGTGCTTTTGCCCGAGCCGTTGGGTCCCATGATGGCGTGGACCTCGCCCGCGCCAACGGCCAGGTCAATGCCGCGCAAAATCTCCTTGCCCTGGACCGCGGCATGCAAGTTTTCGATCTTTAATAACGGATTCGCCACTCGTATTTCTCCTCGTTCCTCGCTCTGTGCCGCTCAGCCGACGCTGCCTTCCAGACTCACGCTCAGCAGCTTCTGTGCCTCCACCGCGAACTCCATGGGCAGTTCCCGGAAGACTTCCTTGCAGAAGCCGTTGACGATCATGGAGACGGCATCTTCGGTGGACAAGCCGCGCTGGCGGCAGTAGAACAACTGGTCCTCGCCGATGCGCGAGGTGGAAGCCTCATGCTCGATGCGGGCGCTCTTGTTCTTCACCTCCAGCACGGGAAACGTGTGCGCGCCGCATTGATCGCCGATCAGCAGGGAATCGCACTGCGAGTAATTCCGCGCCCCGCCGGCATTCTTGTGGATGCGCACCGCGCCGCGATAGGTGTTCTGACCGAAGCCGGCCGAGATGCCCTTGCTGACGATCGTGCTGCGGGTGTTCTTGCCCAGGTGAATCATCTTGGTGCCCGTGTCCGCCTGCTGCCGGTTCTTGGTCACCGCCACCGAATAGAACTCACCCACCGAGTCGTCGCCCATCAAGATGCAACTGGGATATTTCCAGGTGATCGCCGAGCCGGTTTCCACCTGCGTCCAACTGATCTTCGAGGCGCGGCCCTGGCATTTGCCACGCTTGGTGACGAAGTTGTAGATGCCGCCTCGTCCTTCGCGGTCCCCGGGGTACCAGTTCTGCACGGTGGAATACTTGATGGTCGCCTGATCCAAGGCCACCAGCTCGACCACCGCCGCATGCAGTTGGTTGGTGTCCCGTTTCGGGGCGGTGCAGCCTTCCAAATAGCTCACCGACGCGCCTTCGTCGGCAATGATCAGCGTGCGCTCGAACTGCCCGGTGTCCTGGCTGTTGATGCGGAAATACGTGGACAGCTCCATGGGGCAGCGCACGCCCTTGGGCACGTAGCAGAAGGAGCCGTCACTGAACACCGCGGAGTTCAGCGTGGCGAAGAAGTTGTCGGTGTACGGCACCACCGAGCCCAAATATTTCTCCACCAAATCCGGGTGCTCTCGCACCGCCTCGGAGAACGAGCAGAAGATGATGCCCAGCGAGCCCAGCTTTTCCTTGAACGTGGTGGCCACGGAAACGCTGTCGAAGACTGCATCCACCGCCACGCCGGCCAATAGCGCCCGTTCCTTGAGCGGCACGCCGAGCTTTTCATACGTCGCCAGCAGTTCCGGATCCACTTCCTCCAGGCTTTTGGGTCCGTCGGTCTTTTTCTTGGGCGCGGCGTAGTAAATGATGTTTTGATAATCAATTGGCGGGTACTGGACGTTTGCCCATTTCGGCTCGCGCATTTTCAGCCATTGCTGGTAGGCCCGCAGCCTCCAGGCCAGCATGAACTCCGGCTCATGCTTTTTGGCCGAGATCAGCCGGATAATGTCCTCGTTCAATCCCCGCGGGACTGTCTCCGCCTCGATGTCGGTGATAAAGCCGTATTTGTATTCCTGGAGGGCCAAATCCTCCACATTGGCGACTGGTGTCGGCATAGAACCTGTCCGCGCCGGCGGCTCCGGCGGTGGCGGCGATCCTGCGCGCCGCCTACAACCATTTTGTCAATCCGGTACACATCGGTCAAGATTGAAAATCGCGCTCCAAAGGCGAAAATCTCCCGGCCCGGTCCGGCCAGTTCCCGCGCGCAGAGTCCGGCCGCGGTCCCGGAACAGGCAATGTCCGGGAAGAAAGGAATAATGCCGCTGGCGATCCGGCTTCTCGCGGTGGACGTGGACGGCACCTTGCTGGACTCGCAGCATCGGCTGCCGCCCCGCAACGCCGCGGCGTTGGCGGCGGCAGCGGCGCGCGGCGTGGTGATTGCGTTGGCCACCGGCCGCCGCTTCAACTTCGTTCGTCCCATCGCCGCCGCGCTGGGCTGCCCCAGCCTGATCGTCGCCAGCAATGGCGCGCTAGTCCGGGAGGCGGCCGCGGGAGGAGAGCCGGGCCGGGAATGGTTTCGGCACTTCCTGCCGCGCCGCAAGGCGCGGGCGGTCTTGGCGACGCTGGCGCGGTACCGGGATCAGGCGGTCGTGACCATGCCCGAGGATGGGGCCGCGGCGGAACTGTATATGACCCCCGAACGCGATCCGTCGGCGGCCGAACGGCGCGCATTTGCCACCTGGGTCGGCAGCAACCGCGATCATTTGGCCTACTCCGACCCGCTGGAACGCTGCCTGACTACGGATCCAATTCAGTTGATGTATGGCGGCAGCGTGGCGGCGGTGCGGGCGATCGCGGAGGAATTGGCGGCCGCTCCGCTGGGTACGGAACTGACGCTGTTGCGCACGCTGTATCCCCGCCGCGACCTGGGAATATTGGATATTTTGGATGCCGGGGTGGATAAAGGCGCGGCGCTGGCCGCGGTGGCGTCGCGTTTGGCGATCCCCGCGGCGGCGGTCGCGGCCATCGGCGACAACTACAATGACGTGGGCATGCTGACCTTCGCGGGCCGGGCGGTGTTGATGGGCAACGCCCACGCCGCCATGGACCGGCCGGGATGGGAGCGCACCGCCGATAACGACCAAGACGGCGTGGCGCGGGCAGTCGAGATGTTGGGTTTGGCGGCGCTGGCGTAGGCCCTCCCCGGGAGCCCCGGCCCCTATACTGGAAGGGCATGATGACCATCGAGGAAGTGCTGCGCGCCGCCGAGGTGAGCACCGCGCCGAACGGCTTGAGCTTCGCCTCGCTGCCCGGTACCGCCGGGGACGCGCCCCTGGACCGGCTGGTCGCGGCGGTGCCCCAGAGCGTCATCGGCCGGCTGGGCCGGACGGTCTGCTACTTCGTGCCCTGGCTGGTGAAACAGCGGCGTGGCGTGGCGGTGGCCACGGAGGCTGCCGCCGAGGGAGAGAGCCGCAAAGAGCTGTGCCATCACCTGGACATCAAACCGTCGGCCAATCTGCTGTTGATCAGCCTGCGGTTTTATCAAGATGACCGCTATGGCTTGGCCATGGAGTTCTTCGACAAGATCGCCTACATCGCCGCCATGGAACCGGCCACGCAGCCTGACTTCTACCAATTGTTGGACCAGCAACTGGCCGCGCCGCAAAATGGCGAACTGACGCCGGAGGCCAACGAATGGCGGCGGGAAGCGCAGAAACGGCGGGAGGGCGGATCGGCGGACCGGGAGACGGAGCAAAACTACCGCCGCGCGGCGGAGACCGACGGCCTGGGAGTCTACATGGCGTCGTTGTTCACGGACGTCTTTTACGAGGATTTGGCCGAGGATGCTGGAGGACCCGCCCTGCCGCCCGATGGCTTGTATGAACGGATGCGGGTTCTGGAGCGGTTGTACCCTCCCAACCGCGGCTATAGCTTGCAAATCGTCCGCCAGCGGCCGCGCAAATCCATGCGCTCCTCGGCGACCTAGGCGCGCGCCTGCGGCAAGGCGACGCGCCCTTGCCGCGGACGGCTGCACCCGTCCGCGCGCAGCGGAGTTGGCGCCGGTTTCTTCCGCCGCCAAGGGGCGAGCGCGCCGCGGCAGTTAGTGTAATCTTGGGCGTGCCCCAACCAACTACGAAGCGCCCCCGTTCTTCCTCCCCAGCCGCGGCCCACAATGGCGAGCGGCGCTTGCAAGCGCCCAGCCAAGGCGCGGTGGATGCGCGCGCCAAACGCGGCGTCCTGCGCGACCGGGTGCGGCCGATAGACTTCGACCGCGTTTCCTCGGTCGCCGATTTGGTGGGCGCCATGCGCGGCGCCAGCATCCAGGCCCGCAACCTGGGACTTTGCGCCGAGGTGCTGGAGAATTTGTATGCCGACCGCGGCCGGCCCACGGTGCTGCTAGGCCTGGCGGGTCCGCTGATCGCGGCTGGGTTGCGCAAGGTCCTGCGGGATTTGGTGGCGGGCGGTTACGTGGACGTCATCGTTTCCACCGGGGCGATCTTGTATCAGGATATCTACCAGGCCCGCGGCTTCGGTCACTACGTCGGTGACCCGCAAGCCGACGACAGCCGCCTGCGGGACCTGCTGATTGACCGCATTTATGACGTGTATGTGGACGAGGAAAAGTTCATGGAGACCGACAGCTGGCTCGGCCGCGTCGCGGACGAACTGCCGCCGGGCAACTACTCCTCGCGGGCCTACATGGAGTTCGTCGGCCGTCATCTGGACGACGACCAATCCATCGTCGCCACCGCCGCCCGCCGCGGCGTGCCGATGTTCGTTCCCGCGCTGAACGACTCTTCGATCGGCATCGGCCTGACCGATCACTATTACCGCGCTAAGCGGGCGGGCCGCCCGCGCATCGCTATTGATTCCATCCGCGACAACTACGAACTGACCCAGATCGTCGTGCAGTCCAAGAAGACTGCGGCCATTTACATCGCCGGCGGCGTGCCCAAGAACTACATCAATGACTCGGTGGTGATGGCATATATCTTCGGGGCGGAAAAGGGCCACAGCTACGCCCTGCAACTCACCGCCGACAATCCGCATTGGGGCGGCTTGTCGGGCAGCACCCTGAAAGAAGCCGTGAGCTGGGGCAAAATTCGGTCCAAAGCCACCACCGCGATGTGCTTCGTCGAACCCTCGGTGTCCCTGCCCATGCTCGCCGGTTACGCGCTGCAGCGGAAGTTGGCGCGGGGACGCAAGCGGCTGCGGTTTCACTGGGACGGCGACGAATTGCAATCCATCCGCTAACCGCGGCGGCTGGGCGCCGGTTGGATTGCACCTGCGCCGGTCCCGTGAGCGGGTCCGGCGGCGCTCTTCACGGGCGGGCCGAGGGTGCGTTAGCCTGAGACTTCGGCCATGGCATCGCTCTCCTCCCCACCGGTGCACTCCGCCGCACGGGCGGGACGGCGGCTAAAAGCGCTGGCGCTCGGCATCAGCCTTTCAGTGCTGTCGTTTTTCGCCGCGCTGACGATCGCCTATCTGTCGCGCGGATCCGCGGCGCGGATGGCGGTGCCCTTGCCGCCGGTCCTGTATCCCAATACTGTCATCTTGTTGCTGAGCAGCGGCGCCTTGGAATTATCCTGTCGGCGCCTGCGCGCCGGACACGTGCGGGCAATGCTGCGCTGGCTCGCGGTCGCGTTTGCCCTCGGCTGGGTGTTCCTGGCGGGACAATATTGGGCTTGGCGGCAGTGGCGGCGGGCGGGTATTTTTTTGCGCACCGACCCGGGCAGCCGCTTCTTTTTCCTTTTCACCGCCGCTCACGCGATTCATATCGTTGCCGGTTTGGCGGTGCTGGGCACGGTGTTTACGTTGGCCTGGCGTGGCAGGCTGCGACGCGAACACCCGGCGCCGCTCGAGGCCGCGGCGATCTTTTGGCATTGCCTGGACGCCGCTTGGCTCGGCTTGTTGGCGCTATTATTGCTGGCTTGAAATGCCTTCCCCGCCACGCCATCCGCGGTCGCCAAAGTTCGCCGCGCGCACGGATTGGGATCTCCGGCTGAACCGCTGGGCCGCCGCCGCCGCGGATGCGCGGGGGACAGCCGGCGGGTTCGACCTGACCATCACCAATCCCACCGCCGCGGGGCTGGAGTATCCCCGCGAGCGAATCCTAGCGGCGCTGGCGGCGCCCGCTGCATTGGCTTACGAACCCACGCCGCGCGGCGCCCTCGCGGCCCGGGAGGCGGTCGCCGCTTACTATGCCGATCGCGGCGCGCCCGTTCGGCCGGAGCGGTTGCTCCTGACCGCGAGCACCAGTGAGGCGTATTCGCATCTGTTCCGCCTCCTCGCCAATCCCGGGGAACGCGTGCACGTGCCCTGTCCCAGCTACCCATTGCTGGACCATCTGGCGGCGATCAACGACCTCGAATTGGCGCCGTATCCGCTGTGGCACGCCGGAGGCTGGCACGTGGACGCGGCCGAACTGGAACGCACCATCAATCCCCGCTCGCGGCTGCTGGTCGTCATCCACCCCAATAACCCCACCGGGTCGTATCTGACGGCGGAGGATTGGGCGGCGCTCCTGGATGTCGCTGCCCGCCACCGCATGGCCATCCTCGCCGACGAGGTGTTCTTCGATTACGCGTGGGACCCATCGCTGCGCCCGTTGGATTTGGCCCTCGCCGCGGCGCCCAACGGCCCTCCGGTGTTTCTCCTAAATGGCTTGTCCAAAATCAGCGCGTTGCCCCAGATGAAGCTCGGCTGGCTGGCGGCGCTCGGTGGTGACGACGCCTGGCGGCAAGCGGCGCTAGCTCGGCTGGAAGTCATCGCCGACGCCTACCTCTCGCTGTCGGCTCCGGTGCAGGCCGCGGCGGCGGAGTTGCTGGCGCTGCGCCGCGAACTACAGCCGCAGATCCTGGCGCGCCTCCGCGCCAACGTCGCCGTCCTCGACTCCCGCCTCGCGGGGCAGCGTTGGGTGTCGCGGCTCAGCGCGGCGGGCGGATGGATGGCAGTGCTGCGCTTGCCCGGATGGCAGGGCGGAGAAGCCTGGGCGGAGGCGCTGCTGCGGCAGGGCGTGCTGGCGCATCCCGGGGAGTTTTACGGTTTTTCCGGCGCGCCCTGCCTCGTCGTCGGTCTGCTGACTCCGCCCGCGGCCTTCACCGCCGGCCTAGACCGCCTGCTGGAGTACGTGGCCCAAGCCGCGCCACCCGGCTAATTGGCGGCGGCCGCCACGGCGGGGAGTTCGGCGCCGGCAAAGGCGCTGAAGAGGCTCACCACGCGCGGATCGAATTGACTGCCCGCGGATTCCTGCAAGCGCCGCAGCGCCTCCGCCGCCGGCAGTCCCCGGCGGTAGGGCCGGTCCGACACCATCGCGTCGAAAGCGTCAATCACGCAAATCACCCGCGCCCCCATGGGGATTTCCTCACCACGCAGACCGGCCGGATAGCCGCGTCCGTCCATCCGTTCATGGTGATGCAGGACGAAGTGGCTGACCGCCGCAAATCCGGGAATCAGCCGCAGAATCGCCCAGCCATATTCGGAGTGCCGTTTCAAGAGGGCGAACTCTTCGTCGGTCAGGGCCCCCGGTTTCTGGAGAATGGCGTCCGGCACGCCCACCTTGCCGATGTCGTGCAACAAAGCACTGATCTCGACCGCCTGAAACAAGCGCTCCTCCATGCCCAGCTCTTCCGCGACGCGGACCGCCCACTCGGCGAGGCGCGTGCTGTGGCAGCCGGTGTCGAGGTCCTTGAGATCCAGCATCTGATGGAACGCGCAGACCAGCGCCGCATGCGTCGCCGCCAGCTTTTCTTCGACTTCCAGGACCTGCAAGCGCCCCGCCGCGGGCTTCGCCGCCCGCGGCGAGCGCCGCCGTGGCGGCTTAGTTGCCGCCATAGGTGATCTCCTGATGCAGCGCGGTTAACGCTGCGTCAACATTCAGAACGCCATGGCCCAGGCTGGGGGAGGCGGGGGTGGCGTGGCTCAGTGCATCCATGGCCTCCGTGGGCGTGACCCCCGGCTGCATGGCGTCCATCAGCGCCACCGTGCCGCTGACAAAGGGCGCGCTGAAGGAGGTGCCCCAGCCCGCGGCGTAGGTGTCGCCCGGATACGTGGTGATGACGGCTTCTCCCGGCGCCGCGGCGAAGACCAGGTCGGCGCCGTAGTTGGAGAAGGACGAGCGCTGATCCGCGGCGTCAACCGAGGCGATTCCCATCACGTCCGATTGATATCCGGCGGGATACACCATCACGTCTTCGCCGTTGTTTCCAGCCGAGGCCACGCAGGCGACGCCGTGCGCATTGGCGTAGGCCACCGCCTTTTGCAGCTCGGTCGCCGCAACGGGAAAATCGAAGCTCATATTGATGACCGTGGCGTGGTTGTCCACGGCGTAGTAAATGGCCCGCAGCACATTCGAGAGGTATCCCTCGCCGTTATCGCCGAACGCGCGCAGCGGCAGGATCTGCGCCGTGGGCGCGACCAAGTGAATGATGCCGGCGACCATCGTGCCATGGCCGGAGTCGGAGTAGGAGGACTGCGACAGCGTGGTGGCGCTCTGCTGGTTCACCACCGCCATCGCGTACTGATTGACCTGCAGCGGCGGATAGGCGCTGTTGACCACGGCCATCGCATACTGATTGACCTGGCTGTCGGCGCCGCCCGTTTGGTTGGTCAGGAAGTTATAGCCAGGGAGCAGAACCTTTTGCAGCACCGGCTGGGTCGGATCCACGCCGGTGCCGATGACCGCGACCACGCCGGCGCCGGTGGCATGCCACTCCCAGCGCGCCTCGGGCAATTCAATCTGCGGCAGCGCGGGCTGGTTGGCGTAGCCCGCCCAGACGGCGGCGCCATAGAAGTTCTCCGTCGTGCGGTTCCACAGCCCGGAAACACCGGTGAGCGGCCCCGGCTCCGGTTGGCGCAGCAGCGAATCGGGCTCGGCGTCCACGATGCCCGGCATGGTGAGCAGACGCGTCAGCAACGAGGAAATACTGTTGTAGCTGGTGATGAGAAATACGTGGCCCAGATTGCCGTCAATTTCCTCTTGCACCTGGCAGCCGACCAGCCAGCAGGTGAGTTGCAGGGCGGAGACGCCGAGTGAGTCCCGGACGATCAGTCGGCTTTGCGCTTGCGTCGTGCCGCCTAGCAGACCTCCCAACAGTCCGCCTCCGAGCAGTTGCGCCTGCGCCGGCCACGCCAGTGCTCCGCAAAGGATCAGCACGCAGAGAATGGATACACGTTTCATAGATGGTCTCCCGAAGGCCCCGCGCCGATGCGGCTGGCCAGAATGCGTAATGGAATGATTAAGGTTTCCGCGCCGCCGGCGTGGTGGTTGGCGGCTGCGGAAATATGAATTGCCAAATGGCTTTCCGGACCAGCGCCCGTCGGCAGGGCGAACTGGAACTCGCCGTGCGGGTTGGTGCTGGTGACCTCCAGAACGCGCCGCCGCTGCCGAATACTGACCGGCGCATCCGCCGCGGCGCATTGTGGATCGGTCGCGTGCAAAACTTGCCCGGAGATCTGGCCGCCTAGGGGTGACGCGGGAACCGAACGTGCCGCCGGCTCAAGGCGAATATCCACGATCCAATCGCCGGCCATGAACGCCGCATGCCGTGCTTCGGCCGCTCCGGAACGGAGGCCCGCCGCGACGGGTTGCAGGCCGCCCAGCCATTCGGCCAGCACCAGTCGGCGCTTGCCGGGCCGGGCCCAAGCCATGGCGCCGACCACGAAGCGGGTAGCGCTCGCCGGCGGGGCGTAGGCCGGCTCGGCGCTAAGGAATTCGGCCATCGTGCGGTACATCCGCTCCGCGTGGCGGCAATCGGAGCATCCGGATTGGAGGTGTTGCTGCATCGGGTTCCGTTCCGCTGGCGGCAAAACGCCGCGAACAAAATCGGTCCAACTGCTTGGGGGGAAGTGATTGCGGACCATCGTGCCTGTAGCGGAGATTAGAAGTCTCTCAGTGAAAAGGAGACAGCACCTGGACCAAAGATACGTATGCAAGTTTTTGCAGTTATTGCGCCGCGGCCCAAGGGGAGAAAATGCCCCACTGCCCCCGCCCGGGGGCGCTGCCCGTGTTTCTGGCCGCCCCCCAAAACCGCCTGTTCCCAATCGCTTGCGCCCCTTTCGGCGGGTGGCCAATTAGGTGCAACTGCGGCTACAGGAGGCCGCTATGAGCTTGACGTGGTTTGTCACCCTGATCGCCGTTCTGGCGGCAATCAGCTTGCCGTTGCTGGTGATGGCGGAGCGCGTGGCCCAGCGCCTGCGCCGCCCGCGCGGGGGCTGGCTGATGGTGAATGAGCGCGAGGAGTTCGCGCCCGTGCAGGATTGGCTGGACTGGTGGCAGGAAGGCGCGCACTCGAAATAAGCCGCGGGGTACAGCGGCCGCGCCACCAGCCGCTATAATCCCCGTACATGGACGCGGCGGCTCATTCCGCGGCAACGATTGGTCCGGCGGCGCCCCCCGCGCGCGGCATGGCGCTGGAAGTGGTGGTGACTTCCGTGGCGGACGCCGCGGCGGCGGCTGAGGGCGGGGCCGCGCGGCTGGAAGTGGCAGTGCAAATGGACGCCGACGGCCTGACTCCGCCGCTAGCATTGGTGCAGCAAATCCAAGACGAGGTGCAACTGCCGCTGCGGGTGATGCTGCGTGACAGCCCGCATCTCACTCCCCGGCATGCGCAGGAGGTCGAGCACATGGCCGCCATCGCCGAGGCGCTCGGGCGGTTGGGCGTGGACGGTTTGGTGCTGGGATTTTTGCAGGAGGGGCGGGTAGACGTTGGCCTGCTGTGCCGCCTGCTGGCGGTGGCGCCTTTGCTCGCGGCCACGTTTCATCGCGCCTTCGACGCCGCGGCCCATCCCATGGAAGCCCTGGCGGCGCTAAAAACCTGTGAGCAGGTGGATTATGTCCTCACCGCGGGCGGCGCGGAGTCGTGGCCGCATCGCCTGGATAACTGGCGCCGGTGGCGAGTGTTGGCGCGCCCGGAGATGGCGGTGATCGCGGCCGGCGGTTTAGACGAAACCGCCCTCCGGCGGCTGCGCCAGGATACCGAGCTGCGGCATTTCCATGTGGGCCGCGCCGCCCGCGCCGGCGCCGACTGGAGCCAGCCGGTGAGCGCCGACCGCGTTCGATCACTGTGCGCGGTGCTGGCCTAGCGGCGGCAGCGCGGCGCGGCTAGACCACCAACTCCGGCACCTCCAAATCGCGCTGCCGAAAGGCGCCGAGGAAAGCGCGCACGACCTGCGGGTCGAAGTCCGTGCCCGCGCCTTTCTGGATGATCTCCTTGGCCTCGAACGGCGACATCGCCTGGCGGTAGGGACGGTCGCTGGTCAGCGCGTCATAAACGTCGGCGACGGAGAGGATGCGCGCTTCCAAGGGGATCTCTTCGCCCTGCGTTGGGTGATAGCCGGTGCCGTCAAACTTATCGTGATGGCTAAGGATGATGGGCAGCACGCGGCGCAAGCTGCCGCCTACCGGCGCCAGCATCGCCACGCCTTTGTCCACGTGCAGTTGCATCTGCTTGAACTCGTCGGCCGTCAGCCGCGCCGCCTTGTAGAGCAGCTCGCGGCCAGTTTCCAACTTGCCGATGTCGTGCAGCAGGGCCGCGGCGCGGATGTCCTCCAGCCGCTCCTCGTCCAGTCCCATTTGCCGCCCGATGCTGCGCGCGTAGATGGAGACGCGGTAGGAGTGGTTTTGCGTGTATTTGTCCTTGGCGACGAACTGTTGCAGGATCATGAGCACGCCATGGTAGGTCTCGCGCAGATCTTGCAGGTGGCGTTCATTGCGCTCGTGCAGCGTGCCCATGGCATAGGCCACCAACACCAACACCCCGCCCCAGACGGTGAGTTCATACCAGCGTTCATGAGGCAGCGTCGGCGAAGGGCCGAAGATCGCGGGTTTGTACCAAACCAGCAGAAGCACCAGGAAGACGCTGGCGAAGGCGGTCAGCACCGCGTGCCGGCGCCCGTAAAAGTACGCCGAGAAGACCGCCGGCAGCAGGTACAACTCCAGCAGCATCCGCTGTCCGGCGAGGAACCAGTTCAACACCGCCGCGATGACGAATAGCGAGAGCAGGAGCCACAGCTCGCGGTTCACCTCGGCCAGCTTGCCTCCGTTCAGCGATTTCATGCCGAGTCTCCGTTCACCGCCGCATCGCGGGTGAGTAGGCCCAGCGTAAGAGCGTTCCAATCCGTTGTCCATTGTCCTTGCGTACAGGTATGCGGACAGTAATGATGCCGGGCAAATACAGTTGCTGTTTTCGTGGCCTGTCCCGATCACTGTGTTAGGGTCAATGTAGCAAGTTAGCCGTATTCTCGGCGTCAGTTGCTCCCGCCATGCCTGTGCATCTCCGCCGCGCCCTGCTCGCCGCCGCCGCCGCCGCCGGCGCCGTGCTACTGACCTGGGCGTTCTGGAGTCCGCGGCACTTTGTCGCCGTTGGCGGCATTTTGTTGCTCTATGTCCTGGCGGTGAGCTTGGGGCGCACGGCGGTGGTGCCGTTGGCGGCGGCGGTGGGGGCGGTGGCAGCCTACGCCGTGGCGTTATGGCCAGGGCGGGGCGGGCCGGCGCCGCAGGCGGGCGCTGCGCTGATCGTGCTGGCCGCGGCGGTGCTGGCGGTGATCGGCAGCGCCGGGCTATGGCGGACGCGGGCCCATGCGGGCGCGATGGCGGTGCTGGCGCTGGAGCGGCGCTACCGGCGCTTGGTGGATCACAACTTGGCCGGGGTGCTGTGTCTTTCGCCTAAGGGCGAGGTTACGGAGGCCAATGACGCCGCGGCGGAGATCTTAGGCTGCGGTTCGCGCGCCGATTTGCTGGGCCGAAACGTCGCGGCGTTCTTCCCCGAGGAGAGCGAATGGCTGGGCCTGCACGCGCGTGTCGCCAGCGAGCATCACTTGTCGAACCTGGAACTTTGTTTCCGCCGGCCGAACGGCGCCTTGATTTGGGCGCAGTGCAACTTCAGCTTGGCTCCCACAGGATTCGGCGTTCCCACGGGCACCACCGAAGCCACGCTGGTGGATCTTACCGAGCGCAAGCAAGCCGAGGACGTCCTGCGCGCCCGGGAGCGCCGCTTCCGCGCCCTCATCGAAAACAGCGAGGACGCCATCGCCCTGATTACCCCCAAGGGGGATTTAGTCTTCGCCAGCGACAGCACGGAGCGGGTGCTGGGATATAGTGCGAAGCAGTTCACCACCTTTCGTTTGACCGAACTGATTCACCCCGAGGACTTCGATGGGGCGTCACTGTTGTGGCGCCAGGCGCTGGACCACCCCGGAACCAACGTTGAGGCGCAGTACCGCGCCCGGCACGCCGACGGCGGCTGGCGCTGGATCGAGGCCACGTTCTGCGACCTGTCCGAGACGCCGGGCGTCCGCGCCCTAGTGGTGAACTACCGGGACGTCAGCGAGCGCAAGGCCCTGGAGCAGCAGTTGCGGCAGTCGCAAAAAATGGAGGCGATGGGGCGGCTGGCCGGCGGCATCGCCCACGACTTCAACAACCTGCTCACAGTCATCACCGGGTATAGCGACATCGCCCTGCTCCGCCTCAATCAGCCGGACAATCTGCGCAAGCCTTTGGAGGAGATTAAGCGTGCGGGGCAACGGGCGGCCGGGTTAACGCGGCAGCTCTTGGCCTTCAGCCGGCAACAGGCGCTGGCGCCCCAGGTGGTGAACTTGAATCATCTGGTCGAAAACATGGAGCAGATGCTGCGTCCGCTGATCGGTGAAGCGATCAGCGTTTCGCTCCGGCTGGGCACCGCGCACCCCATGGTGCGGGCCGATCCCGCGCAGATCGAGCAAATGCTGCTCAACTTGGCGGTCAACGCGCGTGATGCGATGCCCGATGGCGGCGCGCTGACGCTGACCACCGGCCAGGTGGAGATTCCGCCCGGTGGCGCGGGCGCGGGCCAGCCCGCGCCGGGGCGCTACGTGCTGCTGTGTGTGGAAGACACCGGGATGGGGATGCCCGCCGAAGTGCAGAGCCGCATCTTCGAGCCGTTCTTCACCACCAAGGAGCGCGGCAAGGGAACCGGGCTGGGTCTGGCGATGGTATACGGGATCATGCGCCAAAGCGGAGGTTCCGTCGAGGTCAAGAGCGAGCCCGGAAAGGGTAGCCAGTTTTTCTTGTACTTTCCTTTGGTGGAGGGCAAAGAGGCGGGCGCCGACGCCGCCGGAGAGCCGGCGCCGGCGGCAGCCTCAGCCACCATTCTGGTGGCCGAGGACGAGGACGGCGTGCGTTCCCTGGTGCGGGACACGCTGGCGGCGCACGGTTTTCAAGTATTGGAGTCCCGCGACGGCCAAGAGGCGCTCAAAATCTGCGCGGAGCATCCCGGGCGGATTGACCTGTTGCTAACCGACGTGGTGATGCCCAACCTGGATGGCCGGCGGCTCGCCGAACGGCTCCATGCGATGCGACCGGAGACCAAAATTTTGTTTATGTCGGGATTTGCCGACCCGCAATTGGGCGACAACAACAAGCTGGGCCCATTCTTGCAAAAGCCCTTCGCTCCCGATGCGGTGCCGACCCGGGTGCGCGAATTACTCGACTCCTAGACGGCGTGCCTATTTCTTCTTCGCCACGGCGGTTCGTTTCGCGGGCTTCTTTTCCGCCTTCTTGCCCAGTTTGCCACCGGCGATGCGCAGATAATCGCCGACCGTGCGGCAATCCTCCCACTCCTCTTCGCTAAACTCCCGCGCGCCCAGCATTTCCTCCGCGCACAGGAGCAACTCGGCCACGTCAATGTCATCCAACGCGTGGTCTTCCAGCAGGGAGGACTCCGGAGTCAGCTCCGCCTCTTCGATCGCCATTTCCTCGGCGATCAAGTGGGTCAGCTTGGCATTCACGGCTTCCACGGACTTCGGCATGGCTTCAGGATAGCAGGGAAACGCGAAGGGGCAGGGAGGCATGGGGCGGTGTTGCGCCGCTCGGAGCCAGACTGGGCTTGCGGGACAGGGCCTTAGGCGCCCTGCCTAATCCACCAAGGCGGGTCAGCGGGCGTGCCGCTTGGGGCAATTCACCCAGTTGGTGGGCCTGGCCGCCACCACCGCCACCGGCGGATGGGTTCTTCGGGGGGGGGCTGGGGCTCATCCCGCCTCCGCCGCGTGCGCGGCGTCCACGCCAACGCGGCTTTCCGCGTCGCGCGCGCGGCAAGGATTATTCGTGCCGAGCCCCGGCCGGGACGGCGATAGAATTGCGGTGTTTGGAGTGGCTGCTTTCCTGGTGCAAGAAACCGGGACTGAGCCTTGCGTGTCGCTGCCGGCGGAGTTAACCGGCTCCGTCGACGGCCCCGGCATTGAAGGGAGGAGTTTATGCCGTTCGGACGGATGCAGACCATAGGGTTGACGGCGGTGCTGGTGATGGCGATGACATTGGTGGGCCTAGCGGCGCCCCAAGCCAACAACGGCACGGCTTCCGATCACCAAATTGCGGCCAAGCTGCACCAGCAGTTCGCCGCCAAAAGTACATTGCGTGAAGTGACGGCGGCGGTGCGCGGCGGCGTGGTGACGCTTGCGGGCCGCGTGCCGAATTACCGTGCGTGGCTGGAGGCCAACCATAAGGCGCGGCAGGTTGATGGGGTGATCGGTGTCGTTGACCATTTGCAGGTGAACGCACCCCGCGTGCCCGATGCGCAACTCCGGCGGCTGCTGGCGCAGCGGCTGGAATACGACCGCATCGGCATGGGCCAGATCTTCAACAACCTGAATCTGGAGGTGCGTGACGGCGACGTGGTCGTGAGCGGCCAAGTGAGAGGTTACGTCGACCGGGATTCGGCGCTGGACATCATCGCCGACACCAAGGGCGTGCGCCGCATTCAGGATCACATCGCCGTGGCCCCCACCTCCATCTACGACGACCAGATTCGGTTTCGGGCGGCGAGGGCCATTTACGGAAACCCGACACTGCTGAAATACCGGATTGATCCGGCCCACCCCATTCGCATCTTGGTCGCCAACGGACGGATCCGGCTGGAAGGCGTGGTGGACTCGAAATTGGATAAGACCGTGGCCGGCAACGCGGCGCGGGCCCTGCCGGGGGTGTTCAGCGTCCAGAACAATCTGGTCGTGGCGCCGGGCCGGTAGTGGTTCGCACGACCGGCATCAGCGTGGCGGCGGCAGGGCCGCCGCCCGCTTAGGGCTGAGAGCTGGGTGGATGGGTATTGGCATGCGGCAAGCCGCGTGGCTGGTCGTTGAGCATGTTCTGACGGTAGAGCCGCCACGCGTTCTTCGCATTGCCGTATAGGAGCAACGCCCTTCCATTGGGAAGCCAGGCGACGGGAATGGGGATGCGAATCGGGCCGTTGGGCAGCGTCACGGTCCGCCTTCGGCGGACTTCGCCAGCCCGAAATCCAGGGTTTTGACCCGGTCGTCGGCGGTGAGGACGATGTTCTCCGGCTTCAGGTCGCGGTGGACGATGCCTTGGGCATGGGCGGCAGCCAGCCCGGCGGCGATCTGCTCGCCGTACTCGGCGACCTTGCGGGGCGCCAGCGCGCCGCCCGCCAGGCGCTGACGGAGCGATTGGCCGTTGAGCAGTTCGCTGACCAGGAACGCGCGGCCCTCCAGCGCGCCGTCGGCGCCGACGTCAAAAATCGAGAGGATGTTGGGGTGGTTGAGCGCCGCGACCGCGCGCGCTTCCTGTTCGAACCGCCGCCGCCGCTCCGGATCCGCCGCCAAACCAACCGGCAGAACCTTCAGCGCCACTTCGCGCCCCAGCCGCGTGTCCCGCGCCCGGTCAACCTCCCCCATCCCCCCGCTGCCCAGCAGATTTTCGATCCGATAGGGCCCGGCCATGGTTCCCGGCGCTAAAGGCATTTGCCTACGCTACACCACGCAGACGCCCGTCTGAAGGGCGGCATTCGTTATCCTGGCAGCATGCCTGGCAACCCGTCCGCCGCCGCGCCGCGCCCGCCCGCCACGCTGCGGGCGTTCTTTGGCCGGGGCGGCGGCTTGGCCAAGGCGCTGGGAAATTTTGAATACCGCTCGGGGCAATGGGAGATGGCCGAGGCGGTGGAGCGCGCGCTAGCGGAACGGCGGCACCTGCTGGTGGAGGCGGGCACGGGCACGGGCAAAACGCTGGCCTATTTGGCGCCGGTACTGGCCAGCGGGCGGCGGGTGCTGATTTCCACCGGGACCAAGAACTTGCAAGACCAACTGATGCATAAAGACATTCCGTTGCTGGCGCGCGCCGTCGGACGGGAGCTGAAGGCGGTATGCCTGAAGGGCCGGAACAACTATGCCTGCCGCGCCAAAATTTCCGATCTGGAACGGCAGCCGGCGCTGCTGGGTTTGGCCGACCTGGACCGTTACCGGCATATCCGCGCCTGGGCCGAGGAAACCGCCACCGGCGACCGGGCGGAGTTGGAGGATCTGCCGGAGGTTTCGCCGTTGTGGGAGCGGCTGAACGCGCGGCGCGACGCCTGCACCGGTTCCAAATGCCGCTGCTTCGACGATTGTTTTTTGACCGCCATGCGGCAGCGGGCAATGGAGGCGGATCTAGTGGTTGCCAACCATCATTTGTTTTTCGCCGACCTGGCCATCAAGAGCCGCGACCTGCCCGGCGTGCTGCCTCCCTATGAAGCCGTGGTGCTGGATGAGGCGCACGAGTTGGAAGATATCGCCGGGCAGTATTTCGGCGTGGGACTGAGCAATTTGCAATTGCAGGATCTGGCCGCCGACGGCGCGGCGCTGGCCAAGTTCGTGGCCGCCGGGAACGGCGAGGTGGCGAACACGGCGGGGCAGGGCTGGCTGCTGCCGCTGCAACATGCGGCGGAAGCCGGCGGGCAACTGTTCGCGGCGCTGGCCGCCGAGGGCGAAGGGCGGGCGCCTCTGCGCGACCGCGCCGCCTTCGTCACCGCCCATCGTTCCGCCTTCGACCGTCTGCGCGGCGGCTTGGCGGCGGCGGAGGCGGGAATGGAGGCGCTGCGTCCGGCGCCGGAAGAATTGGAGCCGCTGCTGCGCCGGGTGCGGGACACCGCCGCGCGGGTGGAGTATCTGTTTACCGGCGAAGCGGAAGGCGTGGTCTTTTGGCATGAGCGGCGGGGCCGCGGCGTCTATCTGCAAGCGACGCCCATCGCCGTCGCCGCGCTGCTGGAGGAACGGCTGTTCGCCGCCACCGACACGGTCATTCTCACTTCCGCGACGCTGGCCATCGAGGGGCGGTTCGATTATGTCCGGCAGCGGCTGGGCGTGCCGCACGGAGGCGAGCGCGTGGTCGTCTCCCCCTTCGACTACGAACAGCAAACGCTGCTGTACCTGCCCGAGGATTTGCCCGACCCCCGCACGCCGGAATTCGCCGCGGCGGCGGCCGAGGAGATCGCCGCGATTTTGCAGTGCTCGCAGGGCCGCGCATTCGTTCTCTCCACCAGCTATGAGCAGATGCGGGAACTGCACCGGCGCCTGGCGCCGCGCCTGCCCTTCCCGACGTTGCTGCAAGGCGAAGCGCCACGGCATATCCTTTTAGAACGGTTCCGGCAGACGCCCGGGGCGGTGCTGTTCGCCACCAGCAGCTTTTGGCAAGGCGTGGATGTACAAGGGGAACAATTGAGCTGCGTCATCGTCGACAAACTGCCGTTCGCCGCGCCGAACGATCCGGTGCTGGAAGCACGCATCCGGGCGATGCAAGCCGAGGGGCGCAACGCCTTCATGGAGCTGCAACTGCCGCAGGCGGTGCTGGCGCTCAAACAAGGCTTCGGCCGGCTGATTCGCTCGCGCTCGGACCGCGGCGTGCTGGCGCTGCTGGATGGCCGCGTGCTTCGCCAGCGCTATGGTTCGGTTTTCTTGCAGAGCCTGCCGCCGTACCGGCGCACGCGGCAATTGTCGGAGGTGAAGGCCTTCTTCGCCGCCGAAACGGGGCCGGGATCCCGGGCCGAAAACGAGGCGCGGGCATGAGCGCGGCGCGGAAAGGCGGGATGCGGAGCGCCGCGGCGGGCAACGGACTGGCGCGGGGCCTTGCTCGTATCCTGGCCCGGGCACAAGGGCGGCGGATCGCGGTTTGCGGCGACGTGATGCTGGACCATTTTCTGTGGGGCGACGCCACGCGCATTTCCCCGGAAGCGCCGGTCCCAGTGATTTTGCTGGAACGGGAAAGCGACACGCTGGGCGGCGCCGCCAACGTGGCGCTGAACATCGCCGCCCTGGGCGGCCGCGCCGCCATCTTCGGTTTTGTCGGCGACGACGCGGCCGGGGCGCGGGTGCGGGAGCTGCTGGGCGCCGCCGGCGTGGACACGCGCGGGCTGCTGACCGCGGCGGGCCGCGCCACCACGGTGAAGCAGCGGGTCTTTGCGCGCAACAAGCATGTGGTGCGCATTGACCGGGAACAGACGCTGCCGCTCGACGGTTCCAGCCGCCGGCGGCTGCTCGCCGCCTTCGCCGCCGCCGCCAAAGATGGCGGCTTCGCGGCGGCGGTGGTTTCCGATTACGGCAAAGGCGCCGTCACTCCGGAGCTGTGGCGGGGCTGGATGGCGGTGGCGCGGCGCTGGCGGCTGCCGGTCTGCGCTGATCCGAAATCCAACCAAATGCGCTACGCTGGCGCCGCGATGCTGAAGCCCAATGCCCGCGAGCTGGGCCACTTGACGGGCCTGCCGGTGGAAGACGAAGCCGCCATTGCCCGCGCCGCGGGGCGCGCGCTGCGACGGCATGCCTGCCAATCCCTGCTGGTGACGCGCGGCGGCGAGGGCATGCTGCTGTTCACCGCCGGGCGGATGACCCGCATCTCCAGCGCCGCCATCCAAGTCGCCGATGTCACCGGCGCGGGGGACACGGTTGCCGCCGCGCTGGCGCTGGCGCTGGCGGGCGGCGCGCCGCCGCCGCGGGGGCGGCGGGTCGCCACAGCCCCACCTCCGCCGCCGCG
>OFHJ01000011.1_pt1 | contig 73331 bp, 57 predicted proteins | sample 1522001 | NCBI WGS metagenome assembly OFHJ01 (sample SAMEA2464838, study PRJEB22497) | soil metagenome | biome: Grassland; feature: Farmland; material: Clay | place: Australia | collected 2013-02-01 | depth 1.2 m | reverse complement strand
TTAACTTCGGTTATCTAGGACAGCCCCTAAATAAATTACATACTAATTCCTATTATTTGTTTTACATGTAGTTTTTCTCGCTATGTCCTTCGTCTGAACACTCGAGGCCGAGTGGGCCGCTTGCCAAGCGATAACCGCTCGTGAATACCGGGAGGGGTCCGCAGTATTCCGATAAAGGCGGCCTTAAGGCTGCCTATTTTCAAGACTCCTGATCGTGATTCACGCAGCAGCGCAATTTCTGATCTACATCATTGGGTCGATCCGTCAGCCTCCCTCTACTTGTTCTTATCGAACCGCCGAATTCACGCTAATTTCCCGGTCACCTGTTTGCGCAGAAGCGACTACATGCCGAGCAACGCAAAACAAATGCCCCACTTGAACGTTCCCCTATGGCGGGCATGGGTTCGTCTTCTCTTTGGTTTCGCGCTAGCCGGACTTCTTGCCGGCCTGCTCGCACAGCATTTGGGTTTTGGGTCCTGGGCCAAAGCGCTTTGGATTGCAGCTGCCATCCCCACGCTAGTCAGCTTGGTTGCACAGATCATCCATGACCTGATGCAACGCCACTTTGGTGTCGATGTCATCGCTGTCGCCGCGATGGCAGGCGCGCTGCTCCTCGATAAGCCGTTGGCGGCCAGTGTGATCGCGACCATGTACGCAACAGGCATCGCGCTCGAGAACCTTGCTGAAGGGCGCGCGGAACGGGAGCTTTCGGCACTAGCCGAGCGCATTCCTCGCACGGCTCATGTAAACAGGAATGGCCACATTGCTGATATCCCAATCCAACAGGTGGATGTAAACGAAACGTTAATCGTGCGAAATGGAGAGGTTGTCGCACTGGACGGCATGCTGACCAGCCCAACCGCGATTCTCGATGAATCCGCCATCACGGGTGAACCGGTGCCTGTCACCCACCACCAGGGCGAATTGATTACAAGCGGCACTTTAAATGCAGGACAAGCCTTTGATATCCGGGTTTCCGCCACGCTGGCGGCGAGCACCTATGAACGGATCGTGACGCTCGCCAAGACCGCACAGGCGAGCAAAAGCCCAATGGTCCGGCTGGCCGACCGATACGGGCTTTTCCTTCTGCCACTAACCCTGGCGTTGAGCGGCGGAGCATGGTGGTTCTCCGGTGATCCGATGCGTGCTCTGGCCGTACTCGTCGTCGCCACACCCTGCCCGCTTATCGTGGCCGTTCCCGTAGCGTTTGTAAGCGGAATTTCCCGTGCGGCCCGACGTGGCATCCTGGTCAAAAATTCCGGCGCGCTAGAGGTCCTGGCGCGCGCCACGATCCTTGTTTTCGACAAGACCGGCACCCTGACCCAAGGTGGCGCACACGTTTCCCACGTTACCCGCAGGGACAAATGGACCGAGACCGATGTCCTGAGAGCTGCGGCATCTCTGGAACAATCGTCATGCAATGCGATCGCAAAAGCATTGGTCTGCCACGCACTACAACACGATATAAGGCTTACTCTCCCCGTCGACGTCGACGAACAACAGGGATCCGGCCTGACCGGTTTGATAGATGGACGACGGGTCCGTGTCGGCAGTCTCCCGTACGTTTTCGGTAATAACGAGGCGCCTTCCTGGGCCCTGGCCGTTGCCCGACAGGCCGCATGGCAATCAGCGCTTGCGGTATTCGTGAAAGTTGAGGATCAGGCAATTGGTGCCATCCTCCTGTCGGACCAGATCCGGCTCGAAACGCCTCGGACCATTCATGCTCTGCGGACCGCAGGGATTACACGGATCGCGATGCTTACCGGCGACCGCACCGAAACCGCCGAAACCGTGGCTTCCGCCCTGGATATCGATGCCGTACTCGCAGAACAACATCCACAGGACAAGCTTGATGCCGTTCGCCAGGAACGCACCAGAGGCGTTACCGTGATGGTCGGCGACGGGATCAACGATGCCCCGGCATTGTCCATGGCTGATGTCGCCATCGCGATGGGTGCACAGTCCAGCACGATCGCCTCCGAAGCCGCGGACATGGTCATCCTAACAGATCGCCTGGATCGAGTCGCCGAAGCGGTGCTCATTGCGAAAAGAACGCGCGACGTTGCCCGTCAAAGCGCCTTGGTCGGCATGACGCTATCACTCATCGCCATGGGGTTCGCCGCAGTCGGGTTGCTTCCCGTCGTCGCTGGCGCAGTCCTTCAGGAAGGAATCGACGCAGCCAGCATCGCTAACGCCCTTCGAGCCCTGTGGTCCCGCGCTGGATTTACCTCAAGGACCATGGCCGATGAAATGTTTTCCCAGCTTCGAGCTGGACACGACTCCCTGACCAGCCGGTATGAAACGCTCAGAGACATCGCATCGCGACTGGATGCGGCCGCAGCATCCGAGCGTATTACCCTGCTACGCCAGGCAGCGGCCATCGTCGCGGATGAAATCGTCCCTCACGAGAAGGAGGACGAGCGATCCGTCTATCCGGCACTGGAAAGGATTACGGGTGATCACTACATCGCATCAGCATTGGGTCGCACTCACCGGGAAATCCTTCGTTTGTCCCGACTGCTGTCACTCATGGCGAAAGACGACAATGCCGCGGCAACCAGCAGCCATTTTGTACACGATGCGCAACGAATCCTGCTCGAACTGGAAACAATCGGAAGGATACATAGTGCGCAGGAAGACGAACTTTACGATGCCATACGCGGAGGGAGCATTGGTTGAACAGAACCCGGACTCCGCCAACAGAGACTAGTCCTGCCGGATCTGACACGACCTCGAATAACCCCATGAAATGCATGAACAATCGAAACGCGAATTACCACTGTCAGGAAATGCTTGTTTGGTGAATCGTACGCCGCAGCAGGTCTCGAAAGGACTGGAGGTCAGTGCATGGAGGTTCCCGAGAAACCGCACACACTCAGCGTCCGCGACGCGCTGGTAGCGCTTTCCTCGACCGGTGACGGTTTACGTATGCAGGAAGCAAGCGACCGGCTGTTGAGTTGCGGCCCAAACCATCTGCCAACGACCAGGAAGCGACATCCGCTACTTCGTTTCCTCGCACAACTGCAGAATGCGCTTATCTACGTACTTCTTGGATCGGCAGTGATAACGGCGGCACTAGGACACATGGCAGACACCGCCGTCATTCTCGCCGTCGTCGTGGCGAACGCCATTATTGGATTCATTCAGGAGGATCGGGCCGAACAGGCGATGAACGCTGTCCGGCAGATGCTTTCGCTGCGTACCTCGCTCCTTCGGGACGGGAAGCGGATCAGCATTGACAGCGCGGAGCTCGTCCCCGGGGACATCGTGCTTCTTGAGGCCGGCAACAGAATCCCGGCGGACCTTCGCCTGCTTGAAGTTTCCAACCTGCGAACCGAGGACGCCGTGCTGACAGGAGAGTCCGTGCCCGTCCAAAAATTTACGCAGCCGGTCGAGGCTGAAACGCCCCTTGGAGACCGTTCCTGCATGGCCTTTAGCGGCACTTTCGTTACAACCGGCACTGGCCGTGGCTTGGTAGTCGCCACAGGAGCTAAAACCGAGATTGGCAAGATCAGCAAGATGCTGGCCCAAGTCGAGCCACTGAGGACACCGCTAACGCGACAAATGGACCAGCTTGCACGCTGGTTAACGGTATCCATTCTGCTGATCGCCGCCATCCTGCTTGTCCACGGCTTCTTTTTCAGCCACCTCCCATTTGTCGAGCTTTTCATGGCAGTGGTCGGGCTATCGGTTGCAGCGATTCCTGAAGGCCTTCCCGCCATTCTCACGATCACTCTGGCTGTCGGCGTCCGCGCCATGGCAAAACGCCATGCCATCGTGCGACGCCTTCCCGCGATCGAGACCCTGGGCTCCGTATCCGTCATCTGTACGGATAAAACCGGAACACTTACGCGCAACGAGATGATGCTCGCGACCGTGGTGACCGGAGATCATGTTTACTCCGTATCCGGTCAGGGGTATGCGCCTGAAGGCAAGATCTTCCTTGGCGAAAATCCGATTGATGCAGCCAAAAACCCTCCGTTGGTCGATCTGGCGCGCGCTGCCTGCCTCTGCAACGACGCGGCCCTGTATAGCGACGCAAGTGGCTGGAAGGTCGAGGGCGACCCCATGGAGGGGGCTCTGCTTGCCTTTGGCGGCAAGGTGGTGGCGGGAGGATCCCGCGCCTTCTCCGCCTGGTCGCAAAGAAGCACGATTCCATTCGACTCCCAGGCGCGATACATGGCAACCCTTCACTGCGAGCACGGAGGTCAGGCCTTGATTCATGTGAAGGGGGCGCCTGAACGCGTCCTTGCCATGTGCATCGCACAAGAATCAACCGATGGGCATGAAACGTCGCTCGACACCGATCGCTGGATCAGGCAAGCAGAAGAAATTGCCAAACAGGGCCAACGTGTCCTTGCTCTGGCAAGGCGGGCGGTTGCACCGGACCGCGTTCAAATCGGACCCGCGGATCTTGACGGTGAATTGGTCATGCTTGGATTGGTCGGTTTGATCGATCCACCGCGGCGGGAAGCGATTGACGCCGTCGCCGAATGCTGCCGCGCAGGAATTCGCGTAAAGATGATTACCGGTGATCATGCCGGCACTGCGGTCGCCGTCGCTCGCCAGCTCGGCCTTCAGAACCCGGATCACGCGCTCACCGGAACCGACATCGAACGGATGACGGACGGTGAGCTGGCCGCTTCCGCCATAGACGTCGACGTCTTTGCCAGGACGAGCCCGGAACACAAGCTGCGGCTCGTAATCGCATTGCAGTCGCGAGGAATGACGGTTGCCATGACCGGTGACGGAGTCAACGACGCGCCAGCCCTCAAGCGCGCGGACGCCGGGGTCGCGATGGGGCGCAAAGGGAGCGAAGCAGCCAAGGAAACAGCCGACATCGTGCTTGTGGATGATAATTTCGCGTCAATAGCCGACGCGATACAGGAAGGACGCACCGCCTATGACAACATCAAAAAGGTAATCAGCTGGACTTTGCCGACGGGCGCCGGCGAGGCAACGACGGTCGTTGTCGCGCTGCTTTTCAAACTTGCCCTCCCAGTCACAGCCATTCAGATTCTATGGGTGAATCTGGTGACCGCCATCACTCTCGGGCTGGCACTCGCATTCGAGCCAACCGAAAGTGGCACCATGAGACGGCCTCCGCGAGCGCGCGACGAACCGCTTTTGAGTATGGCACTCACGTGGCACATCGTTTTCGTCTCCGCATTATTCCTTGTGGCCGTATTCGGACTTTTCGCCTATGCGACCCACAAAGGCTATTCGATCCGGTTGGCCCGCACGCTCGCTCTCAACCTGCTCGTGGTGCTGGAGATCTTCCATCTGTTGTTCATTCATAACATCTATGGCGCATCAATCACCAGAAGGGCGCTGCGCGGCACTCCTTCCATTTGGTTCTGCGTGATCGCGGTGATCGCAGCACAATTGGCCGTTACCTATTTACCTTTTATGCATCAAATTTTCGACACTGCCCCCCTACCAATATCCCACGTCGTCCTGCTGATCGTGATCGGCTTGGTTTTCTTTGCAATCGTCGAGACGGAAAAACAGCTGCGTCTCCGATTGCTTCACAGCCATCCGTCAAAGTCCAACCACTAAGGATAGTGAATGCACCTACCCGCCGAAAACAACCGCGCGGGCTCTCCCGCAATACACCGACGAGAGAGGCCAGATGAATAGTCCGTGTTCCGCGCCGGAACAGATCCACTTATATTCCACCGCCTACGATAGTCGTAGTCGCGCCGCCCGGGGCTGCACGAACCGATCTCCATCGTGCACCCTTTTAGCGGGCGTCAGCGGATTCCGGATTGCTGCTGCTCCGTCGCACCCTGCGCGGCTTCTGCACCGGCGTCCTGCGCATCCAGAAGAATGGTTCCAGCCACCGCAATCAGTACAATCATGGCGGTTCCCAGGACCCAGGCCAGATACCACGACCCTCGCTGGCCAAGAAGAATGGCCAGAAACAGGGAAATAAGGCCGATAATGAACCATATGACGAACTGAAGAGCGACTTTCATGATGGTTCTCCGGGAGACAGCCGCTCAATAGGCATGCTGATCCCCCTCCACGGACTCGGGCGTGACCTTCCCTCGCATTTTCCAAAAAGCCCAGCTGGTATAGCTAGCGACAACCGGAATAAACACGACGGTAAACCCCAGCATCCAAGCCAGGGTCACTGCACTCGATGACGCATCCCACACGGTAAGGCTCTGGTTGGGATCGCTGGATGACGGCATCATAAACGGAAACATGGCTGCACCGAGCGTTGCAAGGGTACCGATCCATGCAGTCGCACCCAGCCACCAACTCACATGCGGACGCCCACGCCGAGCGGCCGCGATGCCGAATAGCAGGGCCGCATACACCGCGAATGGGAGCAGCCACAAAAACGGATAAACGATGAAATTGTGCAACCACAGCCCAGATTCCATTTTCACCGTCTTGTGAAGCGGGATCGCCGGTCCTCCCGGTGTATCCCCACCCGTTACCAGATAGCCGGAAAGCTGCGTGACCCAGATGCCACAGACAGAGAAAAGACCGAGTGCGGTCAATCCGGCCCAGGTCAGAAGGCGGGATGCGCGCTGCCGGATAACCCCTTCTCCCCGACCCATCACCATGGCGCTTCCCTGATACAGGGCCAGCGCAAGCGCCATCAGTCCACACAGATCCGCAAATGGATTGAATAGATCGACGAAACTGCCGGTATAGTACGACACCATGTCCCAGCTAAAATGGAATGGCACGCCTTCGAGCATGTTCCCCATCGCGGCACCGAACACGATCATGGGCACAGCGCCGCTAACGAAAAGCATCCAGTCCCAGAACTCCCTCCATCGGCGAGACGGAAGCTTGCTTCGATACTCGAAGGCCAGAGGACGCACGATCATGCTCCACAACAGAACCAGCATCACCACGTAAAGTCCTGAAAATGCGGTCGCGTAAATGGTCGGCCAAGCCGCGAAAACCGCGCCTCCACCGAGAATGAACCAGACCTGATTGCCATCCCAGTGTGGAGCGATCATGTTGATCACGGCACGCCGCTCCCCGTCCGAGCGACCGTACCAGCGCAGGCCAACTCCAATCCCCATATCCATCCCCACCATAACGCCGAGCCCCATCAGTAGAACTCCCAGCAGGGCCCACCAGACCACCTTAAGGATCACGTAGAGATCCATCTCAGGCCTCGCTCCAGCGCGACACGTTCGACGCACCTTCCACTGCGAAGGACCACGGCTTACCGGTGTCAGGCCCCTGACGGATGAACTTGACCATGAGATACATCTCAATGACGATGAATGCCGAATAAATGAGCACGAACCCCGCGAGCGAAAAAACCATGTAACCAACCGAGTGTGTGGACGCGGAAATCCAAGTCGGCAACTGTCCATATACGGTCCACGGCTGTCGCCCTAGTTCCGCCACGAGCCAACCGGCTTCGTTGGCGATGAATGGGACCGGGATCATCCATGGTGCAATTCGCAAAAACCAGCGCTTTTGATCGATTTGTCTTCGGAGCGAATAGATCGTCGCGAGAATCAGGAAGGCAAGCATCACAAAACCAGCTGCTACCATGATGCGAAACGACCAGAATATCGGGAACACCGGCGGAATGGTGTCGCGCGCCGCTTTTTCGATCTGCACCGTGGTCGCTTTTGCCACGTCGGGTGCAAAGCGTTTGAGTAATAACGCATAGCCAAGATCCGCTTGATGCTTCCGGAACACGGCCCGCGCCGCCGAATCGTCCGGGTTTTGGCTAAGCGCCTTTAAGGCCTCAAGCGCTGGAATCCCCTTTTGGATCTTAATCACGGCAGCCCGTTCAAGCGCCTTCGCGCCCGGGATCGCTTCGTTGAAGGTATGCGTGACCAGCGGCGTCAGTACGTACGGAATCCGGATCGCAAAGTCGTTACGCTGAGCCTGCTGGTCAGGCCATGCGATGAGGTTAAAAGCCGCCGGGGGCCGCGCCGTCTTCCACAACCCCTCCATGGCCACCAGTTTCGATGGCTGGCGACTCCCGTTAATAAACCCGAGTGCGTCACCCAGGCAGATCACGCCGATAACGGCAAAAACACCGAATAATGCCGCGAGCCGGAATGACCGCCGGGCCAGATCGAGGTGCCGACCACGAATCATGTAGTAGCTGCTGACACCGATCACAAACATGGCGCCAGTGACATAACCTGCAATGCTGGTATGCACGAACTTGGCCTGGGCGTCAGGACTGAAAATTAGCCCCGCAAAGCTTGACAGTTCCATCCGCATGGTCGCTGGGTCAAACCGGGAACCAGTTGGATTTTGCATGTAGGCATTGGCGATCAAAATCCACAAAGCCGACAGATTCGACCCAAGCGCCACCATGTAAGTAGTCACGAGATGCTGGCCACGGGAGAGTTTATGCCAGCCAAACAGCATTAACCCAACAAAGGTGGATTCCAGAAAGAATGCCATTAACCCTTCGATGGCAAGGGGCGCGCCAAATATGTCACCGACATAGTGAGAGTAGGTTGACCAGTTCGTGCCGAACTGAAATTCCATGGTCAGACCCGTGGCAACTCCCAGTGCAAAATTGATGGCAAACAGCTTTCCCCAGAATTGGGCCATATCCCGGTAGATTGTTCGCCCGGTGATCACGAAGATGGTTTCCATGGCGGCGAGCAGAAACGTCAGTCCCAGCGTCAGCGGCACGAAGATGAAATGGTAGAGCGCGGTACAGCCAAACTGGATGCGGGAAAGATCTACGACAGTGTTCAGATCATGCATCGTTCTTCGGTCTCTTGGAGACTGCACCTAAAGCGGCTTAGTCGCTCAATTTCAGCATCCCAATCCTCCGGTCAATGATAAACCCGTAATCGCCCGTACATTTTTGATCCATATCAGTTTCCAGTGGGCGCAGACGTCACTCTTCCCGTGTACGTCCGGATCGTTGTTTCTAACCAACCCAGTGCAATCCTTATGGTCCAAACACGCTTGCGCCCTTATTCGGCGATAAGAACTCCCTCGCCCCCTGACAGGCGGCGATAGACCGAGCTGCTCCGCATCAGATCGGCATGACTTCCGCTTGCAACGATGACGCCTCCCTCCATGACCAAAACATGGGGAATCTGCCGTACCCAGGCCATCCGGTGAGAAATCAAGAGCAGCGTGCACCCGTCGAAGTGTCGGCTGAGATCCGGCCACAAACGAGCCTCCGCCTTGGCATCCAGACCTTCGGTCGGTTCGTCCATTACCACGATCGGCGCCCTTCTGAGAAGGGCTCGCGCAATGCCTATTCGCTTGACCTGTCCGCCCGATAGACGCATGCCTTCTTCTCCAACGATCGTGTCATACCCATCGGGAAACGCGAGTATTTCATCGTGAATGCCAACACATTCAGCTGCGGCCCTCAGCTCCGCTTCCGAGGCTTCGGGGTTGCCTACGAGAAGATTCTCCCGGACCGTCGTATGAAACAGGTAAACGTGCTGAGGGACAACCGCCAACCTCCTACGCAGACCCTCGGCACAGTAAGCATCCAGTGGCCTTCCATCCCAGAGCACCCTTCCCTCTTGGGGACGAATCAATCCCAACAGAGTGCTCACAAGGGTGGTCTTTCCTGATCCGCTTGGACCAACAATCGCGACATGTTGCCCGGCTAGGATCGTCGCGCTGACTCGATCGAGTGCCAGCGACTTGCCTGGTGGATAACGGACAGTGAGCTGATCAAAAATCAGCGAATCAGACAACGGTTCTGCCCGGGCCCGGCGTCCATTGTCGACCGGCTGTAGCGCCTCGAAGGCCCTAAGGCGACGCGTAGCAGCCTGCATCTGCCCAAAAGCCTGCCAGGCGTCGGGCATGGATATGACGGCTTCAAAGCAAGCCATTACCAGTAGTAGAATCGGTGCGAAATCGACGGCCGAAAGCCGGCCTTCCCGCACGGGCGGCACAAGCAGCCACGCTGAAACAAGCACCGCCAGATTGATCACCAATACCATTCCGGCAGCTGACAGGCCGTGAATATTCGCAAGCTTTCCCTGCGTACGAACCCATTGTCGTCCCATCTGTTCAATGGATTGCCGGTAGCCGGCAAACCCGCCAAAAACCGTCAGCTCACCCAGCCCATCCAGGGCTTCAACAGCCGTTTCCTTCATCGCCGACGAAAACTCCACGGTCGATCGACCTGGCGTCCGCCCGAGCGCTTCAGTAACCATCGGCAACACCCAGCCCGCCACTAAAAGGAATGCCAGCCCTACTACTGCGACCGCCCATGAGAATAGCGAGAGAACGATGACAACGATAAAACCAGCGACCACGGCAACGGCCATCGGCATAATCAGCCGAAGATAAACGTGATCCAGCGTATCGATGTCCTTCCGGATACGATCCAGCAGGTCGCCGCTGTGCAGTTGCTGCAGATCAAGCATCGACAGCGGCTCTACCTGTCGATAGAACCACACACGCAGCGTCGTCAACAGTCGAAGCGTAGCGTCATGACCGATCAACCGCTCTGCGTAGCGCCCACCTGTCCGGATGATCGCCAACCCGCGAATAATGGCGGCCGGGGTGTAGTAGTTGAAATCCAGACCCGCCGCACCCGCGGCCGCCATGCTGGCCAGAAACCAGCCAGCGACCGCCATTAGCGCCATGTTGGCAAGCAGCATTGCGAGGCTGCAGAAAGCGGCTAGCAGAAACCACTTTGCATGCGGTCGCGCCAGTACCAACCACCAGCGGAAATCACTCATGCCCGCCCCTCAGTTGCCGCAACCAGTCGGGCATAAAGGCCGTCGTCCTCAAGCAGGGCGCGATGGCTGCCCTGCTCGCATATACGTCCATGATCAAGAACCAGTATCCGGTTGGCATTGCGCACCGTCGTCAGGCGATGTGCGATTACAAGCAGGTTTCGACCTTGACCGAGCGCGCGCATTGCACGCGTCAATCGACGCTCGCTTTCCGTGTCCAGATGCGCGCTGATCTCATCCAAAACGACCAGTACTGCATCCTTGATAAGGGCGCGGGCAATTGCCAACCGCTGCGCCTCTCCGCCCGACAGGCGCACACCGCGTTCACCGATCTGTGTCTCGATTCCATAAGGCATGCTTGACACAAAATCCACTGCCTGCGCCGCTTCCAACGCGCGCCACATCGCATCTTCCGTCGCTCCGGGGCATCCAAGTCGAAGATTGTCCGCCACCGTTCCGGAAAATAGCCGTGGCTGCTGAGGCACCCACGCGACCGAGCGACGCCAGTACTCGATATCGATGGCGTCCATCGGCACACCGTTCATAATCAGCGACCCGCTTTGTGGGCGCAGCAGACCTAGCAACATCAAGCCGAACGTGCTTTTCCCGGATCCTGAAGGTCCAACCAAGGCGACGGTTTCCCCCTCAGCCATGCCGACATTGATTTCGGCCAACGCCTCGGAGCCATCGGGATAGCTATAGCCGAGGTTTTCCATGCGAACTGCGATACCATGTCCGCTAATCACGTCACTTCGGTGTCCCGGCCAGCGCGTCGCCGGCACCTCAAGTACGGACAGGATGCGCTCCGCGGCGCCGATCGCCTCCATACGCGCATGGTAGACGGCGCCCATCGAGCGAAGGGGCAAATAAAACTCCGGCGCCAAAAGCAGCACCAGAAAGGCGGATTCAAACTTGATCTCGCCCCATAGGAGCCGAAATCCGACGATCACTGCCACCATCGCGATCCCCATTGTGGCAAGAAATTCCAGCACCAGCGATGACAAGAAGGCAACCCGCAGAACGGCTAACGTACTACGGCGGTACTCGTCCGAAAGACGCTCGATCAACCGGGCTTCCCGACGGCTGAGATTGAAAAGCTTCAGGGTCGTGATCCCCCGTAGCGCATCGAGAAAATGACCCGAAAGACGACCCATGCGGCGCCATTGGCGCTGGTTCAGGCGCTCTGCTCCGCGACCGATCAGTATCATGAAAACCGGGATCAGTGGCGCGGTCACCAGTAAGAGAAGGCCTGATATCCAGTCCACTGGCGCGACAACAACTAGAATGGCGCCGGGAATTGCAACCGCGAGTGCAGTCTGAGGCAGATACTGGCCGAAATATCCCTCCATCGCTTCGACCGCGTCGATCAGCGTGCTAACGACATCGCCGGTAGGCACGCTTCGCTGCCACGCTATACCCAAGTGATGGATGTGCTCGAGAAGCCGATCCCGTACCGCGACCTTGATCCCGCTGGCAGCCACGAACCTGACCCGCTCCAGTGCCCAAGCGAGAGCGCTCCGCAAAACAACGATGCCCGCCACCGCCGCAAAGACGGGCCACAACTGGGACCGCGTGCCGGACCCGAAAATCACCGCTGCCGCCAAATGCGCGAACAGGGCCGCCTGAACGATCAGTAGCACGCCGCCGCACAGACCAAGCCCAACGACCCCCAATATCGCCCTCTGAACCGGTGCAATGTTGCACCGAAGCCAGTCGGTGAGAACTGACCGCGGGCATTCGATTTCGCGCTCGGCGTGACCGGGCATCAGGGATTCAGGGATTCATGATCGAGAGCGGAAGCTCGGCATACGCATCGCTTCTGAAAATGGCCAGCGCAGCCACGATAGCATCCTCTCGACCCTGAGCAGAGGTGTGGCACCATCTTTCAGTCCCTGATGTGGACGTCGCCGTCTGCTCCCCCGGTCCGCTGCGCGGCCCAGCCGACACCATTTCCGGATCATCGGACCACCTCTTCGCGTCTGCTCGGCAAACTCCCTGTTTTTTGCTTTCCTCGTCAATCCGCCGGCAACCGATCGCACTTCACGCCTGGAATCCGGAGGCATGATTCGCTAGGGACGCTGGAAAGATCATCGGTCGGAAACCGCGCCACTCTGCATCGACAGCCCATAGGCGACGGCCGCCAGCACGGGGACTTACTGGTCGGTAAGGCGCGGATAATCGAGATAGCCGTGCTCGCCGCCACCGTAGAACGTACTCGAATCCCAAGCGTTGAGGGACGCATCCCGACGAAATCGCTCGGTCAGGTCCGGATTCGAAATCATCGGACGACCAAACGACACGAGGTCGCAGCGACCGGCCCTGATACGGGCATCTGCCTCATCGGCACTATAGTTTCCGTTTCCGATATAAACGCCCTGAAATCGAGACCGGATGGCATCAATTACGTCCTCGGGACGGCCGACGACATGATTACCCTGAAACGAATCTTCAACCACCTCGATATAGGCGATGCCAATCTGGTCGAGTGCCCGTGCGAGTTCTCCAAAAGTGGTCACCGGATCATCATCACGCATATCGTTGAAACTTCCTGTTGGGTTAACCCGGATGCCGGTTCTTTCAGGCCCCCACACCTTGGTGACGGCCTCTACCACCTCCAGCGGAAAACGCAGCCTGTTCTGCACTGAGCCTCCATATCGGTCCGTGCGCCGATTCGCGCTGCTGCGCAAGAACTGATCGAGCAGGTAACCGTTGGCACCGTGGATTTCCACTCCGTCGAATCCTGCCCGCTTCGCGTTCTCCGCCGCCCGCCGGAATTGATCGACTACGCCCGGTATTTCATCGGTCGCCAGTGCACGTGGCTCAAGAACATCGACCATTCCCGACGTCGCACTGATAAAGGTTTTGGCGCCTTGTGGCCGAATGGCGGAGGGCGCGACCGGCGTCGCTCCACCGGGCTGCAACTCGGGACGGGAGATGCGCCCGACGTGCCATAGCTGCAGCACAATCCGTCCACCGGCTTTGTGCACGGCACCCGTCACCTTCCGCCATCCGTTTACCTGTTCATCCGAGAAAATGCCAGGCGTAAATGCGTACCCTTTCCCCTGTGGAGATACCTGCGTCGCCTCGCTGATAATCAACGCAACATCTGCCCGCTGACGATAATATTCGGCGTTCATGTCCGTCGGCACATCCCCTGGCTGTCCGGCGCGCGAACGGGTCAGCGGAGCCATAACCAGTCGACTCGGCAGATCCAGCGCGCCGACACGGATCGGACTGAACAATGCATTCGTATGGTCTGGCAGTTGGTGTTTCAGATTCATTCAAACTCCCTGGGTAATTCGGGTAGATCCGGTCGCTCTGGAACTCGGGACGGGTCCGGACAACCTCCCGCAGTTTCGGCGAACCGGCGCTGGAATGTAAGATACGTTCGCCGGCTGGTTCTTTATTTTAACGGCAAGGACTTCAATCTGCCCTTTCCGAACCGATGCGCTTCCTAACTGCAACCCGTGTAAAAAATCAACGCAACGAGGACGTCGACCAGACCGACGTAGAATCGATTCGCGATGAATATGCGGTGCTTGCACCAGTTTACGACGCGCGGTGGCATCGCTATCTTAAAAAAAGTACCGACCAAACTCTGGCGGTACTTGATCCGAAAGCCGGTGAGCATGTCGCAGACTTGGGCTGTGGCACTGGCTTTCTTCTGCATCGCGCCGCAGAGAATAACCATGACCTCCATCTTGTAGGGATCGATATCAGCAGGGAAATGCTGTGCGAGGCCTGGCAAATGGTCTCGGGCCGGGCACTCCTCGCCGAGGCAGACGCACGCCAGCTCCCGTTTCCGGATGCGGCATTCAATGCGGTGGTCATCTCGAGCGTGCTCCAGTACCTGCCCGACGCCAACCAAGTCCTCAGCGAAGCAGCTCGTATCTTGCGACCCACCGGGCGGCTGGTTGTCACCGCCTGGAACGAGAACGCCCTGTCGACGCGCCTGCATGCGTGCTGGATCAACTGGAAAGGTCGCGCTTCCATCTACAGTCACCCTGATCTACAGTCCCTCATTCGCGCAGCCGGATTCCGCCTCGCGCACGAAAGCACCTATTCGGCAGGTCCAGGCTGGCGGCTAAGAACGTACCTCGCCATCCTGGGAGGCGTACAGGAACTCAGCAGGATTAAGGGCGCTCACTGACCTTGACCGGCGGCGCATTGCCATTTCCATCAATGGCTGCTGCCCCTTGTTCAGGCGGGGTTGTCGGTCGACTGACGATCTTGGGCAGCGGTTGCGGCTAGATCGGCTTGGTTCTGGGTCGGCAGATCCTTCTCCGCCTTTCGGATCGCATCCAGATCGCTTTCCGTGAGCGTCTCCTTCTGTAACAGGTCATGTGCCCCCCTTTCGAGGACTTCTCGATGCTGTTCCAGCAATGCCGTCGCCCGGGAAAACGCCTCGTCAACAAGCCGGCGAACGGCGCAGTCGATTTCCCGCGCAGTCTCCTCACTGTATGCGCGCTCAGCCCAATGCCCTGCGGCCTGGGTCGGCTGCAGAAATGAGGCGCGCGGCCGTTCGTACGCGACATTGCCAAGTTTCTCGTCCATGCCATACTGCGTGACGATGCTGCGGGCAATGTCGGTAGCCTTGACGAGATCGTCTGCGGCGCCGGTAGAGAGTTCGTGGAAGATCATTGATTCGGCCGCGCGGCCGCCCAACAGGATCGCCATCTTGTTTTCAAGTTCCTGACGCGTCATCAGGTAGCGGTCGCCCGTCGGTCTTTGAATCGTGTAGCCCAGCGAGCCGATGCCGCGTGGAATAATCGAAACCTTGTGGACGATGTCACTGCCGGGCAGTGACAACGCCACCAGCGCGTGCCCCATTTCATGATAAGCAACGGTTTCCTTTTCGTGCGGAGAAAGTATCCGGCTTCTTTTTTCCAGGCCGGCGACGATTCGCTCGACCGCAGCGGTAAAATCAGCCATCGCCACTTTCGAAGCCATGCGGCGGGTCGCGAATAATGCCGCCTCGTTCACCAGGTTTTCAATGTCGGCCCCGGTAAATCCGGGTGTCAGGGAGGCAATGGTATCCGCGGATACATCCTCCGCAATCGATATCTTTTCCAGGTAAATCGCCGCGATTTGCGTTCGCCCCTGGCGATCCGGCCGGTCAACCAGAACCTGCCGATCAAATCGTCCGGCGCGCAGCAGCGCCGGGTCGAGGATCTCCGGCCGGTTAGTGGCCGCGAGAAGAACGAGGCCGCTTCGGGGATCGAAGCCATCCAGCTCAGACAGCAGCTGATTGAGGGTTTGTTCCTTCTCGTCATGCCCTCCCATCATCGGAAATGCACCCCTGGCACTTCCTAGCGCATCCAGTTCATCGATAAAGATGATAGCCGGCTGCCTGACGCGCGCCTTCTCGAAAAGATCCCGCACCCGGGCCGCGCCAACTCCGACAAACATCTCCACAAACTCCGAACCACTGATGGAAAAAAAAGGTACTCCCGCTTCGCCCGCGACTGCCCTTGCCAGAAGCGTCTTGCCCGTTCCTGGGGGTCCGACCAGCAGTACGCCCTTGGGAATCCGCGCTCCGAGACGTCCGTATTCGCTGGGATTCTTCAGAAACGTCACAATCTCCTTAAGCTCGTCCTTGGCTTCATCAACACCAGCCACGTCCTTAAAGGTAACTTTCGTATCGGTCTCAACATAGATCTTGGCTTTGCTCTTGCCGACCGTCATCAGACCGCCACCCAAGCCACCACCTCCCAGGCCACGAAAAAAGAGCATCCAGAGCCCAAAAAAGACAAGCATTGGGACAATCCACGACAGGATGGTAAACAGGACGTTGCTGTTACTTTCGCCGCTAACGCTCACACCATATTTCGCGAACTGCTTGGCAAGATCAGGGGGCACCCGTTGAACGACAAAGTCTTTCGTCCCATCGGAAAGCGGTTTTTTAAACTGACCGCGGATCGCGGTATCTGAAATCTTGACGCTCGAGATTCGACCGTCGTGAAGATAGGTTTCGAACGTGCTGTACGACAAGGTCTTGGATTGGCGCCCGCCGACCTGGAAATATTGCAGCGCGAACAAGGTAATAATGAGCGCCACAAAGTACCAGAATATGGTCTTTTGAGGTGGTATGCGTTTCTTTCGATCCCTCAATGGCATCATTGTCAGACTCCGTCACCCATCAGCAACGATTTCCGACCGAAAGCTTCGGCCACGCCCATCAACATGCAGATTAATATAACTGAACCTGCAACCCGATCCCGTTGGTCACCGCGATCTCAACAGACGGCTAATCGCCCCGACATGCGTAATCCTACCGCGAAAGGCGCATGGCAACGCGCCAGCCTTTCCGCCAACCTTCAGCGGACTCTTCTCCAGAAGACGCTCTCTTGACCTGGGCGCCCAACCCCGCTCGGAAACCGGTTCAGCGACGTGCGACAAGAGCCTCATGTTTTTCATCGACTTGGTAGGTTGATATAGGCCAACCCCCATCTGCCAGTATCCACTAGCCTCATACCTAGTCTTTGAAAAAGCACTTTTTCCCGGGGGCTGGCTGGTCGGGGGTTTCAAACACGGCACAAATCATGAGCCGAAGGACCATTGCTGACTGCACGGCCGAAGGTGCCAGTCAGCCTGTCCCGCGCATTTGGGTTCAGGTCCCTTCGGCCGCCCGCACCTGGGCCGAGTCTGAATCAGGTGCGCGGCACGCCGTAACCATCAGTACCGGATAATCATGTATCACGCCATCAGTACCCTGTTTCGTGACAGTATGGGCGTGTCGCACGTCTACGGAGGTAAAACGTCTGTTTTCAAGCCATCGCCTCAAATCCAGTGGGTCGAAACCGCGATGCCTCACCGTCGGCACTTCCGGACCATGAAATGTTCCATCCTCTTTTTCCAGATCTGCGAAAGCAACGTATCCGCCGGGAGCAAGCTGCTCAAATGCCTGACCGAACAGCCCTTCCACGTCGTCGACATGATGCAGCGTCATGCTACTGAAAATCAGGTCAAACGGCCCCACCGGCATGTGGTGCGCGAAATCCGCCTTCATTACGCGAACATTGCCAATGCCTGATCGTTCAAGTTTCTGCGCGAGCACTTCCAACATGCCGGCGGAGCTGTCAACCGCCAGTATGCTGGAGAAAAAAGGGGCCAGCGCCGCCGTTACAAGACCAGTGCCACACCCCAGCTCCATGACTCGCTCTTGCCCGCAGTGTGGAATAGCATCCAGAAGCGATTTGGCGACATTCCGTGCAAGCTCTGTTCTCCGCTCACTTTCATCCCATTCACCTGACAGCGCGTCAAAGTACTCAACACCACGCTGATCCCGCTGATCCGTGTTATTCAAATAACTGCTCCGAGAAACCCTGCGCGCTCATTGTAAGCTTCGCTCCAGGCACGTCACCAGGGGGAGTACGGGCAGCCATGGCAAAGGGGCGGTAATGCCCACATATTCAGCACCTCTGCCTCTAGCGACGGTACGGGCGGTGCAGAATCCATGAAAGTCGGCTGATTCGCCGGTACCAATAGCCCCCGGCAAGTCTCAGTGTTCGGGATTGCCGGTCGCGCAGCGAGCCGATAATCGCCAATCAATTCCGCCAGTTGATTGAGAAGACGCCAAACCGCCATTCCGAAGCGACTTGATCCCGCTGACATTTGACGGGTTCGCAATGCGCTCGAGCGCGGGGCGATTAACGATTTTCACGACGCCATGAGGACGCAACTCGATCAAGCTCCTGCGACGCAGTACGGTAAACGTGCGACTCACCGTCTCCAGCGTCAGCCCGAGGTAATCCCCGATATCGCCCCGGTGCATCGAAAGAATCACCTCGACGCCCTTTTCGCTGGCGCGGTGATCCAAGCATTCAAGCAAAAAACCTGCAACCCTTTCCAGAGCCGTTCCACGTCCCAGTGCCATTGCATGGGTTCGGGCGGCATGCAAAAGCTCCTCATCACGACGATGCAGCGCATAGTTGACTGGAGGCAGCGCAAGCAGCAGAGAACGGAAGGCTGCCGCCGGAATGCGGCACACACGACTATTCGTCAGCGCATTCGCGCCATAATCGTAGACATCCAGATGGGTGATACCGAAGCAATCCCCAGGTTTCGGAAAACCCAGTACCTGCCGGCGTCCGTCAGGAAATTCGTTGGACAGCCTCAGACAACCCCGAATTATGTTGTAGACGTAGGCTGCACGATCACCCTGCATGAACAGGTTGACCCCTCTTCGCAGGTCAAAAACTTGGGAATGCGATTCGAGTAATGGAAGCTGCTCTAAAGACACCCCGGAACACAGCGTAAGCTGCCGCGCCTGACAGGTAGCGCAATGGTGCGCGTCCCGAACCTCTACGCTGCTACTCCAATTTGCACGGAACCGTGAAAAGCGCATGACCGGACTCCTTAGCCATCGCAAAAAACGTCCGCTTCCCCCCCTTTTTTTATTTCACTCAGGGTGAGTAGCACTCACTTGATCATTTCACCATTTTACTGTACGCCTTTTCTTGCCACCAATTCAACCCGTCCTTTCTGACCGATTCCCCCTTCCCGCACTCAACATATTGCGTCAAGACAGGGCACAGCGCGTGACCCCCGCAAGCAATGAACCAACAACTCCTTATTTTGACGTATTCATATGAGTTTTTTTGATGCCGCATCACGTGGCAGATGCGTTGGCGGGACCAATCCGCCAATCCTGGCGGCAGCCGCCGAAGCGCCCCAACCCTGAACCGTAGCTATGACCGGATCCTGTCGGTTCCAGAAATGCCTCACGGGATCCGCTTACGACTCAATGTCTCGGCCCTCGGCAACAGCCATTCGCGTTCGAACCTTGACAAAACTATCGGGTGACACCGAAACCGAGTCGATCCCGCATTCGGCGAGGAAGGCCGCAAACTCCATATCGTTCGACGGCGCTTCACCGCACAACCCAACCTTCGCACCGGATTCATGCGCTTTCGCAATCACCGTGCGGATCATCCATTTCACAGCGTCGTTGCGTTCGTCAAAAAGTTCAGCCAACTCCGAAGAATCCCGATCAACCCCCAAGGTCAACTGAGTCAGGTCATTGCTTCCGATGGAAAAACCGTCAAAGCGCTCCGCGAACTCCGACGCCAGAATGACGTTCGACGGAATTTCACACATCACGTAAACCTCGAGCCCGTCCTGACCCCGCTCAAGACCGTTTTCCTTCATGACTGCGAGCACGCTGTCGGCTTCCTGAACGGTCCGACAGAAGGGAATCATAATGATGACGTTATCGAACCCGAGATGGGTCCGAAGTCGCCGAATCGCCCGGCACTCGAGCGCAAATCCTTCCTTGTAACGCGGCGAATAATAGCGCGACGCGCCACGGAACCCTATCATGGGATTCGCTTCGTCCGGTTCGAACTCCGCCCCGCCCAGAAGGCCAGCATATTCATTGCTTTTAAAATCGCTCATTCGCACGATTACCGGACGCGGGTACTGTGATGCAGCGATGCGAGCCAACCCCCGCGCCAGTCGATCGACGAAATATTCCTTCTTGTCGTAATAATAAAGCCGGGTCAGCTGAGCTATGACCGATTTCGCGGCGTGGTCCTTTAGTTCGTCAAAACGAACCAGCGCCATCGGGTGAATCTTGATATGGTTGCTGACCACGAATTCCATGCGGGCCAATCCAACACCGTCCGAGGGCAGTCGCCACCAGCGAAACGCCGCGGATGGATTGGCGAGGTTCAGCATTACCTGCGTCCGCGTTTCGGGGATCTGGTCCAGGTTGAGATCCTCGGCATGGTAGGTTGCGTGACCTGCATAAACGAAGCCGTCGTCACCCTCTGCACAGGAAACGGTAACGTCCTGGGCATCGTGCAAGACGCGGGTGGCATTTCCGCATCCCACTACCGCCGGAATACCAAGTTCCCGGCTTACGATAGCCGCATGGGAAGTACGTCCACCATGGTCGGTCACGATCGCTGCTGCCCGTTTCATGATCGGAACCCAGTCAGGATCCGTTGTGCCGGTTACCAGAATCGATCCGTCGACAAAGCGGTCTATCTCGTGAGGACTGTCGATAAAACACGTCCGGCCTGTGGCTACGGCGTTTCCTATACTCAGGCCGCTAACGAGCTTTCGCCCCTTTGATTCGATGTGGTAACTCTTCAGTGCCGTGCCTTCGCGGCGCGATTGCACGGTTTCCGGGCGTGCCTGAACGATGTAAAGATCGCCGGTTTCGCCGTCTTGCGCCCATTCGATGTCCATGGGCCGTCCGTAATGTTCCTCGATGCGGCAGGCCCACAGGGCCAGCGTCAGCAAATGGGGATCATCCAGCACAAAGGCATCGCGTTCCTCGAGGGACGTCGGAACATTGCGCGTGGGTGTTTCTCCCGCGGCGCCGTAGACCATCTTTTGTGCTTTCTTGCCGAGAGATTTCTCGATGACGGGTACGAGTTTCTCCTTATCGAGAAATGGCTTGAAAACCATGTACTCGTCAGGATCTACCGTCCCCTGCACAACATTCTCGCCGAGCCCCCATGCCGCCGTAATCAATACTACCTTGTCGAAGCCTGTTTCCGTGTCGATTGAAAACATGACGCCGGCACCACCGATATCAGAACGAACCATCTCCTGAACGCCGATCGACAGGGCAATCTTGGAGTGGTCGAATCCCTTTGCCTGGCGGTAAGCAATCGCGCGATCGGTAAACAATGACGCATAACATCGACGACAGGCATCAAGTAAGGCGGACTCGCCGCGGATATTGAGAAACGTTTCCTGTTGACCGGCGAAACTCGCATCCGGAAGATCCTCCGCAGTCGCGCTTGACCGCACGGCTACAGCCATCTCGTTCCGTCCGGTTTTTTCGGAGAGTTCACGGTATGCGGCACAGATGGCGTCGGCGGTCTCCGACGGCCATTCTCCCCGCAAAAATGCCTGCCGTATCATATCGCCGGTGCGTGCGAGATCCGATTTCCCCGCCGCGAAGTCTGCCAATGCGGTGCGAATTATCACGCCAATCTGATTAGCTTCGACAAATTGCCAAAACGCGTCAGCGGTGGTAGCAAATCCGTCAGGGACTTTCACTCCCTGCGCAGAAAGATGACGGACCAGCTCACCGAGAGAAGCGTTCTTTCCACCTACGAGCGCGACATCGCCAAGCCCTAGGCTACCAAACCAAACGATCATCGACGCACGCTGCCTCTTCGAATCGTCCTGTTTCATCGCTGGAATCTCCGTAACTGGAATTCCCGTATATTAATAAACGACACCAGTCACCGGCTCGCTGTCCGTCCAGTAACGGTGACCGAAGAAAACCCGCCGTCCGCGCTGGCTGCTGCCGGCAGCCGCTTCAATGTTGGATCGCGATGAGCCCTGCGAAAATTGCGCAAAGTAGCGCGCCACAACCGATAAGTGCCCGCAACACCCTCTGTTTCCAATCCGGGGCGGTCTCGATAATCCAGCGCAAGACCGCCGAATGAGCGGATCCAGCCCTACTACAGCGACGACAGTCTCTCAGTGCCTCAGCCCGCTCAAGCCGCTTTCCACAGAGGCAACACGATGGAACCACATGGAGGTATTCCGGCCATGCCAGCTGCCCGAAGCTATGCTGGCGAAGCACATGGCGTGTGTAATGCCACGCCGAATCTGGTCCCGACAGGCTCACCAGGGCATCAATGTCGGTCGCAAAAATTTCCGCCTCTTTCGGATTCAAGCGCCCATTAAGTTGACGGAGGATGCGGGTCCCCGCGAAAACATCGATAGCCTTGTCGCGCCGCGGCAATACCATGCCTTCAGTAGCGAGTGACAAGGCATCCAGCGGATGGCTGATCCCCGTACCGCGGGCTCTTCTAAGTAACCCTGCAATCCGATCCAATAGACACCTCATTGCGATTGAACAGGCAACGGTGCGGTGTCGAGCCTACCGCGGCAGAACTTCGTTGGTAGTTCGGGCACAACCCTGCTCACCACCACTGCGCCCTGCCAACCTACCGCTTGTCACCGGCCGTTCGCTGCTTATACCCGGCGGGCGCCTCCATCCACATTCCACATTACGAAGTGCACTCCTTCTTCCACGAGCTGAGTCACTACTTGCCGACAAAGTAGCGCACGTCATTTACTGACAAAATGATTTGCATCAATGCTGACGCGCCATTCGGATCGTCTCACGACGCCACCACAATCGGAGACCTCCGAAACCAGTCTGCCGCAACGGCACGGCCCCTGTGCTCCAAAAAGCTTCCAATGGGGGCAAACGGCTCGCCTTACCACCTCTCGAGGATGGTAGGCTTCCCCGGTTGTTCAGGGCAGGGAGTCATTTCAAGGGCTGCGATCATGGCGAGCGCTTGTCGATAGCCCTCATTGGTCAATACCCGAACCGGTCTCCTTCGTGAAAGTCGCCCCGACCATCCTGACCAGTTGCCGGTATGCAGGCAACGGCTCGCCTTGTTGCATTCTCTTCAAGAAGTAACGCTCAAACAAGACCTTGGTCGTTCTCACCCACTGTCCCTCGCGAGCCCACGTGAGTCCGGATGCCGGAGGCTTCGGCATCGCCAGAAACGCAGCGCCTGTCGAGCCGAAATCCGTAAGGTACAAGGTGTCCCTGGTCGATGTGGTTTCTGGAGGGCGACCCGCGATATCAAGGCGAATGTTTTGCGCGACGGCAGCAATCATCGATTCAATCATCAGCCCTGTTTTGGGGGCATCTACGGGAACCGGCGTGGGAGAGGCCGGCGCAATAGAAACGCACGCGCCTGCAGCGTAGATTTCCGGATAAACAGGGCTTCGCTGATAATCGTCAACAAGTACGAAGCCCTTGGAGTCGGTCAGGTTCTCGACATTGGCAACCACGGAAGCGCCGCGTAACGGAGGAATCAGCATCGACAATGCTGAAGGATACTGCGTTGTACGTATCACCTGTCCCGAATCGTCGAGTTCTGAAACGACAACGCCGGCCTCTGTGACCCGCTCGACGGATGCGTTCACGACGGCGCGGATCTCCCGCATTTTGAGGGCTCTCTCGAGTATGCGACGCGAATTTCCCATGCCGCCCAACCCGAAGTGACCCACGTAAGGCTCGCTCGTAACGAAGGTAAGAGGTATCCGGCCACGTTGATTGCGCTGGCGCAGCACCTGATCGAGGATCAGGGCGAACTCATAGGCAGGTCCGAAACAGCTAGCTCCCTGCACGGCACCGATGACTGCGGGACCGGGCGCCTCCATTAAACGCTCATAAGCGGCGTAGCAATCAACCGCGCTGTCACCGGTACAGATTGATTGCACTCTGCCGGCTTTGGGATGAAACCCGTCAATGAGGTCGGTGGCCGGTTCGGCTCCGGTAGCCAAAACACAGTAGTCATAGTTCACAATGGCACCGGACGAGATTTCGATCTGACGTAACTCGGGCACAATTCGCACGACCGCATCTGGAAGGAACCCGATGCGCCGCTGTGCCAAGGCAGGCTCAAGATCAACTGTGGTCTCTTGAAGATTGCGCCACCCGATCGCGATCCATGGATTGGAGGGAACGAACTGGAATTTCGGCGAAGGATTGATGACCGTAAGATCGGCTGCTGACCCAAGGACCTCCCGAAGCTCGAACGCTGCAGGCAAACCGGCCAAGCCTGCTCCGACGACCACGATCTTTGGCGCAACCATCCACGTCTCCTCATCCCACAAGTTCAAGTTTTGGTTCGGGGAGTGTCGGCCCTTCGGCCGGGATGCAACGTGATCTGGATCAACGCCCCCCTTTAGGCGGGGGCTATTCTCTCGCTCAAAGGGCGGAAAAACGCCGTCGGGCACTCAGGCTGCGGCCGATTGTGGTGACGGATTAAGCAAGCTGACGGGGTTCGCCGCACAGATTCCGTGGGAGTCGCTGCGCAGAAAACGTCTTGGAACGATGTGCCCGAACACCACCCGAGGCACTCACCGCGCCACGGTTGATGAGGCTGTAGGTATTGGCATCCCTTGCGTTCGCTCCATCGCACCATCGGCTAGGCGATGCACCAGACCCCGGCCAACACTGAATTCCGGCAATGGAGTACCCGCATACCATAACGTGTTAATAACTACGGGCGACGCTAGCACGACCCCGAACGCAAAGTGGGTAGTGATCGGTGCCGTTTTCACCGTTACGGAGACGGCCGGAAACGGAACATCAGCCGCTGCAATTCCTCACAGAGCGGTCTCACGAACAAAGACAGGGGTCAGCGCGCCGTCTTGGTGTCGGTCAGAACGAGTAGGCCGCGCTGAACCCCGGGGCGTTCGTTGATGCGATCAAACCAGCGCTTGACATTCGGGTACTTGTCCATGTCAACACCCTGGTCCGGCGCCGTCCGCAACCATGGAAAAGTCGCGATATCGGCAATGGTGTAGTCATCCCCAGCCAGATAAGAAGACTCCGCCAGCCGTTTGTTCATCACACCGTATAGCCGGTTGGCTTCCTTTCGGTAGCGCTCCTGCGCATAAGGAACCTGTTCCGGTGCATACTTCAGAAAGTGATGTGCCTGTCCGAGCATTGGACCGATGTGTCCCACCTGAAACAGAAGCCACTGCAGAACCACCATGCGTGGGCGCTTCTCCTGTGGTATGAACCGTTTCGTCTTTTCCGCCAGATAGATAAGCATTGCACCGGACTCAAACATCGCAAGGGGCAACCCGTCTGGCCCGTCCTGATCGATCATTGCAGGAATTTTGTTGTTCGGGCTGATCTTCAGAAAGCTTTCGTCAAACTGTTCACCTGCCCCGATATCCACCGGATGCACACGGTATTCGAGACCGGTTTCCTCGAGCATGATGTGCATCTTGTGGCCATTTGGAGTTGTCCAGGTATAAAGATCGATCATGTTTCAGTGCCTTCTTTCTCAAGACAGCAAACTTAGGACTGCAAATCGGGACCACCCCTAGCGAGCCGGGAAACGGCGCGCGGTACGGACGATACGCCAGCGCTTCTCTCACCTAAAGAAGCAGGCCACTAGCGCTTCGAGTGATCCGCCAAGGAGTGAAAACGCTGATCGATCCCAGGGACATCCGATCCGTGATAGAGCCAACGCCTTCACGTCGATCCGTCCGCAATCCGACAATCATTTCCCTGCTTTTCGAAGTGTCCGGGCGCATCCAACCGGAATCAATTGATGGCCTGGCAATCGGATTTCTGGCCAACAGCCGGCACCCGGGCTCAAAGCGTATACGTCGAGCCGGTGTTTTCCGAGTTCAGCAGGCTGACAAGAAGAGTTTCAATCTTCTTTTGGACTATTCCTCCGTTCTCACTGCCAAATTGCACGCCGATACCCTGTATTCGCCGGCCTTGTGCATTCTTTGGGGTGACCCAGACAACCCGTCCGGACACGGAGTGGCGCTCCGGATCATCCAGGAGCAGCAGAAGAATGATGACCGCATCGCCAATGCGGTAATCGCGATTCGTCGGAATAAAGAGTCCACCGTTTTTTATAAACTGCATATAGGATTGGTAAAGCGCATTTTTGTCCGGAACCTTGAGTGTCAAAAGGCTCGGCTGTTGCGCGCTCCCGCCATTTTCAAAAGGAGTACTCATAATCCACCACCCGCCACCAGCGTCGACTGCCGAGCAACTACTTTTGCGCCTGTACCACGAACCATCTCGATCAGCAACGCCTCGATCACCAGCTGAGGTTTAACATTTGACTTGATCAGGCGTACGGCGTCAAATGCGGCCTGCCCCAACCGGGCAAGCAAACGCCGGTCAAAAGCAACGCCTTCCGGTTTACTGAGGGCATCCCTGGCCCAGCCTGCCAGCCAATCAAGGTACGTTGCCACCTGATCGCTGCCTATTTGTGAGGCAGCATCGACTGGGTCGTATCGACCATGTAAAAGCTCCAGCATCATGTCCTGCCAGAGGGTCGCTGCCGCCATGAGATCGGGATTCCTCAGGAATTCAACAGCTCGAAACGGTGCACCGCGTGAAAGTTTCAGCGCAATCGCGCGATCGGCGGCGCTGGAATCTGGAAACTCTGCGGAAAGCCACTGGCCGGTCTCCACTGCTTTCGGCACCGGGAAACGAAGGATTTGGCAGCGGCTACGCAACGTCGCAGGCAAACTCAGTGGAAATTCGCTGATGAGGATCAATACACCCCCGGATGGTTCCTCAAGCGTCTTAAGCAGGGCATTCACGCCGCTTTGGTTCATTGCGTCGACGGGGTCCAGCAGCGCAACCTTGATTCTCCCGTCGTGACTGGTCATTGCCAAAGCCGCGCACATTGTTCTCACTGCGTCGATCGAGATGTCACGGCGTCCTTCTTCACGAGTCAACCGGACAAATCCGGGGTGCCCACCGGCGATGAGTTGCCGACAGCTGGGGCAGGTGCCACATGCACTGTCTTCATCGCGGTGGCACAGCAACATTCCAGCTAATCGCTGTGCGAAGTTTCTCTTCCCCACCCCGTTGGGCCCACTGAGGAGTAGGGCATGTGCAAGGCGCTTGCAATGATGCGCGGCGATGACCTGCTGCCACAGGGACTCCTGCCACGGCAAGACCGCTGGCAGCCGGTCGTCATCGGATGACTTCATAGCAGCCTCTCGACAATCGCGCAGATTCGTCGGGTTATCCGGTCTGGAGACAGCGTGGCGTCAATTACCGTATAGCGCGCCGGTTCACCGCGCGCCCGTTCCAGGTAGGCGCGGCGGACCGTTTCCTGGAACCGCAAGTCCTCCGCTTCGAAGCGGTTTTCCTGGCCACGTTGCTGCGCCCTTTTCAATCCGATTTTTTCAGGGACGTCCAGAATAATGACATGGTCTGGTCGCAGCGCGCCAACCACGACGTCGCACAGAAGATCAATCGTCCCGATATCGACCCCTCGACCTGCACCCTGATATGCATAGGTCGCATCCACGAAGCGGTCACACAGCACATGGGTTCCAGCCGCCAGCGCAGGCCTGATCAGCGCGTGCAGGTGCGCCGCACGCGCCGCAAAAACCAAAAGCAGCTCAGTCGTTGCGTCCGTCCCTTCCGGCCAGTCTCCCAAAAGCAACCGGCGCATTTCCTCTGCCATTGGGGACCCTCCCGGCTCACGCGTGCTGAGCACCTGCTCGCCTCTGACACGAAGCCAATCCGATACCGCTGCAATCTGGGTAGACTTCCCAGCGCCCTCGCCACCCTCGAACACGATGAAGCGGCCGTCACTCATTTATCCAACTCGTATCGGCGAACATTCACATCCTGCTGTCTCAGCGTATCTGCAAATGCATGGGTGCCATTGCCTTTCGACACAAAATAGAGCGCCTTGCCGGAGTCCGGATGCACTGCTGCTTCCAGTGCGCCTTCGCCGGGCAAACAGATTGCAGTCGGCGGCAGGCCGTAATGAACGTACGTATTGTACGGCGTATCGAGCCTCAACTCCCAAGCATGCAGCTTCCCGTCATACAGGCTGCCGAGTCCATAAATGACACTTGGGTCACTTTGAAGGCGCATCCCGATCTCCAGCCGGCGCACGAAGACCCCTGCGATTCTGGGTCGCTCCGATGGACCCGCCGTCTCCTTTTCGATCAGCGACGCCAGGATTAGCGCCTGATAGGGTGTTTTGATCGGCAGATGAGGGGCACGTCCGCCCCATACCGCCTGCAGTTTCCACTGCATCTCGGCATAGGCTCTACGCAAAAAAGCGATGTCCGTCTCTCCTTTTGGGAAACGGTAGGTATCTGGGAAGAAATGACCTTCCGCAGCCACCAGAGGATGGCCGATGGCCGCCATAATCAACGCATCGCTTGTATCGGGAGGCAGCGTGTGAGCTATATCGCGATCCTTCTGGATCGCCATCCATGCCTGCCGAAACCGCCATCCGTCAACGAACGTCAGGTTGTGCATGAGCACATTTCCAGAAACGATCTGGCGAAGAAATTGAGACGGCGTCTCTCCTGGACGAAGCTGGTATTGCCCTGCCTTGACCAAGCGCGCGCTGCCCCTAAGTCGCCCCTCCAGATCCAGGGCAATGGCCTGGGACCACCCGTGAACGAAATGGCGGCGCTCCAGCATCTGCACGACTTCGGAGAACTGCTGGCCATTCCTGATTTCCAAAGTGACCGGCTTCATGATGTTCATAGGCCGGTAAAACTGGCTTCTAAGGATCATCCAGCCGATTCCAATACAGAGAATAAAGCCCGCCGTCAGCAATGCGAAGACGACTCGCGCGCCCGGCGAAAGCCACCAACTACTCCGCGCCGTTCGATGTTCGGCCACTGTGACCCTGCCACGGGTGCGTCAGAATCGATGCGAGACAACGTGTTATGCGTCCCGGAGCCGGCCAGATTTGCGATTCAAGTTTTCGAATCGGCCAGATGCCGATCAGGCTATTGCAAAGGAAGGCTTCATCCGCGGCCATAAGCATGGAACGCGTCTGGTCACCGATCACCACTTCGATCCCGGCTTCCTTGGCCAATGCCAGAAGTTTTTTCCGCATCATGCCTGCTACCCCACACCTTGACAGCGACGGCGTTACCAGTCGATTGCCTAGCACCCAGAACAAGTTGGTCCGGGTTCCGCTAATCGGTTGATCCTCCATGTCGCAAAGAATCCTCTCCTGGATGTCAGTTGGCCAGCTTCGGCTTGCAAGGACCTGTTCCAGTCTATTGAGATGTTTAACGCCGGCTAACGCCGGCTGTCCAGACAGGCGCACCTGACTGAAGCTTGCTACGACACCACGACTCCATAACGACGTCGGGTAGTCGGGAAGCCGCGTCCGCAAGGCGAGTATTTCGCTGCCTGTTTCGGAACTCTGGTAGCCCCGTCCGCCCGGCGCCCGCGCGATTACCAGTTTGAGCACCGCCGCTTGAACCCCGGCGGCGGCTTGAAAAAGGCAGCGCTCGGCACGTGCCCTGTCAAATTGGATCCCCAGAACTTCACAATCTTCCTCTAGTTTCAGAAGTTGGCAGTTCATATCGACGATCGTATCGTTGGTCTTCAATATGGTCCTGAAGACACCGTCGCCATAATGCAAACCGCGATGCCAGTTCAACGAAGAAAAGGATGGCTTTCCATCAAGCCAACAGGAAGCACCTGCATCATCCCACATCGACCACACCCAAAGCACGCAATAATCCGCGCGCCTTTGCCCGCGTCTCTTCCAATTCGGTCGAGGGGTCTGAATCGGCAACGATTCCGGCACCCGCACGCAACGTATAATCGCGACCGTCGCACAGAATGCTTCGGATTACGATATTGGAATCCATGCGACCGCAACGTGACAGATAGCCTATTGAGCCCGTATAGGGTCCCCTTGCACCGCCCTCGATCTCCGCGATGATTTCCATTGCGCGAACCTTTGGACATCCTGTGATCGTGCCGCCGGGAAACACGGCGCGCAGCGCGTCACCGGGGCCTATCTCTGACCGAACCCGGCCACGAATGCCCGAAACAATATGGTGTACGTGCGCATAACTCTCCAGCACCATCAAATCAGCGACTTCGACGCTACCCGGCTGGCAGATGCGGCTGAGGTCGTTGCGCTCAAGATCGATCAGCATCAAGTGCTCGGCGCGCTCCTTCAGGTCACGCATCAGGCGCGTTCGCTGCTCCCCATCCCCCGCCGGATCCGCCAGACGTCCGTGAGTTCCCGCGATCGGGCGCGTTTCGACCAAGGAGCCATCAAGTCTCAACAGGCGCTCCGGTGACGAGCTCATCAGTGCACTCCCACGCCAGCGAACCGACGCTGCAAACGGGGCCGGATTAGTCTGTCGAAGACAGCGGTACAAGCCCGGGATACACTCCGGCGATCGCAGTCTTCCATGCCATTTCCGCGAAAGGTTGACCTGAAAGATATCGCCGGCTCGCAGGTACTCCAACGCACGCTCGACACCCCGCAGAAACTCGGTGGGATCGGATTCCCTGACAACGTGCGCCGTCACTTTGGCATCATACCCCGGGAACCCGGTATTCTCGGCGCAATCACGCCGCACCGCATTCATCAGAAACGATGATTCCGCGACCACGATAGTGGTGTCTGAGCAATGTTCTCGAATCAGTGCGACCGGACAGCGAACGGCCAGCGCATCTGGAAGCCGGTAGGGGCTCGGCGGTAGCCGGAGTCGAGGTTCCACCGTGGACGCAAGCTCGTAACCCAACAGGAGAAACCAACCACCGCAAAACGGCACGCCGTCCACAGGCTCCAGACGAAGATCCCGGCTCCAGCGATTCAGTGCGCTGAAAAAATCATCGGTCGCGTCCGGCACCCACCCGTCGGCATTGAGTTTCCCGTCGGACGATGCCAAATAAGCGGATGGCCAGCCGAGCAGAAAATTACACGCGCCGTCCCCCTGTCCAGCAGGAAGGCTTTCCAATAAGTAAGGATAGCGATCTGGCCAGCGCTCATGCAGCGCCAGTAAATCGGGCTGCTCCGTGGAAAATACGTGAATTTCCGGCGCCAATTGGCAGTGTCGCGACTAGAACGACCGAAATACAAGCGTCCCGTTGGTGCCGCCAAAACCGAACGAATTCGATAGAACCAGCTTCAGACTGGATTTTCGGGCATGGTGCGGCACATAATCCAGATCGCACCCCTCCCCCGGTTCATCCAGGTTTATGGTGGGCGGCACGACTTGGTCGCGCAGCGCCAATATCGAAAATATCGCTTCGATCCCTCCAGCAGCGCCTAGAAGATGGCCCGTCATAGACTTGGTCGAACTGATCGGAATCCGGCCAGCACTTTCACCAAAAGCCGCCTTGACCGCCACTGTTTCGGCTTTGTCGCCCAACGGAGTCGACGTCCCATGCGCATTGATGTAATCGACCTCATCGGCACTGACCTTGGCATCGCGCAAGGCGTTGATCATGCTTCGTCTTGCGCCATCACCATCATCCGGCGGCGCGGTGATATGGTACGCATCCGCTGACATGCCAAATCCGACCAGCTCCGCGTAGATACGCGCCCCACGGGACCTGGCATATTCCATCTCCTCGATAAACAGCACTCCCGCGCCGTCCCCCAGAACAAAACCGTCACGATCCTTATCCCACGGACGGCTGGCCCGCTGCGGATCCTCATTGCGTATCGAAAGCGCCCGCGCTTGACAGAATCCCGCCATTCCGGCTGGACTCGATCCAGCTTCTGCACCCCCCACGATAAACGCGTCGGCGTCGCCATACTGAATCATGCGCATGCCCACACCGATTGCGTGAACCGCCGTTGTGCACGCGCTGACAGCGGCAAAATTCGGGCCCGTGATACCCAGATCGATGGAAATATAACCCGAGATCATGTTGATGATGCTCGAGGGCACAAAAAAAGGTGACACACGGTCCGGGCCCTTATCGTGAAGCTTTCCGCATTCAACCTCGATGGTCCCAATACCTCCGATCCCGGACCCGACGCATACACCGATCCGATCACGGTTGCCGTCAGTGACTTCGAGGCCTGAATCCAGAAGCGCCTGCTTCGCCGCACCAACGCCGTAATGGATAAATCGATCGGTTTTCCGCAGGTCCTTGATCGACATCCAGTCTTCAGGTTGAAAACCTTCCACCAATCCTGCAAACCGCGTCGAATAGGCAGACGTATCGTAACTGGTGATTGGTCCGATCCCACTGCGACCCGCGAGGATATTGTCCCAGGCCGTGTCGATATCCGACCCGACTGGCGAAACGATGCCCAACCCGGTGACAACTACACGACGTTTTGTCATGAATCCGCTAATTGCTCGTCGCGTGAAGGAAGTAAGGAAGTGAGGGCAGCGTTTTTTTAGCCAGCCTGACTGGTGTGGGCCTTGATATAGTTCAGAACATCCTGAAACGTCACTATCTTCTCTGCTTCCTCGTCCGGAATGTCAATTTCGAACTCCTCCTCCAGAGCCATGACCAGCTCAACCGTATCCAGCGAGTCGGCACCCAGATCTTCCACAAATGAAGCGGTGGGCGTGATCTGATCCTCGCTAACGGAAAGCTGCTCCGCAATGATCTTCTTGACTTTCTCTTCCAGACTGCTCATAGGATGACTCCCTCGGATGGGGTGGTATTGAAACAGGGCGCATTGTAAGAGTTCAGACGGGCAATCGCCAGCCTTGGTAACGGTAGCTTAGTTCATATCCATGCCGCCATTGACATCCAGCGTTACGCCACTGATGTAGGAGGCCTCCCGCGACGCCAAAAATGCGACCGCGGCGGCGACATCTTCCGGGGCGCCAAGGCGCCCGCAGGGGATGGACTTTGCCAGTTGCGCGCGCGATTCCTGATCCAACTGCTTCGTCATATCGGTCTCAATAAAACCGGGCGCAACCACATTCACCGTAATTCCGCGACTCCCAACCTCTTTGGCAAGTGTCCTGGAAAAACCAGCCAGACCGGCCTTGGCGGCCGCATAATTTGCTTGCCCGGCGTTACCCATACTGGCAACGACCGACCCGATACTGATGATCCGGCCAAAACGGCCTTTCAACATGCCCGGCAAAAAAGTACGACTCAGACGGAAAACGCCGCCGAGGTTGGTTTCGATCACCCGCGTCCAATCTTCATCTTTCATGCGGATCAACAACGTGTCCCGGGTTATTCCGGCATTGTTCACCAGTATGCTGATGGGGCCGACTGTCGCAGCAACTTCCTTGCCCCATTCTTCAAGACCCTGCGTGATCGAGACGTCGAGGACACGTGACACGCCATTCCAGGGACCCAGCAACTCGCGGATCCTCTCTGCGCCATCGCCACTGGTGGCTGTTCCCACCACGCGAGCCCCTTCCTGAGCAAGGCGAAGTGCGATGCTTTTTCCGATACCCCGGCTCGCACCGGTCACAATTGCATTGAGACCCTCAAGCTTCATACATTCCTCCCTAGCCAAGACCCATCAGCGGTCGTTGGCCTCCGATCACGTCGCGCGCGCGCTCAAACTGCTCCGGCTCCTCGAGTGGATAGCTTTCACCATCCTCCATCATCCGGCGATTGAGGCCTGACAGGACGCGCCCGGGCCCACATTCAAGATACACACTGATCCCCATGTTTTTCATGGATTCAACAATTTGGGTCCAGCGAACGGGGTGATAGAGTTGCTCTGCCAACGCCGCACGGATCGCTTCCTCACTGGTACGTGGTTTGGCATCGAGATTGTGCAGCACAGGTATCCTGGCTGGGTGTAGTGGCACATCCATCAGTCGTTCGCCCAACTGCCGCGAGACACCCTGCATCAACGTGCAATGGGACGGAACAGACATCGCCAGTTCCATGACCTTTCGCGCCCCGTACGACTTGCCATCGGTCTTCAACCATTCGAGGGCCTTTCTATCCGCAGCCACTACCACCTGTCCGGGTGCGTTGAAATTTGCCGGTTCCAGCAACCCGTCTCCATGATACGCCGCACACAAGTCGAGTACGCCGCGCTCGTCCAGACCGATAATGGCTGCCATGCCTGCCTGCTGACCCTGGCTGGCCTCCTGCATTAACTGGCCACGCAATTCCACAAGTTTCAGGGCATCGGCAAAGTCCAGAGCGCCCGAACAAACCAAAGCCGCATATTCGCCGAGACTGTGCCCAGCGAGCACGGTCGGCAAGGGTGGATCGCTGGACAGCCAGGCACGCCACACGCCTACTTCAACCGCCAGCAAGGTCGGTTGCGTTCGCTCAGTGCGCTTCAACTCCGCTTCCGGACCATGCGCAACAAGACCGGCAAGGTCCCATCCCATGACGTCGGTTGCCTCAGTCAGCGTTGCCTCGATCTGAGGGTAACGCTCCGACAAGCTCTTCAGCATCCCCACCGACTGCGAACCCTGCCCCGGAAACAGAAGGGCATATCTCATCTAATTTCTCCTGATTTCTGTAATCTGCACCCTGCAATCCCGGTGGTCTTGGCCACCAGCCTCTTACCAGTGGTGCCAACAGATGGAGTCGCGCCCGCATATCCCCCGTCTTCGGCAAGAACCCTAGACAGGGTGCGCTCTTCGGGCCATCTGTTATCCCGGATCTACCGGAACACCTCCTCCGTCTCCGTACGGTCAGCTGGATGCAATCTTTCAGTTTGCACCAGCGCCACCATATAAACCACGTAATTCGACCAGCTGCAACAGAATCCCGTCATACCCCAATGCCCTGCCAACTTGAACACGCGCACACAGCCAGATAAGAGCAGGTTCAAGTTCGGCGGCACAACATCGTTCATCGAGGGGATCCGTTTCGTTCCCTCGGGTATTGTAGCCAGTGGACTGCGTTTTAATTAATCTAGAATGACAACGGTGCCAGCTTACCGTGGCAGACTAGCGGATTATGAACGCATCGAGGAATCCGTGCTTGCCGAAAATCGCCTTCCAACGCCAGCGCAGAAGGTGGCACGCGGGTGGCCGATCCCATTACGCTCACTACTATCCTCGTTCGTCGTTGGATTACTCGACCCGACGCACTAGCTGCATAATCTACCTCATTCTGGGCGCGCTTGCTATCGTGTTCGCTCTTTTTGCACTCCGGTTCGCCGTTGAAAATCGTGCACTCGCCGCAGCACGGCGAATGCGCGTTACCGACGCGCAGAAGGAAGTCCAGAAGTTATCTGCCGCCCTGGATCATTATGCCCAGGATAATTTCACCTACCCGTCAACAAAGCAGGGATTGGAGGCTCTCCTTGCCAGACCATCAACATCTCCGTATGCGCCGAACTGGAAGCCCGGCGGATACGTCAAAAGATTGCCATTGGATCCTTGGGGTCGCCCATATCAGTACTTTGAACCCGGCGTGCACGGTTCCGCCTTTGATCTGTTTAGTCTGGGCGCGGACGGAAAACCCGGCGGTCACGGGATTGATGCGGACATTGGCAACTGGGATTCACCCGGCTAGCGAGTGCCTTGCTTGTCCAGACCGGCGTTTCTACCGGACCGGGAAGCTTCCTTTGAGGGCTTTCATGTGACTGATGATCAGAAACGGCACCGGCGAATTGATGACGATCGGCCATGACCGAGAGTAACTGGCCCCCCCATTTGGTCGTTGCGACGCTGGTTCAGCGAGAGGGGCGCTTTCTCTGTGTTGAAGAGCGGGTAAACAACCGGCGAGTCCTCAACCAGCCGGCCGGTCATTGGGATCCGGGCGAGTCCATATTTGAAGCAGCCCGCCGGGAAACGCTCGAGGAAAGCGCCTGGCACGTTGAACTTACCGCGCTGCTCGGGGTTTATTTTTATACGCCCGCAGAACTGGACTACGGATTTCTCCGGTTTGCCTTTCTGGCAGAACCCCTCTGGCACGATTCGCGCAGACGCCTCGATCCCGACATCGAACGGACACTTTGGTTGACTCCTGACGAGCTGACCGAAAACCGAGGGCGTCACCGAAGTCCAATGGTACAACGCTGCGTCGAAGACGCGCTTTCCGGTCGATCCTATCCGCTGGACATGGTACAAACCCTGACCAGTCCGATGAACATTGCTTGAATCGTCAGACTCCCCGGTACGGGGAGCCCGATTTGCCAGGGCTGACCCAAAGAGGTGCGCAACGTCCTCCGATCCACTATTATTGCGAGGTATTCTGCGCCGCAGGTCCGAGTGCGTCGGGTGTTGACGCTGAATGTGCCCGCATTTTGTTGCAGGACTGACGTTTGTCGCCCGCCTTCGATACGTCGACCGCAGCCACCCATGACTCGATTGGCAACTTCCGGCATTGGGGCCAAAAGCGAAGAGATCTCGGCGTGGGGCGGAACCCAGTGAAGCGCTAACTCCTGCCATCCGCCGTCCTTACCAGACATCCCATGAGTAAAGAGCACGTGATTGTTGGCATGTCAGGCGGCATCGACTCCGCGGTGGCTGCCTGGCAACTGCGACAAGATGGATACCGGGTATCTGGCTTGTTCATGTTCAACTGGACTGCTGATGAACAGGGGTACTGCACTGCTGCGGACGATTACCGGTCGGCAAGAATGGTCTGCGATGAACTGGATATAACGCTGCATCGGGTTGATTTTTCGGACCTTTATCGCCAGAGGGTGTTCGACCGCTTCCTGGATGGTTACCAAACCGGAAAAACGCCCAACCCTGACATGCTGTGCAATCGCGAAGTGAAATTTGAGCCGTTTCTCAACTATGCCTTCCGGTTGGGCGCCGATCTGATCGCGACAGGCCACTACGCCCGGATCGAACACGCGAGTGACGGCCCGCTGCTGGTTCGCGCCGTCGATGAAAACAAGGACCAGACCTATTTCCTGGCATCTGTTCGCCGCAGTCGGCTTGACCGCGTCCTCTTCCCGGTTGGTCATCTGACGAAGCCACAGGTGCGTGAGATTGGTCGCCGCGCAGGGCTCCCCAATCACGCACGGCGGGATTCCACAGGCATCTGCTTTGTCGGCGAACGCAATTTCCGGGATTTTCTTGGTACTTACATTGAAAACCTGCCAGGGCCGATCAAGGATGAATCAGGCCGCTTCCTGGGGCGGCATATCGGACTGCCGTATTACACCCTTGGGCAGCGCCGCGGACTGGCAGTCGGAGGGGTCCGTGACGCTGCGGAAGGCCCTTGGTACGTCATCGGGAAGGACCATGCGCGCAATGCATTGACGGTATCGCAGAATGCCCGACATCCCATGCTGATGTCGCGGCACGTCACGGTATCGTCCTTTAACTGGCTGCAACCGCCTTGCCGCTCTTCGACTACCCTTCACGCGAGGATCCGCCATCGCCAGAATCTTCAAAGCTGCCGGATTAGCATCGCCGACAACCCGTACTGTGTGTCCATTACCTTTGACCGGCCACAGCGGGCAGCCGTACCCGGGCAATATGTGGTGGTTTATGACGGGATGCGCTGCGTTGGAGGAGGAGAAATCGAAACCACCCGCTGAATCGGCAAGGTTCTTTTTGAGGAAATGGACGGTATCCTGTGGTCAGCGGATCAGCGGCATCGGTTCGCTATACTTATCGAAAATCCGCTTTATCTGGATGTCGGCGGGGCGGTACACCACAGTTTTACCATCTTGCGTCTCATAAGGAGAGGCTGCTTATGTCTGATGTCTTTAACAGCAGATCCAGCCTGATTGTCGGCGAGCGAACGTATACCTATTACCGCCTACCGGCGCTCGAAGCGCAGTATAAAGTCTCGCGCCTGCCGTATTCGCTGAAGATACTTTTGGAAAACCTGCTGCGGACACAGCATGAGGGAGTCTCCTCCCCCGACGATATCGAGGCCCTGCTCCGATGGAGTCCGACCGCCACTAACACCCGGGAAGTTGCGTTCACCCCCGCCCGCACTATCCTTCAGGACTTCACAGGTGTTCCTTGCGTGGTAGACCTCGCGGCGATGCGTGACGCGATGAAGATACTTGGCGGAAATCCGGACCGGATCAATCCGCTGTCGCCGGTGGAATTGGTCATTGATCATTCTGTACAAGTAGACCGATTCGGGAGCGTCGACGCTTTTGATCTCAATTCAAGAATAGAACTTGAAAGAAACAGAGAGCGTTACGTGTTCCTGCGCTGGGGCCAGAATGCGTTGGCCAACTTCAAGGTCGTGCCGCCGGACACCGGAATCGTTCACCAGGTGAACCTGGAACATCTGGCACGTGTCGTATTTGAGAAAAATGGCGTTATCTACCCAGATACCCTTGTTGGGACGGATTCGCATACGACAATGGTTAATGGGCTGGGAGTGCTAGGCTGGGGCGTGGGCGGCATTGAAGCCGAAGCAGCCATGCTCGGTCAGGCAATTACCATGCTGATACCGCAGGTAATCGGATTCAGGTTCAAGAGTGTTTTACCGGAGGGCGCTACCGCAACTGATCTTGTACTGACTGTTACCGAAATCCTTCGAAAGAAAGGTGTCGTCGGGAAATTCGTGGAATTCTTTGGCGATGGATTAAGCGGATTGCCGCTGGCTGATCGCGCCACGATCGCCAACATGGCGCCTGAATACGGCGCCACCTGTGGAATCTTTCCGATCGATCAGGAAACCCTTTCTTATCTCAGACTGACCGGACGACGCGAAGAACAGGTCGCGCTCGTCGAGTCCTATGCAAAGGCTCAGGGATTATGGCGATACGATGATGCAACTGAAGCCGAGTACTCCGAAACTCTCGAGCTCGATCTAGGGGCCGTTCAACCATCCATCGCCGGCCCGCGCCGACCGCAGGACCGACTTCTTCTAGGTGAAATGCAACAGGCATTTCGCCACGAGCTTAGCGTGCTAGCCACCTCAACCGCGGCCAGCGGTTCCGTCCACTCGCGAGCGTTGGACACCGCGTCGTCGCCTTCCGGCCTTACCCATGGATCGGTCGTTATTGCCGCGATCACGTCGTGCACAAACACTTCGAACCCGGCGGTTCTGGTGGCTGCCGGTCTTCTCGCGCGCAACGCGGTAAAATGGGGACTGCGGTCCAAGCCGTGGGTCAAAACCTCATTGGCCCCCGGCTCCAAGGTGGTTAGCGCTTATCTAGAAAAGGCCGGGCTGATGCGTGACCTTGAGAGCCTTGGCTTTAATCTGGTTGGATACGGATGCACCACGTGCATCGGCAACTCGGGCCCCCTGCCGACGGAGGTATCGGCAGCCATTGCTCAGGGCGATCTGGCTGTGGCAGCCGTTCTGTCGGGCAACCGGAATTTCGAGGGTCGAGTACACCCGGAGGTCAGGCTCAATTATCTGGCGTCGCCGCCGCTGGTGGTTGCCTATGCGCTAACCGGGACAATGGATGTAGACCTGACGCGAGACGCCATCGGCGAAGGTGCAGACGGAAGTCCGGTATATCTCAGGGATGTATGGCCGTCACAGGCGGATATCCAGGCAGTTATCGCGCAGTCGATTTCAAGCAGTATGTACCGGCACGCCTACAGTGACATCTACGAAGGTGATGACCGATGGCGAGACCTGGAGGTACCGGATGGCAATCTTTACGCTTGGGATTCCCGCTCGACCTATATCGCCAGACCACCGTACTTCGACGACATGCCAAAACAGGCGCCCGGTATACACCGGATCTCCGGTGCGCGCTGTTTGGCCCTGTTAGGTGATTCCATCACCACCGACCATATCTCGCCAGCTGGTTCGATCAGCAAGGATTCCCCAGCGGGCCATTATCTGGTGAGTTGTGGCGTGCAGCCAAAGGATTTCAACAGCTATGGCGCGCGACGCGGCAACCATGAGGTCATGGTGCGAGGGACGTTTGCCAACATCCGGATTCGCAACCGGATGGTGCCAGGCGTCGAAGGCGGTGTTACACGACATTTCCCTAGCGGCGAACAGACGTCGATCTACGAAGCGGCGATGCGCTATCGCGACGGCGATGTCCCCCTGCTCGTCGTCGCCGGCAAGGAGTACGGAACGGGATCCTCCCGCGATTGGGCAGCCAAGGGAACGCTGCTTCTCGGTGTCCGGGCAGTCATCGCGGAGAGTTTTGAGCGAATCCATCGATCGAATCTGGTAGGCATGGGAGTGCTGCCCTTGTGCTTTTCCGCTGGTGATACTGCGGCCTCGCTCGAAATCGACGGTACCGAGACATTTGACCTGGACGGCCTTGAGAAGGGCGTGGAAACGGTAACCGTATCGGCGGTGAGAGCTGACGGCGGCCGTCTTTCATTTGTAGCGCACGTTCGGATTGACACACCGAAAGAGTGGGAGTACTACCTTCACGGCGGCATTCTTCAATATGTCCTGCGCCACCTTGTAGAGCACACCTCGACGGCACTTGATCGGAGCAACGGAGGATCCGCCACCCTGTCTGGCCACTGAAATGCGGAGGGTGGTTCTAACAGACGCAGGGTACCCCGGCCAGCCAGGAACGGAGAACAACCGTCAGTTTTCCGGCGGTCCGTCGTCGCCGATCCGCTCCAGTCGCTTGGCTTCCTGCCAGCGGCGCTCCATCGCCTCCAGTCGCGCCGGCTGCCCTTTTGGCGGAAGCGTTTCGGCATCCTGGCATACGTAGGCAAAACGTCGTTCGAACCGCTTGTTGGCCTCCTCGAGGGCAACCAGCGGATCGATACCAAGTAGGCGCGCCAAATTGACGACGGTAAATAGCACGTCACCAAGCTCACCGAGCTTTTCATCCCCGGTTCTGGCTGCCTTTAATTCCGCCAGTTCTTCGCCCAGTTTCTGCCAGACCATGGCCGCTTCAGGCCAGTCAAAGCCGAATTTTGCCGCCTCGCACTGCAACGACATCGCCTTTTCCAGAGGCGATTCAAACACCGTTGCCGCCAAACCGAAAACAGAAATTACGGAGAATGCCCGCCGTGGCGCCCCAGATTCGATGACCTTCATGGATTAGCGCGAAATAGGGCACGATCATGCCATCCCTTTCGTACGTTTCTTCCCGATAATTTTCCGGCAGGAGTGCCACTGACAACGGAATCTCGAATACTTCGGCGACTTCTGCGGGAGAAACGATCCGCGGTTTGAACCGGTCTGAAACCGATGCAACCACGGGGGTGATGCGATACCCGGTCACTGTTGGGTATTCCTGTAGGTACCCAAGGACCGTCACCAGTGCCGGATCGAGATCAATTTCCTCCCGACTCTCGCGAAGAGCGGTAGCGGCAGCGTCGGTATCGTTGGCATCGCTGGCTCCACCCGGGAAACTGATTTGGCCACCATGCTGCCGCAGGCCTTCGGCGCGGCGCGTGAGCAGCAAAGTGGGCTCACCCCGCCGACAAATGATCGGAAGAAGCACGGCTGCGGACCGCAGATGCGCTATTTCGGTGTTGTCGGGGAAACTCGCCAGCTCCGGAGGGAGTTGCCGCCCCGACAGATCGGGGGATCGCGTCGGAGCGTCCAGCAGCGCGCTTCGCAGGTAATTCTCCATCGCCTCGACTCCTGAGCCCAGGCATTTCGGTCCGCCGGCGTTCATCCCCGCAAGCCACTTGAAAGGTCCGCGATAAGATCTTCGGCGTGTTCAAGCCCGATGGAAAGCCGTACCAAGCTGTCGTTTATCCCCGCGGCCTGACGCAACTCGGCCGAAATCCGACCATGAGTGGTGCTGGCGGGATGGGTGATGGTACTACGGGTGTCACCAAGATTCGCTGTAATTGAAAACAAGCGACAGCGATCGATAAGGCTCCACGCGGCATCCCGGCCACCACGGACCTCAAAGGACACGATTCCGCCATAGCCTGACTGCTGGCGCTTCGCCAATAAATGCTGGGGGTGATCCTCCAGGCCTGGGTAAAAAACCCGGATGACATCAGGTTGGACCTGCAGCCATTCCGCAACCCTCTGCGCACCTTGACAGTGAGCTCGCATCCGCAAACCCAAGGTTTCCAGTCCTTTCAGGAATACCCAGGCATTGAACGGACTCATGCTTGGTCCAGCCGTCCTCAGGAAACCGAATACTTCCTTGCCGACACACTCCGCGTCCCCGATCACGGCACCGCCAACGCAGCGTCCCTGTCCATCAAGATACTTCGTTGCGGAATGAACCACGATATCGGCGCCAAGAGCCAGGGGTTTCTGGAGAATTGGCGTCAGAAAACAATTGTCCACTACCAACCGAGCCCCCGCATCGTGTGCGATATCGGCCAACGAGGCGATATCAACTACCTCGGTCAACGGGTTGGTTGGCGTTTCAACAAACAAAAGGCGTGTGTTCGGTTGTAAACCGCTTCTCCACGCATCGATATCACAGGGGTCAACGTAGGAAACGCTGACCTCGAAACGGCCCAGCACATTGTTGAAAAGGCTTATCGTCGAACCGAAGAGGGTCCTTGACACCAGGAGATGATCGCCTGCGCGCAACTGGGACAGGCAAACCGTCAGAATCGCGGACATACCGCTCGCCGTACCCACGCCCGCTTCACCTCCCTCCATGGCGGCAAGCCTTTGCTCGAATGCACGGACAGTCGGATTACTGAATCGCGAATAAACAAAGCCGGCCTGATCACCCGCAAAGACCGCTGCCGCATGCGCCGCACTTTTGAAGCAGAACGACGACGTTGCCTGAATGGCCGCGGAATGCTCATTCGAAGCCGACAAAGGCTCGAACGCCCGGACGCCCAGGGTGTCCGGGTGCCAGCTTTCGTCAAACGCCGGTTGCGCCCGATTGGGATCGTCAGTCATGGCTCTGGATATCGAGGTCAGGCTGTGTTGCTGAATTCAATCACATTCCGGCCATTGGCCCGGCGCCGGCGCGCGGCTTTTGCTGCATCTGATCGGAACAGTTCCAATTGTTTCAGGTATTCCGTGCTCACGTCCTGCGTCACATATTCACCGGTAAACACCGAGGTATCAAAACGCTGAATCTTGGAATTCTTGTGGCGAACCGCCTCGATGAGGTCATCAAGGTCCTGGAAAATAAGCCAGTCGGCCCCCAGAAGCTGTTCGAGCTGCTCGATCGAGCGGCCGTGAGCCACCAGCTCGCTTGACGTCGGCATGTCGATCCCGTAGACATTCGGATAGCGCACTGGCGGTGCCGCTGACGCGAAATAGACCTTGCGGGCACCCGCTTCCCTCGCCATTTCAATAATTTCACGGCTGGTTGTCCCCCGGACCACCGAATCATCGACAAGCAAGACATTCTTGCCACTGAACTCAAGATCGATGGCGTTGAGCTTCTGACGCACTGACCGCTCTCGCTGCGCCTGACCCGGCATAATGAAGGTTCGTCCGATATAGCGGTTCTTTATGAATCCCTCCCGATACTTGACGCCTAGCCGGTTTGCCAGTTCAGCTCCCGCCACCCGCGACGTATCGGGAATTGGTATCACAACATCGATATCGTGATCAGGCCGTTCACGTTGAATCTTTTCGGCCAGTTTTTCACCCATACGGAGTCGGGCCTTGTACACGTAGATGTCGTCGATAACCGAATCCGGTCGCGCAAGGTAAACGTACTCAAAAATACAGGGTGAATAAAAGGGCTTGGCGGCGCACTGCCGAACATGGATACGCCCATCGACCGTGATGTAAACCGCCTCACCGGGGGCAATATCCCCGATCACCTCGAATCCCAGCGCATCCAGCGCCACCGATTCCGACGCGATCATATAGTCGATTCCATGACTACCGACCCGCCGTCCGTAGATCGCCGGGCGGATGCCGTGCGGATCCCTGAATCCAACAATGCCGTATCCCGCGATCAGCGCCACGCATGCATAGGCCCCACGAACGCGGCGATGCGTGCGACTAACTGCGGCAAAGACGTCGTCCGGCATCAGACGTGGCGCATCACAGGCCATCAGTTCATGGGCCAAAACATTGAGAAGCACTTCCGAATCTGAATCCGTGTTGATGTGCCGCCGGTCTTCCGCGAATAACGCCTGTCGCAATTCTGCGGCATTGGTCAGATTTCCATTGTGGGCCAACACCAAACCGTAAGGCGAATTGGTATACAGGGGCTGCGCCTCTGCCGTCACCGTATCGCCTGCTGTCGGATAGCGAACGTGCCCGACACCCTGTGTACCACGCAGCGAAATCATGTCTTCATCCCTGCTGAAGACATCCCGCACCAGGCCGGCATCCTTGTGCAAGTGTAGGCGGCTGCCTTCATTGGTCATGATACCCGCCGCATCCTGACCGCGATGCTGCAGCATGGTTAACGCATCGTAAAGATCCTGATTGACGGGCCTGTTTGAAACGATTCCGACGATTCCACACATATCAGTGATCCGTATGGGATAAAGGTAACGGGGCTGGCTCCCTCAGCGACAGCGGTTTCAGCCAGGCTTCAGGAATCAGGGTACGCACGCTATCGGCCAGCGGCACCAGCCGCGGCACAATCAGTGAATCGCGCCATGACGGGCTTGCCTGCACCCCGTTTATGCTTGCCAGCATGATTGTGGCAACCACCAGCACGAGGCCACGTAACAACCCCATTAGTGCACCTATCGCTCGATCGGTTCCCGCCAAAAGCGTCGTTCGGACCAATCTCGCCAACACAACCGCAATCACTGATCCCACCAGAAGTGCGGCCATAAATACACCTGCGTACCCAGTGTACAATCGCACAGCCGAACTTGGAATCCACTTGGTAAGGAGCGGTGCTATCTGGGGTCCGAATCGCCACGCAAGCCAAAATCCGGCTATCCAGATAACGAGACTGAGCACCTCCCGCGTAGCGCCGCGCACCACGCCCACGATCGTTGAGACCGCCAGCACTACACAGATCAAGATGTCCAGCCAATTCATGCACAGCGCCGAGCCTTCATGACACTTAGTCTAACACTATGGCGAGGGATTTCGGTGGTCGTTCGCCAGAACCTCAAGGTTATGCCGGGGTCTAAACAGTGCGATAGAAGCCAGCGGAAACCAATTATGAAAATGAGGTTTCTTCCAGTTGCGTTGGCGTGCACCCTATTCACGACGGCAGCGCTAGCCGGCCAACGGCATGTGGAGGAGAGCCTGCCCAACCTTGGGGAACCCTCCGAAACCTCCCTGTCGCCGTCGGAAGCAGAACACCTCGGCCAGCAGGCGGTTTCTCAGCTTTATAAAGCCCACTACATCATCGACGACCCGCAGCTGGACAATTTTCTGGACCGCATCGGTTGGCGTCTGGCTTATTACGGCAGCAGAAACCCTCCCGATTTTCATTTCTATCCGATTGCCAACAGTGCGGTAAACGCCTTTGCCATGCCCGGAGCCAACATCGGGGTCAACACCGGCACAATCGTTACCGCACGGACGGAAAGCGAACTCGCCGCCGTGATGGCTCACGAAGAAGCCCACGTTACGCAACACCATATCGCCCGAGAGGCCCATCAGAGCCCATTTGCCGACATCGCGACTTGGCCCGTTGCGCTGGCTGGGATGGCTGCCGCCCAAGGCGACCCAAACGCCATTATCGGAGGTGTTCTGGCCGCAGAATCCGCCAATGCACAGCGGCAGATCAACTATTCGCGCAGCATCGAAATGGAGGCCGACAATATTGGAATTCGTACCTTGGCCCGTGCGGGCTTCAATCCAATGGCCATGGCCGACTTCTTTGGGCGAATGGAACAGAGCGTGCGTCTGTACGGGTACATTCCGCCGCTGCTGCTGGATCATCCGGTCGATAGCACGCGTATAGCCGAGGCAACTTCCCGCGCGGAACAGTACCCGCCATACCAGCCAAGGCAATCACTCACATTCCAGCTGATGCGGGCCAGGGCACGGGTTCTGCAAACCATTCTTCCCGGTGATGCGATCACCTATTACGCGCGTGAATTGGCAGCAGGTCATCGCCTTCCCGGCGTTCTTTATGGATACGCCCTGGCACTTCAGCAAAACGGGCAGTACGCCGAAGCACTTCACACCATGCAACCCTTGGAAAAAAGCCATACACTCCAGCGAAACGTTGCCCTGCTTCAGGCCGACCTGCTTTTCTCGGTACACAGGACAGGGTCGGCACTGGCGCTTGATCGGCAGGTGCTCGCCACCAACCCGCAGTACACGCCCGCGATTCTCCAAACAGCCCGTCAACTGATCGCGGCAGGAAAACCGCAACAGGCGCGTCAACTACTGCTGTCAAGCAGTCAGTCGTTCGGAATCAAACCGGATACCTACCGGCTTCTGGCCCGGGCGGCCAGAAAGAAGGACAACATCGCCGAAGCGGCTTACGAAAGAGCCAATTACCTGGCGGCCCGGTTCAACTATGTCGCGGCTGTGGAGATCCTGGACGCGGCTTTACGGAACGGCAGTCTCAGTCCCGATGACAGGGCGCGCCTCCGGGCCAAACGCACGCAATTGCTTGCCAATGTCTCCCCTGACCAGCTCCGGCGTCTGAAACAAGAGGCCCCTTAGCCCTTTTCCGTCATCCAATCGTCTTGGGTCCACCCTATACAAGGTCCTCGCAAGGGAGGACTACATCCCAGTGCTTGCAACTCGGGCACTGCCAGAACAGGAGATTGGAAGCCAGGCCGCAGTTATCGCACCGATATGCGGGCCGCGCGTCCAGTCGCTGGTGCAGCGTGTCACGAAGTGCTGCCAGCTCAGGCTCAACCGCGTTTCTCGCGGCCTGAACCTCGATCCATGCCAGAAGGCCGGACCAGTGCGGATGCTGTGCCAGCCTAGACATGAGGTAGTGACCCGCATCACCACCCTTTTCACCGATCAGGCGGGCCCGGGTTTTGACGATGGCTCCGGACGGTGGGTACTGTTGCTCGGCCTCCTCGATGAACTCCGCAAACATCTCCGGGTGGCCGATCTCGCGTGCACAACGTTCCAGGGGGGCGAGGACTTCCGAAATAAACCGGGAATCCTGGGCAGGAACCTTGCGATAGGCGCGCAATGCCGCAATCGGATCACCGCCCTGCTCCGCCATCGCCCCCATCATCATGCTTGCCCGAACACTCCGAGGATTGAGGTCGAGCGCCCTTCGTGCCAGTCGTTTCGCGCTGGACTTGTCACCCTCTGCAAGCAATTGCTCAGCAAGTTCGCAATGATAATTGGCTAGTGTCTTGCCGAGATCCCTTGCCTGTACGGCCTGAAGCCTCTCGGCCGCCGCGATGGCGGGGCGCCAGTCTCTCGCCTGCTCATGGATTGAAAGCAGTGACTCGAGCACCGGGACTGTACTCACTCCCGCATCAATCAGCTGGGTGAGCAGCTCTTCGGCGCGATCCATAAGCCCCGCCTTCTGGAAATCACGTGCCAACTCATATTGCGCACTGCTGCGCAGCGTGCCACCAAGGTCGATGTTGGATAACAGGCTCTGGTGAATGCCGATCGCGCGGTCGACTTCTCCTCGTCGGCGAAACACCGCGCCCAGGGTCAGCTGGAGCTCGGCGAGCGCCGGTTGTTGCTCGGCTGCCTGTGCGATCGCCCGTACCGCGTCATCGGAGAGATCATCGAGCGGGATCCCGGTGGACGATTCGGGCTCGACGGCCATGTTCCCGCTACGGTTACCGTGTAAGCGCACCGCCAGAACCCAGCCCAGCACGACACCCAGCAACAGCAGCAGCCAAGCCAAAGTGCCGCCATCAAGCATTGAGCTTCACTGGTCCCGAAGAGGCAGGCTGCGTAAATTCTTCAGTTCCGTATCCGATTCCTTCAGCTGTCGTCGTAATCGCCGAATCTGCGAACGCTGCGAAAGCAGCCTGCCGCTGCAGAGCAAAATTGCCAATAGCACCCCTACCGAAAAATCGATCAGGAGCAGTACCACCAGGCGAATCTTGACAGTACCGGCCAGATAATCGAAGAGAACTGGACTGGCATTGTAATAGCCGATCAAGATTCCGATGACAAAAATTACGATCAGAAGCAGCAAACCAAGCGTTTTGAGCATCTCTTGTTCAAGACTCGCTAGTCAGAGGATCCAGATCTTTCAGAAGACGGCCCGCTATATCTTGCGTGCAGCAGGTTGATAAAAAACGTTCATCGGGCCATGAGGCACACGATACCCTGACTGCGCCGTTCTCACTAGCACCAAGCCGGGTACCCCAGCGCTCTGCATGCAATCCACATGCATACCATCATACCCGTTCACCGTCTTGCCAGCGGGACGACGAACATCTCGCCTATCAGGGGAAACGGGTCAAGATCGACCCGCGTTGCGCTGGCCGCTCGCCCTCACGCGTACCTTCACCGACCCCCATCACGCCTTGTGCTGCGTTTAATGCGTAGCAGGCGCGCCTCCGCGGCACGACCGCAACCATCGCAAATTATTTTATTCGGTGTGTCCGGCAATCAACTATGCTTTTCTACAGCGGCCTAATTGCCTTATTCACCCGCTCCCGCATTTCCTTTCCAGGCTTGAAGTGCGGCACCCGTTTCGCCCGCGCCTGCACCGCTTCGCCTGTCTTTGGGTTTCGTGCTACCCGGGCTGGTCGATGATGCAGTGCAAAGCTTCCAAATCCCCGGATCTCGATTCGATCGTCACGAACCAATGCCTCCGACATTCGATCGAGCACCAGACGCACTGAAAGCTCAACGTCCTTTGGACTTAGGTGACTCTGCTTTGTAGTAAGTTCCTGAATGAGCTCAGATTTTGTCATTTTCGACCCCATACGTGGAGTCGGAACAATAGCGAAAAAGAGCGGGCCGTGCAAGCGTGGCCCGCTCTTTCACCTACGATCGCGTGTGAACGACGACTTCGCCTACTCGTCGTTGTTTTGCCCCTGGATCTGCTCCTTGAGGATGTCGCCCAAACTGGTCTTTCCGGAAACAGCGGAAGTTTTTGAATATTCGGCGATCGCCTCGTCTTCCTCCTGGATTTCCTTCGCCCGAACGGAGAGGCCGATCACCCGGTTCTTCCGTTCCACCTCCACAAACCGTGCCTCGATGCTGTCGCCTTCAGCGACCACCTTTGTGGCATCCTCAATCCGCTCGCGCGCCAGGTCAGCCGCCTTGATATAACCCTCTACTCCTGGAGCCAACTCGATCTTTGCGCCCCGAGGATCAACCTCTCTGACGACTCCCTTAATCATCGCGCCTCGGACGTTTTCTGCAAGGAACTGCGTCAGAGGATCCTGCTCAAGCTGCTTCACGCCCAGGGAAATCCGTTCGCGGGCCGCGTCGATTGACAATACTACTGCCTCAATTTCCTGGCCTTTGGTGAAGTTGTGGACTGCCTGTTCGCCATTTTCATTCCAGTCAAGATCCGAAAGGTGCACGAGGCCATCGATACCACCATCCAAGCCAATGAAAATACCGAAGTCGGTAATGGACTTGATCGTCCCCTTGACGCGATCGCCTTTCTGATAATTCTGCGCGAACTCTTCCCAGGGATTTGGCTGGCACTGCTTCATGCCCAAAGAGATGCGGCGGCGCTCTTCATCGATATCAAGGATCATCACCTCAACTTCGTCGCCCAGCTGAACCAGCTTGCCGGGATTCACGTTCTTGTTGGTCCAGTCCATTTCTGAGACATGTACCAGTCCCTCCACCCCGGCCTCAATTTCGACAAACGCGCCATAGTCGGTGATGTTGGTCACCTTTCCGAATAACCGTGTCTTTTCAGGATAGCGCCGCGCAATATCAACCCACGGGTCCGCACCCAACTGCTTGAGGCCGAGACTCACTCTGCGGCGATCGCGATCGTACTTGAGCACTTTGACTTCAATCTCGTCACCGACCTGAACCGCTTCGGAAGGATCTTTGATGCGCTTCCATGTCATGTCGGTAATGTGGAGCAGGCCATCGATGCCGCCAAGATCCACGAATGCGCCATATTCAACCAGATTTTTCACAACCCCCTTCAGGATCGCACCTTCCTGCAGGTTCTCTAGCAGCGCATCACGTTCCGCGCTGTACTCCGCTTCTAGAACCTCGCGCCGGGATACGACGACATTGTTGCGTACCCGATCCAGTTTTATCACCTTGAATTCTAACGGTTTTCCTTCCAGATAGGCAGTGTCACGAACCGGCCGTATATCAACCAGAGACCCGGGCAAAAAGGCCCGGACATTGCCGACTTCAACTGTAAACCCGCCTTTCACCTTGCCCGTTATGGCGCCAACGATGGTTTCTTTGTTCTCAAACGCCTTGGTCAGTCGATCCCAGGTCCGGATCCGTTCCGCCTTTTCCTTGCTGAATCGCGTTTCACCAAAACCGTCCTCAACCGTTTCGAGCGCGACCTCGATTTCGTCCCCTACCTCAACCTGCGGTTCGCCGCCCCCTTCAGGCGCAAATTCGGCAATCGGAATCACGCCTTCGGATTTCAGTCCTGCGTCGACGATCACAACGTCGCTTTTGACCTCGAGAACCACCGCATGGACAATCGTCCCCGGCTGCATCGATTGTCCGCTGGTCAGGCTTTTTTCAAACAGTTCCGCAAAACTTTCACTCATTCAGCACACTCTAAGGTTAGTGGACAATTCTCCAGTTTCGCGGTGCAGCAGAAGACTGAAGGGCAAACGGCAGACACTTATGTGGTAAATCCGGTTCATGCCGGCGTTCCTCGCTCAGCCAGCAACGCGTCAATTCTACGCTTCACCGCATCGATCGACATCTTACTGGTGTCAATCACCACCGCATCGTCGGCCGCTCGCAGCGGCGACACGCTGCGACTACGGTCGCGCGCATCACGATCTGCAACTTCCGCGCGAAGAAGCGGAAGTCTAACATCGACGCCAGCCTGCCTCAACTGCAACCAGCGCCGGCGTGCGCGCACATCGACATTTGCATCCAGAAAGATCTTTAGCCATGCATCAGGAAATACGACCGTCCCCATATCCCGGCCATCGGCCACCAGCCCTGGAGACTTTCGATATTGACGCTGGCGTTCCAGCAACGCGGACCGAACCGGTGCATGGGCGGAAAGGAGAGACGCCCTGAGCCCGGTGGATTCCAGTCTGATCTTACCGCTGACCTCGATGCCATCAAGCCAGATTCGGACTGGTTCCGCATTTTCATCAAACCTCACATCGAAACGACGGCAAATCCGCGCAATTTCCTGCGTATCCTCCGGTGTGATGTGGGCATTCAGACTGGCAATCGCTGCCGTGCGGTACAGCGCGCCGCTGTCAAGGCGGTGCCAGCCCATTCCCCGGGCTAGCCAATGACTCACCGTCCCCTTTCCAACGCCGCTGGGTCCATCGACCGTAATCACTGGAGCGACCATATTATTGGGTCTTCCCGGATCGACCGCACTCACGCGGCACTCAGATCAGTCCCCGCGCATTGTTCGATTTTCAGTCCAGCCTGTCGCGCCAAATCCGCGAATCCTGGAAAGGATGTCGCCACGTTGGCACAGTTCAAAATTTCCATCGGCCCGGACGCACGCAGCGCCGCCATCGAAAACGCCATGGCAACCCGGTGATCGTCAAAGGAATTGATGGTTCCTTGGCCGATCTGACCACCGACGATCCGTGCCCCGTCAGCGCGCGACTGCACGTCGATATCCAGCCGGCGCAGTCCTTCGCACATCGCCTGTATACGGTCACTTTCCTTGACGCGCAGTTCCGCCGCGCCACGTACAACCGTTTCGCCGTCTGCACACGCTGCCGCGACAAAAACAGCCGGCATCTCGTCAATCGCCAGCGTCACGAGATCATGTCCAATTTCCGTACCCAACAACCGCGATCCGCGCACCCGTATGTCCGCCACCGGCTCGGCACCCAGCATGCGGGTATTGGAGACAGTGATGCCCGCGCCCATCCGTCGGAGAATCTCGATGACACCACGCCTAGTAGGGTTGACACCAACCGATTCCAGAAGAATGTCACTTCCGGGAGCGATGGCGGCGCCCACCATGAAAAAAGCCGCTGACGATATATCCGCCGGAATCGCAATCCGGCCCCCTTCAAGATGCTGGCCACCAGTCAGCTCGGAATACCCGAGGCCGGTCTCGATCTCAACCCCGAACGCACGCAGCATGCGCTCGGTGTGATCCCGGCTGATGCCGGACTCGATGACCCGTGTCGGTCCAGCAGCATAGAGGCCTGCAAGCAGGACGCCCGATTTGATCTGAGCGCTGGCAACTGGAGAGTGGTATCTAATCCCGCGCAACCCTCCATGACCGTGAATGCGGATTGGCGCCGTGCCTGCGTCTGTCAAATCGATGTCTGCACCCATCAGCCGGAGCGGCTCGGCGATCCGCTGCATCGGCCGCCTTGAGAGCGATTCGTCACCCACCAGCACCGTCTCAAAACGCTGGCCGGCCATCAATCCGGTCAGCAGCCGCATGGAGGTACCCGAGTTCCCCAAATCCAGGGGCCTTTCCGGGGGCTGCAGCCCATTGAGCCCCGCGCCGTGGATGCGAAACGTATCGACTCCGGTCGATTCAATCTTGACGCCCATGCTCTCGAACGCCTTCATGGTGCAAAGGCAGTCTTGGCCGCTAAGAAAGTTCGTGACCTCGGTAATGCCGTTGGCTATCGCACCAAGCATCACGGCGCGATGCGAGATCGACTTATCGCCCGGCATCCGGAATGTGCCGTGAAGCGATCCCCCAGCCTCAACGCGAAAGAAATATGACGGGGCATCCATCTAGGGAAGCACGTCCATTCCGGAATCAGGACACCGATTTGTATCAGAACTCATAAAGCGCTCCCGAACATCGCGGGCGCGCTGCAGTAGCTCGAGCAGACCGTCACCGTCATCGGCAACCAGCGCATCCCGCATTAAACCCAAGGTGACGACATACTGATCGACCAATGGAATAATCGCGTTCCGGTTGGCCAGCAGGATATCGTGCCACATGCGCGGGCTGCTGCCCGCGATCCGCGTGAAGTCGCGAAAACCGCCGGCAGCGTACCTGAACAACTCGGGACTCGGATGGGTGCGATTCAGCGATTCAACCAACGTATACGCCAGCAGGTGCGGAAGATGACTGGTTGCCGCAAGGATTTCATCATGCTGTTCGGGCGACATTCGTTCCACCGTCGCGCCGACAACCTCCCACATCTGCTGAACGCGTCGCGCCGCTCCATCATCCATAGCCACGTGCGGCGTAAGGATAACGCAATGCCCGGTAAACAAATCGGCGGTCGATGCGGCTACACCGCTCTTCTCCGTTCCCGCTATCGGATGGCCAGGGACAAACGTCGCAGGAACGTAACCGAGGCGGGTTTGAATGCTATTGATCACCGAAGCTTTCGTGCTGCCGACATCGGTAATGACAGCCTCGCGGGATAGCCCAAGGTGGATTTCTTCGAGTACGGGCGCTGTGTCCAGCACCGGAACCGCCAGCACGACAAGATCGGCATCCGCAACCGCTGAAGCCGCGTCCTCTGCCGCATGGTCGATGACGTTTAGTTCCAGTGCCTTGTCAAGCTGGCCCGCATCCAGGTCCCAGGCGCTGATGGTTTCCACCGCTTCCGCGGCGCGTAGCGCGCGTGCCAGCGAACCACCGATCAAACCTACGCCAATTATGGAAAGATGACGTGCAATCACGCGTCCAGCACTGCCGTCAAAGCTTCCAGAAAGCGATCGTTTTGCCTCACGGTACCGACCGTGATGCGAAGGTATTCGGGAAGCCCATAGGAACCCATAGGACGAACGATGATGCCGCGCTCCAGTAATGCACGGTGCAAGGCGCTACAATCGCGCCCGAAGCCCGCAGTCAGAAAGTTCGTCTGTGAAGGCAGCAACCGGATCCCAAGCTGCACCAGCTGGTTACGCAAGCGCGTTTTCTCGGATGCGTTCAGCGCTACGCTTCGCCGCACATGATCCTGGTCCTCCAGCGCTACGTCGGCAGCGAAAAGTGCGATGGAGTTCATGTTGAACGGCTGGCGAACCCGATTGAAAAGATCCGCGACCACCGGGCTTGACAGGCTGTATCCCACGCGGAGCCCTGCCAGTCCGTATGCCTTTGAAAAGGTCCGTGTTACCACGAGATTGGGAAATTGCTCCATAAGGCGCCGACTGTCGACCCGTAAGGCCGGATCCTGGTACTCGTAGTAGGCCTCGTCCAGAACGACGATCGTCTGGGCCGGAACCCGATCGATAAACGCTTCGAGATCCGATGCCTGCACCCAGGTACCCGTCGGGTTGTTCGGATTGGCAATAAAGACCACCGATACGCCTTCGTGCTCATCCAGTGCTCTGGAAAACGCCGCAAGATCATGGCCGAGGGTCATCGAATCGTGGGCAGATCGCGCCTCGATAACCAATGCGCGTGCTCCTTGAGCCTGGGTAACGATCGGATATACAGCAAAGGCATAAGCGGAGAACATGGCAATCCGCCCTGGTGCCAGGAACACCCGGCTTACGAACTCTAAAATATCGTTTGAGCCATTACCCAGCGTGATGCGTTCCGGCTCGATATCGTGAAACTCTGCCAGCTTCCTCTTCAGGCGGAAACCACCGCCATCCGGATATAACGCTAGTGAGGATTCATTGATGTACGATCGGACGGCGTCGATGACACGGGGACTAGGGCCGCTGGGATTTTCGTTGGAAGCCAGCTTGACAACATCATCAACGCCCATCTGGCGCCGGAGTTCGTCGATAGGCATTCCGGGTTCGTAAGGTCGAAGCCCGGCAATCCCGTTCGCCACAAAGGTCAGGCAGGGCAATTCCGCCGAAACGCTCATCAGAGTGCAGCCCTAGGATATGAACCAAGGATACGGAACGATGACGCCTGGGACTGAATGGACTCAAGCACTGCGTGCAACACACCATCCTCCTGATGACCTTCGACATCAATAAAGAAATTGTAGTCCCACAAACTTCGTCGCGACGGACGCGATTCGATACGCAGCATATTGATTTCTGCGTCGGCCAAAGGCTCAAGCAGATGGTACAGCGCACCGGGGCGATCCCGTTGCAATTGTAGAACCAGCGATGTCTTGTCCGCACCGGTTGGCCCGGGATCCTTCCTGCCGATCACCAGAAACCGCGTCGTGTTACCGGGATCATCTTCGATATTGTGGGCCAGCGTTGTCAAACCATACAGACTCCCGGCAGCTTCACTTGCAATGGCGGCGCGGCCAGCTGTTCCCGTGGATTCCGAGGCGGCCATCTGGGCCGCCAGCCCGTTGCTCGAAACCACTTCGTGACGAGCGTGGGGCAAATGGGTATCAATCCAGCTTCTGCACTGGGCAAATGATTGTGGATGCGAGAAGATCACTGCGATGCTTTGCAGGTCACTGCAGCGCGACAGCAGCTGATGATGCACCGGAAGCCAAACCTCGCCGCAAATGCTCAGCGTCGTGTTGGCAAGTCGATCAAGCGTGTGGCTAATGACCCCTTCGGTCGAATTTTCGACGGGAACGACACCATACGCGGTTCCACCGGCTTCGACTTCACGAAAAATATCGTCTGTAGTGACCTGCGCCCGCGCTTCCACTGAATGTCCGAAGTGCTTGTATACGGCCGCTTGGGTAAAGGTCCCGGCAGGGCCGAGGTAGGCCACCGACAGCGGTGTTTCCAGCGCAAGGCAGGCCGACATGATTTCGCGCATCAGCCGCGCCATCACCGCATCCGGAAGGGGGCTGCCCAGCTGCTTGTTCCGTCCAATGGCGTGACGAAGCACCTCGACTTCCCGCGCTGGTCGGTAATGATCACCGTCGACACCGCTGGCGGACTTGATGTCACGTACCTCACGGGCGATCACTGCGCGTTGCACTATCAGTTTCTGCAGATCGGCGTCGATGCGATCGATACGCGCCCTCGCACTTCTGAGAGCCTCGTCCGAGCTCTGACTCACGGCGTCTCCCCCTTCGGCACTTCATCCCTCATGGCCCGCCCTGCGCGCCCATTATACGCAGCGTATAATGGCCGAGCTCCGATACGACTGCCACTCGCTTTCGTGTAACCCCGCCGGAAGCCGAGAACTTCAGGCAGTGACATCGCAATGCCAGTCTGGACGAGGCCGCTGTTCACACCAAAGCCTCCCTGACTGCCTTGACTCTAACCACGAAGCCTTACGAAATCCTGCATGTAATCAATCAGCGCATCGACGGCCGCTTCTGGCACCGCATTATAAAGACTGGCGCGCATGCCGCCGACCAGGCGATGGCCCTTTAGACCCGCGAAACCGGCCGCCTTGGCGCCACACAAAAAAGCTTCGCTCTGTGCGGGATCCGCCAACGTGAACACCACGTTTATTCGCGATCGATCGCGCGTCGCAACCGCGTTCTCATAAAACGGCTCGCTGTCGATATAACGGTAAAGACGCGAACTCTTCCGTTCGTTGGCTGCGGCCATCTCTTTCAGTCCGCCCTGAGCCAACAGCCACTTGAAAATGAGGCCGGCCACGTACCACGAGAATGTCGGCGGCGTATTTGACATTGACCCACTGTCCGCGATCGTCTTGTAGTCGAGTACAAGCGGGCAGCACCTCAGCGAATGACCAACCAGATCCTCCCGCACGATGACGATTGTTAGTCCCGCGGTCCCGGCATTCTTCTGCGCGCCGGCATAGATCACGCCGTAATCCTCAACGTTGACGGGACGGGAAAGGAAACTCGACGAAAAATCTGCCACCAGCGGCACACTGTCGACCCGTGGCGTCCAGTGGAATTCCACGCCGTGAATCGTTTCATTCGGCGTGTAATGCAAAAAGGCTGCCGCTTCGTTCAGCGTCCACCCCGAGAACGGCGGTATGTGGCTAAATTGTCCGGCTTCCGGACGGGCAACAACCTTGGCATCCAAATACTTGGCGCCTTCCTTTGCAGCTTTCTGACTCCACGTGCCGGTGATCGCATAATCCGCCGTGGTTCCGGACCGCAGAAGATTCATCGGAACCGCTGAAAACTGCGCGGTCGCGCCCCCCTGCATGAACAAGACCTTGTAGTTGTCCGGGATGCCAAGCAGCAGACGAAGATCCGCTTCGGCTTCGGAGGCAATCGTAAGAAATGGCTCGGCACGGTGACTCATCTCCATCACCGACATACCGCACCCTTGCCAGTCCAGAAGATCATCCCTGACCTGTTCGAGTACGCTCGCCGGAAGCGCGGCCGGACCTGGATTGAAGTTATAGACGCGACTCATCAGTCATCTCGATGTTGTACGACATATCCCGACACCAGCCATCTTCCACGGCGCTATGGTATCCCGCGATCACATTGCCCAAGGCCCGCCGACTGCCCAAATCGGCAAGATGAACTTTCCGAGCATGCCTTTGAAGTCTATGAAAACGTGTTTTCTTCAAGCATTTCCGGATCTATCCGATCCAGCCCAACCAGACGATCTCCGGCACTCGGTCGAGCCAACCGTACCCCCGCGTGGTCCCCCCCAGTCCCCGGACGTCCGCGGCACCAATCCGGATAAGGTGGCCGGCGTCAGAGATCAGCATGATCTGATGTTCGTCGAGCACTTCCGTAGCTCCGATCAAACGACCGGTCTTTTCCGACAAGGCCTGCGCGATCACGCCCTGCCCCCCGCGTCCGCGGACTGGGAATTGACCGATCGGCGTACGCTTGCCATAACCATATTCAGAGATGGTCGCAACGTCTGCGCCATGCGCGACGATAAGGGCAATGACCCGGACTGCCGACAACTTATGGCTCCCCTCGTCCTCGTTAGCGCCCGAAACATCGGCATCCGCATCATCCTCCGCGTCGATCGCAGCGCTCCGAATGGCGGTCAGGCGCATGCCCCGAACGCCGGTCGCACCCCGACCCATCGGGCGGACATCGCTTTCTCGAAACCGGATCACACGACCTGCATCGGAAAAGAGCAGTATTTCGTCTTGGCCGCTTGTCAACGCAGCGCCCACAAGTTCGTCATCCACGCGCAGGTCAACCGCGATAATGCCGCCGCTACGGGGTCTCGAAAAATCGTCAAGTGGCGTCTTCTTGACCGTGCCACGTCGCGTTGCCATGAAAACGTACTGGCCGGTTTTGAAGTCCTTGACCGGCAAAGCCACCGTGATGCGCTCGCCTTCTTCCAATGGCAGCAGATTGACAAACGGCCGACCTCGGGCACTTCCCTGCCCTACCGGCAATTCAAAAACGCGCAGCCAATAGGCACGTCCCCGCGTCGAGAAACAGAGGAGCGTGTCATGGCTGTGGGCTGCCCACAGCGCACAGACATAATCGTCCTCCTTCGTGGCGGCCGCACTTCGCCCCCGGCCACCCCGCCTCTGAACCTGATATTCCGATAGTGGCTGGGATTTGACATACCCCTGGCGGGACATCGTCACGATCATGTCCTGAGGTGGGATCAGGTCTTCGCGACTGATATTCAGATCAAAATCGGTGATTTCGGTCCGCCGTGCGTCTCCGTAGGTTTCCTTAACAGCGAGAAGTTCGCCGCGAATCACCCGCATCAGTCGAGCTTCCGATCCAAGGATCTCGAGATGATCCCGGATGGCTTCCAGGATTTCGCGGTACTCCCCGTGGATCTTTTCCTGCTCCAGCCCGGTCAGGCGATGGAGTCGCAAATCCAGGATGGCCTGCGCCTGGGTATCTGAAAGACGGTACCCGCCTTCAACCATGCCAAAATCTTCTGTCGGAACCAGCGGAGCCGATACTTGCGCATCCGAGCGCTCCAGCATGGTGGCAACCGTCCCTGGCTCCCAAAGGCGGGCACAGAGACTCGCTTTGGCCTCTGCAGGGCTTGACGACGCTCGAATAAGACGGATCACCGGATCCAGATTGGCCAGGGCCACGGCGAGACCCTCGAGCACATGGGCGCGTTCACGCGCTTTGCCGAGAAGAAAGCGGGTTCGGCGGACGACCACCTCCCTCCGATGGCGCACAAAGACTTCCAGAAGCGTCTTCAGGCCCATTATCTTGGGTTGCCCGCCGTCCAGCGCAACCATGTTGATTCCGAAGACCGTTTGCAGCTGCGTATGCTGGTAAAGGTTGTTCAACACCACGTCGGCGTTTTCGCCGCGTCGTAGTTCAATGACCACACGCATCCCGTCCTTGTCCGATTCATCACGGATCTCCGTTATGCCTTCGAGCTTTTTCTCCTTGACCAAAAGGGCAATGCGCTCCAGAAGACGCGCCTTGTTCACCTGATATGGCAGCTCTGTAACCACAATGGCTTGTCGCTCACCTCCTTTTTCGAAGGTTTCCGGATGGGTGCGCGCTCGCAAGACGATTCGGCCGCGGCCGGACGCATAGGCATCCGCCAGTCCATGGGCGTCGAGGATCAGTCCTGCTGTGGGAAAATCCGGTGCGGGAATCAACCGCATCAGGGCCGAAAGATCGATCTCCGGGTTGTCAATCAGCGCTACGCAACCGTCGATTACTTCGGACAGATTGTGCGGCGGAATATTTGTTGCCATGCCAACCGCGATCCCTGAACTTCCATTTACGAGAAGATTCGGAACCCGGGTCGGAAGAACTGCGGGTTCGTGCTCCGACCCGTCATAGTTCGGCACAAAATCAACGGTATCCTTGTCGATGTCCGCCAGTAGCTCCGACGCCAGTCGCGACATGCGTACTTCGGTATAACGCATCGCGGCCGGGGCATCGCCATCGACGGAGCCAAAGTTTCCCTGACCATCCACCAGCAGATACCGCAATGAAAAGCGTTGCGCCATCCGGACAATGGTGTCGTAAATAGCGCTGTCTCCGTGTGGGTGATACTTTCCCATCACATCGCCGACGATGCGTGCCGACTTGCGAAACGGCCGATTATGGAAGTTGCCTTGCTCGTTCATCGCGTACAGGGAACGGCGGTGAACCGGCTTGAGGCCGTCACGGGCGTCCGGCAATGCCCTCCCGACGATAACGCTCATGGCGTAATCAAGGTAGGACCGCTGCATCTCGTCTTCGAGATTGACGGAAAGGATCTCTTTAGCGAACTCGGTCATGCGCGATTTCTAAGGGCCGCCTGATGCAGCAATCGTGGACACGGGCGTGGTACGGTCGAATGATTTTATCATAGAGAACGTCCGGACTCCGACTGTCCGTACCACCAACTGCATCGACATCGTGCGGGGCCGGCCGTGATGGGTGGTAGCGCTGGCATCCGGATTTTCCGCGATAAGCCTGATTGCGTGAATCCGTGATCAGTCGACAGCAATGCCGGGTTCCTTCACATGAGCGATTTACCAGAAAAACGGGATAACAAAGGCATCGCGGTTTTCGCAATGCCTTGCGTCTCAGCCGCACCTGCATCAAGCTCTTCACCGGCCGGCGCCAGGGGGACCGCCGGGCCGCCAATGCCGCCGCGGTACATTTAAGCGCATCGGCCGGACCAAACCCAGCGAGAACGATCATCATGACTGAGGCCAGGAACCTCGCTTTCCTAGACCGCTACCTGACGGTGTGGATTTTCGTCGCCATGGCGCTAGGCGTGGGCGTGGGCGCGCTCGCCCCGGCCGTGCCCCGGGCCATTGACCGCCTATCGGTCGGCACCACCAATCTGCCCATCGCCATCGGCCTCATCGTGATGATGTACCCACCGCTGGCCAAGGTCCGCTACGAGGCCTTGGGGCAGGTCTTTCGTAACACCCGCGTACTGGGCCTGTCGCTGCTACAGAACTGGGTCATTGGCCCATTGCTCATGTTCGCGCTCGCCGTGGTGTTGCTGCCCGACCACCCGGACTACATGTACGGAGTGATCCTTATCGGTCTGGCCCGCTGTATCGCCATGGTCGTGGTATGGAACGACCTTGCCCGGGGAGACACCGAATTCTGCGCCGGTCTGGTCGCCTTCAACGCGCTTTTTCAAGTCTTTTTCTATGCCTTTTATGCGTGGGTATTCGCGACGCTACTACCGCACTGGCTCGGCCTGGGGGGTGCCACGGTGAATATAACCATCAGCGAGATCGCCGTCAGCGTCGCGATCTATCTGGGAATACCATTCGTAGCTGGCTTTCTCACCCACACCTTGCTCATCCGCTGGCGCGGCGAAGCCTGGTTCCAACGCACGGTGGTGCCACGCATCGGACCGCTGACGCTGATCGCGCTGCTATTCACCATCGTGGTGATGTTTTCGCTCAAGGGGCACACCATTCTCGCGCTACCGCTAGCCGTGGTGCGCATCGCCATCCCCTTGCTGATTTACTTTGTGCTCATGTTCGGCGTCTCGTTCCTGATGAGTCGGCGAGCGGGCGAGGGTTATGAAAAGACCGCGACCCTCGCCTTTACAGCCGCCTCCAACAACTTCGAGCTCGCTATCGCCGTTGCCGTTGGCACCTTCGGTATCAGCAGTGGCGAGGCCTTCGCCGCCGTCATCGGCCCGTTGGTGGAAGTCCCGGTGATGATCGGACTGGTCAATGTCGCACTGTGGGGCGCGCGGCGCCTGCGCTGGAAGCAGAGCGTGTCCGGAAAGGAAGCAACGCCGAAGGTGTCCCGGCTATGAGACGGCTGGTTTTTCAGCGGGTTGCAACTCTTCGCGTAACCAGACAACCGACGATCCGGCGCAGCACCCGCCGGGGAAAAGCTCAACTGCAGAGCGCGGGTTCTGTCCCCATGTTTAACGTCGGTTAAATTGGCATTCGCATCTTGTTGTTAAGCTGGCCCGGCCGCTATTTTTACCCAGATTGGATTTGACCTTGAAACGCACGCCGAAACGCACTGGCCGCAGTATCGAGATTCCCGGAGGGCGGTGGCTGCGTGCATTGCTCAAGACGGCTACCTTCTCCATCCTGCTGATCTACCTATGGGTCGGGGCGATCAAGCTCTTTCCGAACCCACCGGGTTCTCTCGTGGTCGTGGTGATCATCCTGCCTGCCTGGATTTACTGGTTCAGTGGGCTGCGCTGGATCCTTTTTCATAGTGGGGGCGCCGGCAAGGCGGAAGTCGACCCAGTCGGGCAAAAAATCTTCAAGCCGTTCAGGCGCATGAAAGTCGATCTGACACCGGCAGATACCATCAGAAGACTTGATGCCCGTCTGGGGGTCGCCGGCTTCATCGCCCTGATCGTGTTGCTGTCCTTGCCCTATATCGTATTCTGGTCCGAGTTGCACAGCGTTGCCTTGCGGGCGAAAGCCGTATACACGCTCAAGTGGCTGATCTACTTCGCCGGCATCGTGTTTACTCTCCCTCCCTTCCTCCTTTTCTGGCATCTTCCCCTTTTTCCGGTGTTCCGTGGGCCGACGGGCCGCGACTAGGGACCCCTCGCCGCGCCCGCCTGCCCGGTCTGCCATCGTTCCAGGCGCCGGCCTGATGGTTTCCAACACTTCTGATGCAGGCCCTTTTTCGACGACGGGGCACGCACTCCGTAAGGCTTTGCGCCTTCGAGGCGCACGGGATAGCACCCACCCGGCGGTGCACCGCGCGGTCACCGGGAAACCGCCTCAAATGACACGCCAGCGGAACAGCCATGCAGCCGCCACCAGGGTTACGAAGGCAATCACGGCCATGGGCCAGAGCTGCGGGACTAATGCGACAAACCCCGAGCCCTCAAGGAACACCCTGCGCACGATGATGAGGAAATAGCGCATTGGATTCAGAAGTGTCAGCAGCTGTACCCACCTCGGCATGTTGGCGATCGGCGTCGCGAAGCCGGAAAGGATTACGGATGGAACCATGAAGAGGAACGCACCAAGCAGGGCCTGCTGCTGGGTGGCCGAAAGTGCAGAGATCGCAAGACCAATCCCGGTGACGGCAAGCACATAAAGCGTAAGCCCCAGATACAAGATGCCGAGGTCGCCGCGAAACGGCACTCCAAACCAGAAGACAGTGGCTGCAATGATAATCGAGGCCTCCACCGCCCCAATCAAAAGCCCCGGCATGCCTTTTCCAAGCAAAATGTCGATTTGGCGCAGTGGGGTGACAAGGAGCTGGTCGAAAGTTCCCATTTCGCGCTCTCGAGCTACCGACAGTGCCACCACTAGCAGCGTTACAACCTGTGTCAGCAAGGCTATGATGCCGGGCACGATAAACCACCGGGAAGTAAGAGAGGGGTTATACCGGCTTATCAAATCCAGCTTGGCTGGCAGCACCTGCCCGCCACGAAGACGGCTCCAGCCGAACGCAAAGTTGTCCACGATGGCGCGGGCATATCCGAGGATCACTAGGGCCCTGTTCGAGTTGCGCCCGTCGACAATCAGCTGGAGGGGCGCCGGGGTGTGGGTAAGCAGATCCCGCGAAAAACGCGGATCGATTACCAAAGCTGCCTGCACCTCGCCGGAATCAATCAAACCCCGAACGCGTTGACGACCCCCAAGCACCGTCCTGACACTGAACGTGGGAGAACCTGCGAAGCGTGCTACAAGATCGCGCGACATCTGACTGGGATCCTGGTTGTACACGGCGATGGGCACGCGGTTGAGATCGAAAGTCGCGGCATAGCCAAATACCACCAGCTGGATCAGTGGCGGACCTATTAGCACCATCCGGCTCCTTGGGTCGCGGAACACCGCCAGCAGCTCCTTCCACACCAGTGCGAGGATCTGCCGCATCAGGAACTAATCCAGTCTCTTTCGCGCACCGGCTCGCGCCAGCACCAGAAAAAAAATGGCCATCGCGGCGAGCGAGATCACATTCGGGACGATAACTGACCAGATGTTGCCGGCCAGAAACAGGGACTGGAGAATCGCCACGAAATAACGTGCGGCAACGATACGCGTGATGAGGCGTATCGCGAAAGGCATGCTGTGGATATCGAAAATGAATCCCGAGAGGATGAACGCCGGCAGGAACGTGGTGATGATTGCGATCTGCCCGGCTACAAACTGGTTGCGTGCCACACTCGAGATCAATAACCCCATGCCTAACGTGGCAAGCATGAAAAGCGCAGAGACCGCGCCGAGAAGCCATACAGATCCATCCAGGGGAACGCCGAAAACGAACACGGCCAGTGCTACCGAACCGATCATTCCGCCCATGCCCAGCAGGAAGTACGGAACAAGCTTGGCAAGAAGGATTTCCCGCATCCGCACCGGCGTAACCATCAGCGCCTCCATGGTGCCACGCTCCCATTCGCGGGCGATGACGAGAGCCGTCAACAACGCCCCGGTGAGCGTCATGATGACGGCGATCAGGCCGGGGATAAGGTAGTAGCGGCTATTGACGGCGCGGTTGAATCGAACGCGAGCCTGTAACGCAATCGGTAGTGGCAAGGGACGGCCCGTGACGCGGCTTCGCGCCGCCAGCCAAGCGGCCCAGACCTGCTGGACGTAGCCCTCGATGATGCGTGCGTTGTTGGCGTCGACGCCATTGATAATCACGCCGATCGGCACACCACCGCCCGAGTCGGCGAGCCGGGTGAAGTTGCTTCGCAGCCAGATGATGCCATCGACACGGCCCGTCGCCAGCTCGTGTTCTGCGGCCTGGATGGTACGCAGCTGATGCGGCTGGAAAAACGGCGAGCGCACGAACTCACTCGTGAAACTCTGGGTCAGCGTGTCGGGGCGTTGCACCACCAGCGCTAACGGGACGTTACGCGCATCAAGTGAGACGCCATAGCCGAAGATCAACAGCAGCACGGCGGGCAACACGAAGGCGATGGCAAGTGAGGATGGGTCTCGCACAATCTGCAGAAACTCCTTGCGCACGAGTCCGCTAAGACGGCGCAGCGCGGGGTTCATATTGGTTCCGCCACCGTCGCTGCCTCGACGACCGAGATGAACGCATCCTCGATTGTCGGGCTCTGGAGGTCTGGCCGGCGCGCCGCCTCCCGGATTGCGTCCGGCGTGCCTTCCGTCAGCACCCGGCCCCGCGCCATGATCAGCAACCGGTCACAGTATTCCGCCTCTTCCATGAAATGCGTCGTCACGAGTACCGTGACACCTCCCTGTGAAAGCGCGTTGATGCGTCGCCAGAAGTCACGGCGTGCCAGAGGATCGGCACCGGAGGTCGGTTCATCCAAAAACAGGATCTCCGGCTGATGCATCAGCGCACAGGCAAGCGCCAGACGCTGCTTGAAGCCAAGGGGCAGATTTCGGGCGGTTGCCTCCAGCACCTCGTCGAGGCCGAAGTCGGCAATGACCCAATCAATGCGGGCCTGCTTTTGCTGGCTCGTGAGTTGGTATACGTTGCTGAAGAAACGAAGGTTCTGCCGTACGGACAGGTCCCCGTAAAGCGAAAATTTCTGCGCCATGTATCCGATCCGGGCGCGGGCGTGGGCCGCCGTTTTCCGAACGTCGAAGCCAGCAACCCGTAGCACACCGGCTGTGGGGGGGAGCAAACCGCACAACATTCGGAATGTAGTCGACTTTCCGGCGCCGTTGGCTCCTAACAGGCCGAATATTTCACCGGGTCGAACCTGGAACGTTATATCGTCCACGGCGGTGAACCGCCCAAAACGGCGGGTAACGTTCTGCACGACGATCACCGGTTGCCCGGGGGTATCCGCTGCTGGTGACGCCGAAACCGATATCGCCACCACCGCCCGACCGGATGCGGAACCTGATCGAGGACTCTGTCGCCCCCGCAATCTGGCGACAAAAGCGTCTTCGACACGCGGGGTCGCGGGCACCAACGTCAGGTCCGGCGCTTTTTTGGCCCACGCCCCCGGATCCGGGGGCGTGGCTTCCGCAGTCACTAGCCGGACGCGGCCGGCGTGCACTACCGCGTCGATAACCGGTCCAGAGGCTTCAATCAATCGCGCCTGCAACTGTCGCGCGTTCAGGGATTTGGTGGTCGCATAGTAGCAGCGTCCAGCGACTTCCGACCGGAAAGAGGAAGGTGCCCCACTACCCAGCAGTTGCCCCTCGTGGAGGAGGAGAATCCTGTCGCAGCGCTCGGCCTCGTCGAGGTACGCGGTGCTAAACAGCACGCTCGTATGCATCTTGCGCGCCAAATGATCGATGAGTTGCCAGAGTTCGCGACGCGAAACCGGATCCACCCCGACGGTCGGTTCATCCAGCAGCAAAAGCTCAGGCGGTTTCAAGAGGGTGCAGGCAAGGCCGAGTTTCTGCTTCATTCCACCTGACAAATCTCCGGCCATGCGCGATCCGAACGGCGCGAGTCCCGTCATGCGCGAGAGCTCGCTATAGCGTTCCGGTCGCTCCGCCGGCAGAAGGCCCTGAAGATCGGCGTAGAGCTCAAGGTTTTCCTGGACCGTCAGGTCCTCGTAGAGACCAAACCGCTGCGGCATGTAGCCGATCCGCGCCTGCACGGCGAGTGGAGCGCGCGCCACATCGATGCCGAGTACCTCGATATGCCCGGAGTCCGCGCGCAACAGGCCGGCGACCAGGCGGATCAGGGTGGTCTTGCCGGCACCGTCGGGACCTATCAGACCGGTGACGGTACCGCGGGCAACCTCGGCGGATATCCCGGCCAGCGCGAGAATCTCGCGTTTCCCCAAGCGGAAGCTGCGTTGCACGCCTTCAAGGCGCAGCACGGTGTCCTGGCTAGCCGGCGGCACGGGCACCCTTGCAGCCGCGGATCGGCTTCCTCGGAGCGTGGCTTAGCTTGATATGGACGGTCGCCGGCATCCCGAGACGTAGCTGATCATAGACGTTGCAGACGTAGACACGCAGTTGATACACCAGCGCGGTGCGCAGCTGCGGTGTTTCGACCGTCTTGGGCGTAAATTCGGCCGTCGGCGACAGGTATCCCACCCACCCGTGATAGACGTGGCCCGGATAACTGTCGGTGGTAACCGTTGCAGACATGCCGAGTTTTACCTTGCCGAGGTCTACTTCCGGTACATAAGCCCGCACCCAAAGTGGTTGAGTGAGTGCGATGGTATAAACGGGGATAGTCGGTGTAGCCATATCGCCCGGTTCGAGGATGCGTTCCTCGATCACCCCGTTTTGAGGTGCGTATAACCTGGTATCCGCATATTCGGTCCGGGCAAGCGCTACCGCCGACATTGCAGCACGATACCCGGCGCGCGCGGCGTCAATATCTTCGGTGCGGGGGCCCTTGACAGCGAGTAGATACTCCTGTTTTGCCGCTTCGTAGCGTTGTCGCGCCGCATTCATCTGTGCCCGGGTGTCGTCGAGCACTTCGATCGATTCCGCACCCCGCGGCGCCAATCTCTGCGCCCGGGCATACAGGATCCTGTCGTTGTCAAAAGTAACTCGAAGCGCCTGCATCGACGCCTTCGCCTTGGCAATCTCTTCCGGCCGAGAGCCCCTTTCGAGTTTGGTCAAGGTCGCCTTCATCTCGGTAGCCTGCGCCCTGGCCCGGGCTAGCCGCGCGGCATAGCGGGAATCATCGATGGTTGCCAGAAGTTCGCCTTTATGAACGTGGGATCCCTCGGAGACCTTCATGCTGGCGATGGGTCCGGTATCGTAGAACGCCGGCTGGGTTTCCCGGATGTCGACATTGCCATACAAGGTCAGGAGATCGACCGGTTGCGATGGCCGAAAATAGGCGGCAACCCACCACGCGGCGCCACCGATCACGGCGACAATGACCACCACACCGACCCAGCGACGTCGCATCCTCATTTCCCGAGCCTTTGCGCCGCGGCAGCACTTGTTCTACTCGCCGATAATTGGGTAGCGGATCCGTCAAGCTTCTTCAGCTCGCCACCACCCATGGCCACGAAGAGCTGTGCACTATCGAGATAGCGGCGCAACCTGGACTGGACATAGGCAAGCCGGGCTATCTGCAAACTCCGCTGGGCATCCAGCAGAGGAAGCAGGCCGCTCGTGCCGGCGCGGTAGCGGAGACGCCTGAGCGTCAACCCGGTCCTGGCGAGCCTCAACGCGCGATGATCGGCAGCCGCCAGCTGGGCACTACGCCGCAGCGCCCACATGAGGTTGGCCACCTGGGCAAACGCCTGGAGTACCGTCTGTCGGTAGGCAGCCAGAGCGGCGTGAAAGCCGGCAATCGCTTGCTTCCTGCGCGCTTCGAGCGCGCCACCATGAAAAATGGGTGCGGTGAGCCCGCCTGCCAGCGTCCAAATCACGCTCGGTTGCTCGAACAGGGATGTGACCGCCAGCGCCGCGGTATCAATCGAGCCTGAAAAAGCGAACTCGGGGTACATGCGCGCCGTGGCCACACCAACGGAAGCACTGCTGGCGCGAAGTTCGGCTTGCGCTGCTTGGATATCCGGCCGGCGACGAACGAGCGCCGAAGGCAGGCTGAGGGGCAACTCCGACGGCAGCGCAAAATCCCGGAGCACGAATTTGGGAGTTGTCCACATCGCCGGTGGCTTGCCGATCAGCACCGCCAAAGCATCGTCCGTGACGGACTGTTGCTGTTTGAGCGCCGGTAGCCTGGCACGGTCATCCACGAGTTGAAGTTCTGCCGCGATCAGGTCGTCGCGGCCTACCTTGCCGACCCGAAACCTCGCCTGTACCAGCCCGAGATTTTTGCTGTCGTCCCGTACCATCGCTTTGATTACGATCATCTCTTGGCGCAGCGACGCAATGTTCAAGGCATCGGCGACTACGTCGCCGCTAATAACGAGTCTTATGGCGGCAAGCTGGTCACGCCGGGATTCGGCCAGTGCCATCTGCTGCTCGACACCGTGGCGGATTTGGCCGAATACGTCGGGCGAAAAGCGAACCGTTGAGCCAAAGGAGTAAAGATTGAACGTCGGCAGGGTCCGCGCGGCCGAAGGAAGCAAGCCCAGCGCGAAAGCCGGTCCTCTCTGCCTTGCTGCCGAGGCACCGAGATCAACTTCTGGGTAGTAACCGCCCCTGGCCGCTACAACAACCTGCCTTGCTTCAACCAGTCTCGCCCGGGCTATGTTGACGGACAGATTTCCTGACAGGGCGTCCCGCACCATGTTGTTCAGGGCGGGGACCTTGAACGCCTTCCACCATCCGGCGGGAACGGCACCGCCTTCGAGAAACCGCTGACCCGGTTCACCTCCATCCGGTTTGATTGGAGCGTAAGCGGGCCGCGCCGTGTACTTGCCAGTCGCCGGAAGAGGAGGACCTTTAAAATTCTGGTTTGTCGCGCAGGCTGAGAGCAGCCCTCCTATCAAAATCAGCGACAGGTGAACGCCGTCCACGCCGGCGCACCGAAGCATTTTCATCAGAAGACGCATTGCTCTCTTTTTCTGGTTTCGGCCATGACGACAGCGCTCACCGACGACAGCGAGCCCGGTCGGCTGGCCAATGCCAAAGCGCTCGATGCCATCTGGGGCCTGTCACCGGATTCATGACATCGACTGTTTTGCGTCCCTGCCACTAGCCGATACCGGGTAAGGCCACTGCGTGCTCCTTGATGCTGCGACAGAAAGCGATTACTGCCTACGCTAGGCATGTCGGCGATCGAGGACATTGACTCAGATCATAGATCAAGGTCGGCTCCGGGAGTGTCGCGGGTATGGCTGTTGTCGCTTCCCGCCAGTCTACTGCTTGTGCACCCGACAGCGCGCATTCCGATGATCCGGGGGCGCAACTTCGAAAACGCCGTTTATGTATTTCCTGGTCTCGCCACCGGACCGTTTCAGGACGAGTCCGCGACATCACTCTGCCCGGATTGTGCCGAGCTGTGATCCGGCCATTGGAGCTGCTGGCGATGACGCGGCAGGCAATGCGGATACTGGCGCTGGAGAAAGGAGATCAGGCCCTCGCGAACCCGGCATCGAAGATTCCAGTTAAGCGCCGAATTCTTGGAGCTGACCACAGCTCTCACCTGTATCGCATTTTCGTCGACATCGGTAACCTGCATGGTTGCAACGCGCTGATCCCAATCAGAATCCTTTTTGCAAATTCGAACGAGTTCTTCGCGCAGCGCGTCGATTGGCGTGGCCGGATCAACCCACAGGAAAACCGTCCCGAGAAGTTCCGCACTCCTGCGGGTCCAATTCTGAAACGGATGCTCGATGAACCACTGGAGGGGGATAACCATGCGACGTTGGTCCCAGATGCAGAACGTCACGTAGGTTCCAGTAATTTCCTCAACACGACCCCATTCTCCGTCGACCACCAGAACGTCATTGAGCCGAATCGGTTCGGTAATCGCAATCTGAAGGCCGGCAAGCAGATTGGAGAGCACCGGGCGAGCCGCAAACCCGACCACGACACCGACAATTCCCGCCGAGGCAAGAAGACTCGCACCGATCTGCCTCACATCCGGAAACGTCATGAGCATGAGCGCGCTGCCGACCAGCACGATCATGAAGTTCAGGGTCCGGGTCAGCACGCGTGACCTTGTTAACAAACCGCGAACACTGAGATCCGCATCAATCTGACCGGAGTCCTGAGAGTCCGTCACCTTTAAACGAATGAGTGTCTCGCCAACCAGGGAAACAATCCGCACGGTCAGCCAGACAAGGGCCCCAATAAGACCCAACAGGCAAGCGTGTCGGATGAGTCCAACCCCTGCGAGTGAAGAGGGAGCCAGCGCCCACACCATCTCGAGCACCAGAAACAGCCAGCTCGCCCGCAACGGCCGACGCGCCCTGCGCACGATCAATTCGGCCATTCCTCCGTCATGAATCAGACGGAGCGTCAACCATGAAGCCAGCTGATAGACCGCCAGTGCACACAGCAGGATGGCAAACACCACCAGGAGGGTCGCCAGCCAGGAATGCGGAAGGCTGTTAATCAGGTCACTGAAACGTGAAGGGATCGTCATAACTAGACATTCCGCTCGCGGGAACGGCGGACTGCCTCCTGCTCTTCGCGTGTCAGCGCGACGCGATCACGCAGATATCTGGGAGTTGCGGGCATTGTTCCGCTCAGATGTGCGGAATCAATCCGAACGACGAGATCCAGGGCATCCTGCGCGGCAGGAAGTGCTTGCGGATCAATCGCCTGAACGCATCCGGTTGGCAACTGCTCGAGAAGCAGGGATTCGTAGCGCGCCCACCCGCTTCCCCCTGCCACGACCTTCCGTGACCCGAAGGACGGCAGAATCGTTCCGATCCGATCCGGATTACAGACGCAATCTGGCAGGCAAGCCTGCGCGCGCGAATCAACGACCTCGAACAGGCCGAGGTAGATTTGATCCATCCGTGCGTCGATCGCCGCCAGCACCAGTTCTTGACGATGCCTTCTGAAAAGGCCTTGTGCAACCAAGGCAAGCGAGGAAATTCCATGCAGCGGTATTCCAAGCCCCGCCGCCATCCCTTTCGCATAGGCCACCGCGATGCGCACCCCGGAAAAGCTTCCCGGACCCACTCCGCATACCAGGGCATTCAGTTCGCCGGCTGATATTTTTGCTTCGGTGAGGACACTGTTCACCATCTCCGGTAACCGCTGCCCGTGGCTGTTTCCAACGTGCTCGAAACGCGAAAAACGGTCGCCGTCGCATTCCAAAGCGACCGAGCATCCTTCGGTCGCCGTATCCAGTGCGAGGATCTTCATCGGCCCGACACCTCGCGAATCCACTCGCAAGCCTCTGCAAGGCTGTGGGCGCGCGTCATGGCGGGCAATCCGGAGAGGATCCTCCCGGCGTATCCGCGCCGGTGAAGCCGGGGATCACATAGAACGATCAACCCCCGGTCCCCCAAGTCACGGATCAGCCGGCCAACACCTTGACGAAGGGCGAGGATCGCGCGCGGAAGGTGATAATCCAAAAATGCACTGCCCCCGGCCGCGGTAATTGCCGCCTCACGCGCGTCCGTTACCGGATCTCCAGGTGCCGCAAACGGGAGTTTATCAATGGCAACAATCCTGAGGGCCGGCCCTCTGACATCCACCCCCTCCCAAAAGCTATGGGTCGCAACCAGTATGGCGTTTCCAGCGGCAGCAAATCGCGCCAGCATTTCTTCTTTCGCAAACTCCCCTTGAACGAATACGGGACCGTCACCGGGCTCTTGCATCTCGCGAAGCACCGCGGAAATTCTGGACAGCGCACGATAACTCGTGCAAAGAATGAAGGCGCCGCCGTTGCTGGCAGAAAGAATCGGCCGAAGCACCGAAACAACGCCGTCGCAGTACGAAGGATCCCCCGGATCGGGAAGTCCCTCGGGCAGACACAGACGGGTCTGTCTCAAGTAGTCGAACGGACTGTCTAGACGCAAGGCACGAACCTCCGGAAGACCCACGAGGCGCCGGAAATCGGCGAAATCGGGTAATGCGGAAAGTGTCGCCGACGTAAAGACCCACGATCCGGGGTAGGCGCCAAAAAGGCGCCCAAACGGAACAGCGGTATCGACGGGGGTTGCATTCCATGAACCGCCGCGACCCACCGGTTCAATCCAGTGAACCCATTCTCCGGTTTCATTCGCCTCGAGAAGAGTTTTCCAGCACGCGTTTGCTCTTTCACTCCGATTTGCAAGGGCGTCCAGGTCAGCACTTCGTATGCTGACGTCCTGCAGCAGCACTTGCAACCGCTGAAGCGCTCCCCCGATCCGTTCGTGCAGATCCGTGATGCCTGCACGCGTTTCGAATTGCACCCGGGTTTGCCGTATTCCCGCCTCGACAAATGCCGCCTCCGCGACATAAGTACAATCCGCTAGATCCTGAGCAGCCTCGAAAACCGCCGGCATGTCACCATACGCCGTGCATTCGCCGACAACGTCGCGCACCAGCTCGGCGAGCTGCCGGGTAGAGAGTCGCTCTCCAAAGAATTGTGGACCGAGCTCAGACAACTGGTGTGCTTCGTCGACAATTACTGCCTGCGCGTCGGGCAGTACGCTGAACCCTTCTTCCTTAAGGCGGAAGTCCGACAGCAGCAGATGGTGGTTGATGACCACGATATCCGCTTCCTGCGCAGACCGGCGCGCCCGAACCACAAAACAGTTATCAAACTGGGGGCACTTGAACCCGAGGCAGTTTTCCGGGGTCGAGGTCACGTTGCCCTGCAGCGCCGGCGGCAACTCGGGGAATTCCGTCAGTTCCCCCGTTTGCGTGCAGTCGCGCCATTCACTCAGCGCGTTGAGCAGATCGCGTTCTCTGCATGAAAAATCGTGGTACGCCCGATCCATGCGGTGCAGACAGAGATAGTTGCTACGGCCCTTGAGTAGCGCGGTCCTGGTCGCGAGTCCGAGAACCTCGCGCACCATCGGCAGGTCCCGGTTGTGAAGCTGATCCTGCAAATTCTTGGTGCCGGTCGAAATGATCGTCCGCTTGCCGGCCAAAAGCACCGGAACCAGATAACCAAAGGTTTTTCCAACGCCGGTGCCGGCCTCTACCACCAGCGCACTGGAACCATCCAACGCCAGTGCGACGGCCCCAGCCATTGATTGCTGAGCGGCGCGGGGCGCAAAACCAGGTACCCGGCTTCGAAAGGGGCCGTCTTCCCCCAAAACGTTGGCGCAATATTCCGCCGCCTGTTTATTCACTGTCCCGACGGCAGGCGGCTCATGATCCGAGCAGCGTGTGTGTGCGCCTCCAGCGCCCCTTTTAGGTCACCCTGCGCTTTGCGTGCTTCCGCAATGAGGTTCCAGTTGGCAGCGTCCAGCCACGGATTTCCGTTTGCGACGCTGCTGGATTTGCCGGCTTCGGTTTCAGCGCGCTGGTACTTTTTCCTGCGTAGATCAAGTGTCGCGAGCGCATTCCATACGAAGGCGCTATCCGGATCGAGTTGCACTGCCCTTTCCAGCGCATTGCTCGCTGCCAGAAAATCACCGCGGGTACAGTCGCTCTTCGCCTGCGTATAGAGCGCCTTGACCGCACTGCTGGCGCCACTCTGGTCGATGTTTCTTGGATACATGGAAGGTACCGACAAGCGTCCGGTCTGAGCACCCATCAAAGGTTGCGGGGTCAACGGAGCAAGTCCCGCGTTGGGTTGGGTGGTCACGCCCCCACTGATCGGTGGCACATACATCTGACGCTGACCTATCTCCGTTCCGGAACAGCCTGCCAGGATCGCTACTACGGGCATAAGAACGGCACCGAT
>OFHJ01000010.1_pt1 | contig 73971 bp, 87 predicted proteins | sample 1522001 | NCBI WGS metagenome assembly OFHJ01 (sample SAMEA2464838, study PRJEB22497) | soil metagenome | biome: Grassland; feature: Farmland; material: Clay | place: Australia | collected 2013-02-01 | depth 1.2 m | reverse complement strand
ATTTAATAATATTTCGATGATGCATCTCGAGTTTATATGTCTTTTCTTGAATCCGGTGGAGGCCTTGATACAAGATGCATACTCGCTCTGCAGCAGGACAACGAGCTTTTCAAGTTTCTCAAGTCGATAAGAGGCAAGATTCCTGCTTATATATTCCTGGAAGGCAATAATGCCCAGCTTCAGCTATACTTCAACTGTGAAGACACGAATGCCCACGATATCTCCTTTCTTGAAAAATACGGTGCGATAAAATTCGATGAAGTTTATGTCATAAAACAGAAGATCAGCAATAGGGATGAATTGGGCATTATAAGCAAGCTGATTTCGGAATATATGGTTGCCTCAAATGCCGTGTATGTGTCAAACGGGTGGCTTATTGTTGACCTGAGGTTCCACGGATCAAAATACCGGAGTGTATCACAGATACTTGCAACACATATGCACAAAACCCAAAGGATCAGGCTGCTCTACCTTGGAAATTCGCCTGGCCTATCGACTATTTTAGACGAGCTTAACTCGGAAGTCCCTCTGTCTACTGTCATCTTTGAGATTCCGCTGGAAGTTGCAAATGTCCCGGACTCTCTTCTCAGGGAGGACATTGATCTTCTTGAGACTGAAAACAGCCTGCTTCTTGATAACAAAATCAAGGTGATTCTTTACGGGAAAGACGAAGAAGGGAATCTCGTTGCCATATCCGAAGATCATGTTACAAATATACTACTCTCTGAAATAAGGAAAAGGGCCAATGAGCAGATGATTATAAGGTATAACATGTTTGTAAAGAGAAAGGGTGATCAGGTCCGAATGCTGGTGATCATGCCTTCGAACCAGATAAACGGATATCTCAGGACCGTGTTTTCAGTTGCCATGGAGAATCACCAGTCCCCGGTGTCACTGGTTGCTGCTGCCCCCTACGGAAAGGATGTTATCAAGTCCTTTACCTGATCATGGGGCTCATAGATGATAGGAACAATAGTGGCTTCAACAGCTATTCCCATTGCTGGCACTATTCGAATGATGCCTCCCTGTAGTTGATGCCAAGTTCTTCAGCGTAATTCCAGCTTTCATCCAGTTCGCTCTGGTATGGCTTTCTGGCTATATCCTGTGCACGCCTGTTGAAATCCCTGGAGGTCGGGTCTGCAAAAGCTTCCGGCCTGTATTGTGCCATAATATTCACCGGAACGTCGTTCATGTTGTCGGATATCCATTTCAGCACAGGTTTTGTGCAGCACTCCACGTGGTTTGGCATTATCAGATGCCTGATCATTACATCTTCATTCCATTGATTCAGCTTCTTCAGGTTGGACGTGACTGTTTCGTAATACCAGGGAGTTCTGGAAAGCCTGACCGCACATCCCCCGGGCCCGAACTTGAAATCCGGAAGCCATATGTCAACAAGTGGCCGGAGTATTTCCATTGCCTCTAAGGAAAGGAACATATTTGTGTTGAAGAGTATTGGAACATTGAAAAATCCATCATGTTCGGAGAATTCCTTTCTGTAAGGGTAGGGAAAATGGTCTTGCTTGACAACCATTATGCCGGAACTGATAAAGGGAGACTCCGCCTTCGATCCCTCGTTTCCCATATGCCATATTGAGTCCACGATGGAATGCAGGTGAATGCTTGGTTCACCGCCGACATAATTTATATTGTGGCATCCCTCGTTTCTCAGCTGCATTGCCATGTCTGCGATATCTTTTCCAGATACGGGAACCCCATTGAACCTGTCTCTTGAAATGTCAGAATTCTGGCAGAAGAGGCACCTCATGTTGCATGAAGTGAAGAAGATGGTGCCTGAACCGTGAGTGCCCCTGAATACCAGCTCCTCCCCGGTATGGTGAAAGAATGAGCTCACCCTGCTCTCGTCAGTGAGCATGCAGGCGCCGAGCCTTTTGCCTTCGACACGGTCAACTTTGCATCTCCAACGGCAAAAGATGCAACTTCTGAGCATATTTGATGTTATGTCCCTTGCAAGGTCAAGAAGGCTGTATTCAGGAACAGGCAATTCACTTAATTTCTGTCCCTGCAGAACCGATTTCTTGAGCCTCTTGAATGACCTGGCAGACTTCCGGTATATTTCCATGTGCTTCCCTACATCAGTATCTGCAAAGGCCCGTGAATTTCCGGCATCGGTGTATCTTGCGATAAGGTATTTCGCAGGAAACCGGTTTAGGGAGACTCCCTTGTACCAGTCCAGCCTTCTGCCTATCCGGTCCCAAATCGAAAGGTCACCGAAGCGCTCATAGACCTGCATATGCAGTACCATTCACAAATCAGTATTTAAGCGTTAAAGACCCTGTTGAAAATCTGGCGCCCTTTGGAGTGAGACCCGTGTCCCAAAATATTGCTATACAAGTGTGCTTTATGAATACCTATGGATATGGCAGAAAAAATAAAACAAACCCTTGAAAAATGGCTCGAAACTGGAGAAGTGGATGTAAGAGATTTTTTTGAGGCCGCAGACACCCATTGGGAATCATTTATCAGTTCTGAATTTTCTGCGATTGAGGAGGAGATAAAAACAGATCCCGAAAAAGCCTACAGCCACCTGGTATCCCTTTCTGATTTCACCGGGCACGCAGCGCAGAAGAAACCAAGAATCATAAGGGTATTGACCGGATTCATAAGGAAGTTTATCGACATAATGCATAAACTTAAAACGGTTCTGGGTGCACAGAGCTTCTCCGTTTCAGTTTCGCTCCCTTTCTACCTTTCACTGAGCCTGACCTTTTCATGATCAGTGGTGTGGTTTCGTGAAGAAAAGATTTGGCGGGAAAGATTCTTTATTGAATAGGAGTGCCTAAAAATACGTGTTAAGGCACTTCTGGGAACTTATTTATAGATTCCAATCATTCAAACAGGATGGACAACACTGTTCAGAAAATTTATGATTTTTCAACTGAAGTGGACAGACAGGGATTTTCTTCCGAAGTTACAAACGAAATAAAGAAGAGGATTGCAGACTCCATATTCACATCATACGGAGCAAAGGATTCGGTGCCAATCAACATCATGAGAAAGGCTCTCCTTCCATCAGGCTCAAAAAGAAATTCAACTGTATACTTCACCCGGCAGACTGCTTCTCCGGAAATTGCCACCTTTATAAACGGAAGCATGACGAGGTATCTTGACTACAATGACACATATCTCTCAAAGGAAGCACTGCACCCTTCCGACAATGTTCCTCCGGTAATGGCACTATCTGAAAGCTTCGACATCGACGGGAAGAGATCAATAAACGCAATAGGGGTGGCGTACCAGGTAGTATGCTCCCTCGCTGATGCCGTATCAATAAGAGACCTTGGCTGGGACCATGTGACTTACATATCAATATCAGCTGCATCGGGCCTGGCCCATCTTCTGGATCTGGACCCGGTCAAGTTTGAGAATGCAGTAAGCCTCGGGATAAACAACAATATAAGCATGAGGCAGACAAGAGCGGGCGAGTTGAGCATGTGGAAAGGATGCACGGCCGCAAACGCTTCCAGGAACAGCGTTTTCGCCACATTACTGGCAAATGACGGCTTTACAGGACCCTACCCGGTCTTTGAAGGGGAGATGGGATTTTTCAAGCAGGTATCAGGAGAGTTCAACCTCGACCTGAAAGCTGACAGGATAAAGAAGACCATGATAAAGAACTATCCTGTGGAATACCACGCCATGAGCGCGGCTGAGGCTGCTTCCAATATCAGAAACAGGATGAAGGGAGATATAAAGAAAATCGAGGTTGAGACCTTCACCGTTGCCCACACGATAATAATAAAGGACCCTGAAAAGCTCAGGCCAAAGACCAAGGAAACAGCAGACCACAGCATGCCGTTCATAATCGCCTACACGCTTGCATACGGTGACCCTGTGCCGGATTCCTACAGTGACAAGTACCTGAAAGACGGAAGAATACTGGACCTCATAGACAGGTCCACCTTCAGGGTCACAGAGAAATTTGATTCCATGTACCCTGAGTTCCTTCCGGTGAAGATAAAAGTTACAACAGACGCAGGAGAGTATGAGGAAGAGATAGACATACCGAAAGGGCACCACAAGAGCCCCTACTCCTGGGATGACCTGAGGAAGAAAGGGGCGAGGGTTGCAGGCGATGATTTCGCAAAGAACGTTGTCGATCTTGTGAGCAGTTTCGAGAAAAGAAGTGCCAGGGAACTTCTTGAGGTGATTTCCGATGTCGATACTGAGAGATAATTCCAACGGTGGCCCTGATGAGTTGAGGAGGCTTATTTCAAAGGGGGCTGTAGTTGCGCCGGGCGCCTATAATGGAGTGTCGGCGCTGATCGCCCAGCAGGCGGGCTTCGAAGCGCTGTACATGTCAGGATCCGGAGTGGCAGGCAACATGGGGCTGCCCGACCTCTCGATGACCACGCTTACTGAAGTAGTCGAGGATGCAAGGAGAATCGTCTCCGTTTCCAGGCTGCCGCTTATTGTTGATGCAGATACAGGGTTCGGGGAGACAATGAATGTTGTACGGACCACACGAATGATGGAGGATGCTGGGGTAGCCGCCATACACCTCGAGGATCAGGTCCTCCCGAAAAGATGCGGCCATCTCTCGGGCAAGAAAGTTGTACCGTTGGATGAAATGGTGAAAAAGATAAGGGCAGCTGTATCGGCAAGAAGGAACGAGAACTTCATGATCATTGCCAGAACCGATGCAAGAGCCGTGGAAGGAGTGAAAGAAGCTATTGAACGGTCAAAGGAATATGTCGAGGCCGGTGCAGACGCAATCTTTACAGAAGCGCTCGAGTCGAGGGATGAGTTCAGGGAGTTTGCCCGTGAACTGGATGTCCCTCTCCTGGCCAACATGACCGAGTTCGGGAAAAGCCCACTCCTCAGTGTTGATGAACTTGAGGAAATAGGATACAGGATCGTGATCTTTCCGCTCACGGGGTTCAGGGTCAGCCTTAAGGCGGTCAAAGACTCGTATATCCAGCTGAAGAGAGATGGAACACAGAACAACTTCCTTGACAGGCTTATGACCAGGAAAGACTATTATGACCTGATAGGTTATAATGAATACGAGAAGGAGGATAACGAGATTTTCAATTACAAGGGTGTGAAAAAATGAGCGAAATTGAGGTGCCCAAAGGGCTTAACGGTGTTGTAGTTGATGAGACCGCAGTAGCGACAACTGATGATTCGGGAAATCTCCTATACAGGGGATACAGGGCAGTGGAACTCGCTGAGAGAGTTGATGCTGCGGATGTGGCCTACCTGATAGTAAACGACAGGCTTCCTTCCGACTCAGAAAGAAAGGAATTTGCGCATAAGTTGAAGGAACATTCAGGGATGGATGGAAAAGTCTCAGAGGTAATGAAACTCCTGAAGGAGAAAGACGTAATGAGGAACCTCAGGTCAATTGTTTCCCTTTACCCGTATGAATCGAAGGATGACAGCGACCTGCTTCTGGAAATAGCTGCGAGATTCCCGAGAATTATTTCGGACACGTTCAGGATTTCCCGGGGCCAGGAACCGCTGGAAGATGTGGACGCATCTTTTTCTGAAAGGCTCTATTACCTTTTTACCGGAAAGAAGGACGCGGAAAAGGCCAGGTATCTCAACAAACTGCTTATCCTGTACATGGAACACGAGTTTAATGCTTCAACCTTCGCACTCCGTGTAACTGCATCCACTCTCGCGGACCCGGTTTCCAGCATCGTAAGCGCTCTCGCCACGCTGAAGGGACCACTGCATGGGGGCGCAAATGCCGAGATACTTGATTTTTTCCTTGGGTTCAAGGACGAGGAGGAGGCACGAAACTATGTCGATGAAAAAGTTGCCAGCAAGGAGAAGATAATGGGTTTTGGCCACAGAGTCTACAAGACAAGGGATCCAAGGGCGCAGTTTGTGAAGGAAGAGATAAGAAAGATGGACAAGGAAGCCCACATATTCAAGATTGCAGAGGCCATTGAAAACAGGATGTGGGAGAAGAAGAAAGTCCCGGCCAATCTCGACTTCTACGCTGCGATATACATGCACATGCTCGGAATTGACCAGAATCTGTACACACCGCTTTTTGCGTCTTCAAGAGTATACGGCTGGATCGCCCACTACAACGAGCAGCTAGAAGGAAACAAGATTATCAGGCCCTCGTCAAGATACGTGGGCAAGACTGGAAGAGAACTGTGATCATTAGATCACTTTAACTTCTATTTTCCTGCCCGACCGGTCGTAAGCTGAGAAGTTTTCAAGCATATAGGGGAATCCCACAATTATGTGGACAGGGCCGCTGTTTGAAAACATGTTCAGGTCAGCATCAGATGGTTCTGTCACGCCGGAAGGGTGGGAATGCACGGAGCCCACAAGGCTGAAATCTATAGGCTTGTTGTAGAGCATGAAAATTGTGTGATGATCGCCCTGCACTGTCCCTGGAAGAAGTGCTATCTCATAAATCAGGTGATCTTCCGCCCTGAGCAGCGCCCCAAACTCGTTCGGGTATGAGTCCATGGATGCCTCCAGTATCATGCGGAGAGTCCTTTTTCTAATTGACCACATTCCTCAACAGTTTTCTCCTCATTCTTTCGTAGAATGAGCCAAGGGTGACGAACCTCGCTTTCTTTTCAGAAACGCGGACCCTTATATCGTCGTCCGGAGAGACCGGGTACTCAGTGTGCCCGTCGAATATCAGGATGCAGTCCTGGTTCTTGCCCCTGAGATTGATTGTAATCTCCTCGTCCTCTGATACCACCAATGGCCTTATCTTAACATTGAACGGAGCTATATAAGATACGACCATTGCGTTGATCTTTGGCGACAATATAGGGCCGCCGGTGCTGTAGGCGTAGGAAGTCGATCCTATGGGTGTAGCAACGATGACGCCATCCGCAGCAATGTTGTCGATGAAGGTGCTGTTCACGTACAGGCCGAATTTCCTGATCTTTGATACCCTGTTTGTATGTATCACGACTTCATTGGTGCAGTGCTGGATCTCCTCCCCGTTAACGATTACCTTGATCCTTTCAGACTCTTCGATTCTGTATTCTCCGCGGACGAGCTTGTATATCGATTTCTCCACTTCACCTATCTCAACCTCACTCAGGAATCCAAGCTTGCCCATGTTCACTCCTAGAACAGGGACGTCGCATTTGTTTATCGTCCTCAGGACTGTTCCGTCTCCGCCGACTGTTATGATTATATCTGCTGTCATTTTCTCAAGCGGGTCATGCCTGACATCAAGGAATTTTGCTGTCTCTTCGTCGTAAACTGTCACCCAGTCTGAAGGAAGCATCTCCTCTATCTTCCTTACCACCAGTGCACATCTTTTGCAGTCCTTCTTAATCACAAATCCTACTTTCATATTATTCCGTCCAGTATTTCCCTGCTGCTGGCAGCTATCAGGTTGAATCTTCCCCTGACATCATTGGGAGCATTGAAATGCTCCCCCTTTTCATTTGTAACTATGCCACCGGCCTCTCTTACCATGATAGTGCCGGCAGCAACATCCACACTCCTGAGCTTTGAATGCTGCCCGGTGTAAGCTAGTATATCAGTTGCTCCATACGCTACCAGGCACATTTCAAGGGAGGCGCACCCAAGTATCCTCGTTCTCCTGGCATTCCTGATCATGTTTTCGGAAATGCGGTCAATCCCCTTTGTAAGGTTCAGCCCGTACACGTTCTTGGGTCTTGAGCATACTGATATCTTCCTGCCATTGAGGAATGCGCCTTTGCCCTTCTCTGCTATGAAAACATCGCCGTTGCCCAGGTTCATTACGAATCCGCGGGAAACTGAGTCTGTGTCTTCCTTCCCAATAGCTATAGAGACGGAATAGAACGGGATCCCGTTAATCGCGTTATAAGTGCCGTCCACGGGGTCCACAATGAGGTTCTCGCCATATCCGCGATCGACAAGCCCGATTTCCTCGCTTATGATGTTGTAAGGAAGATCTCCTGATTTCACCTGTTCCATGAGAATGTCTTCCGCGATCTTGTCTATGAAATGCGTGTTAGTTCCGTCCGCACCCATTCCGGTGATCCTGGAGCGGTCCTCTTTGAGATTCAGCGATTTGACTGAATCTATTATGCTTCTCCCTATATCTTCAAATATTCTGAATACTGGGTCCAATGTGTCCAGTATTTTAGAAGCGTATTTAACTATAAGTATGGAAAGAACAGAATAAAAAATGTGTTGTTGAGTCTAGTCTGTGGAAACTACGCTGTCCAGGAGCGTGTTAATTCTCTGGGGGATCCTCTTGAGTGCGTAATCCAGTACTTCGAGCGCGTTGAGTGAGCCGTCGGTCTCGAATTTAAAAACAAACCTGGTGTCGTCCTCCACAATCCTGACACCTTTTGCCTCAAAGAGCTGTACGATTTGCCTGTGAGGGACATCATCCGTGAATGTTATTGATTTCTTGTCTTCCTTCAGCACTGCATCAGGGCAGCTGTTCTTTATGAGCTCCCACTGTTCAAATATTTCCTTGTCTACAGTGAATTCCCTATGATACTTGTATGACACTCCTGATGTGGCCTGCCATTTCGCGTGTTCTTTTGCCCTTCCCAGTATTGCTTCTGCACTGACAAGCATGGCCTGCTTCTCACTAAGTTTCACAATTGGTATGTTGGGATCAGACGCTACCAGGTCAGGATTATCCACTGCCTGGAGATCGGATGAAAGCACTTCACTAGGGCCGAGTTTGTTTATGGAGTATGTTACAGTGCAAAGGGGGCAGCCTTTTCCTTCACAGGAGCATTCGTCTCTGAAGTTCATCTTGAGGTCTGTCTTAAACGGTATGAGCCCGAGCCTGTGCGCTACAACTTCATCAAAAAGCGGGAGTGAGGAGTCGTAAACATTGCCCTCAGTGTCCCTTATCTGCCCGTGGTGGAACTGCACATTCTCAATTGCGAGTTTCGGGATATCGTTGACCAGGGTTCTTCTCAAAGCGTTTGCTATGGATGGGCTGATCCCGTCAACTGAAAAACGTATAAATCTTTCAGAGGATTCTATTATTTTCAGAGGCATTATACCCTCCGTCCTCTCCTTCCACCCTTCTTCTTTGTTCCATCATGCGGGATGGGTGTTACTTCTTCTATTCTGACTATCTTGAATCCTGCTCTTGACAGAGCCCTGATGGCTGACTGAGCACCTGGGCCGGGTATCTTTGACCTGTTTCCTCCGGGGGCCCTGACCTTTATGATAAGGTCTGTTACTTCTCTTTCCCTGAGTTTCTCAGCGATAAGATCTGCAGCCTTCATTGCTGCGTACGGGCTTGATTCGTCCCTGTCATTCTTGACTACCATTCCACCTGTTGCCTTGGCTATTGTCTCAGCGCCTGTTGGATCTGTAACCAGGATCATGGTGTTGTTCTGGGACGCATAAATATGTGCTATACCTGTTCTGTTCATCGTCGTCTACCTTCCCTTCCTTTCTGCTCTGCTGCTGCCTGCTCTGCTCCTTCTTCAGGTTCCTCTTCAGCCTGTTTTTCACCGAGAATCACCTGTCTTATGGGGTGCAATTCATCCTGAAGGGGTGAGGCTGAATCATAAACAATGCTGTCCTCATGCTTTGCTTCTACAAGCAAGCTTGGAATTGTAGTTCTCCTGCCGTCCAGAGACACATGCCCATGTGTTATAAGCTGCCTGGCCTGCTTCTGTGTTGTTGCCAGGTTCTTTCTGAACACCACTGTCTGTAACCTTCTTTCCAGAACATCCTCAATAGTCAGGGAAAGTACATCATCAAGTGTTGCATTTTCTCCGAGCATGTTGTAGCGGCTCAGTCTCTTTATCATGTTCTGATACTGGACAGTAGCATTAGGGTCATTGTATCTGAGACGAGCCTGCAGGTCCCTTGCCTGCGTCCTGAATGAATCTAAGACGGCTTGTCCCTTCCACAGCTCCCTTTTATTTTTCAACCCGTATTTTCTTACTATTTCTTTTTCAGCATCAATTCTGCCTTTTTCCCACGGATGTCGCGGAGTAGAATATTTCTTGTGTGGAAAGCTCTGATCGCCCATTATTTCACCTCGATTGTTTACCTACCTTCTCTCTTTCTTACTACGCCAACTGAAAGCCCATGCCTTCCGTTGGACCTGGTCCTCTGGCCCCTTACTTTCTGGCCCTTTTCATGCCTTATTCCCCTGTAGGAGCGCATTTTCTTCATGAAGTTGACATCGTCCTGGATCTGCATGTCAAGCTCGTTGCTCACGAGATTGTAATCCTCACCTGTGAACACGTCGTTTCTGTGGTTGAGCAACCACACGGGGAGGTCCTCGAATTCCCTTGATTCCACATAATTCTTCAAGGTTTCTATCTGTTCCTCAGACAGGTCCCCAAGCCTCTTGTCTTTTGGAAGATTTAGTTCTCCAACAATGATTCCTGCAAGCCTGTTGCCTACACCCTTCAGGTCAGCCAGTGCAAGAGGAACTTTTCTTTCACCGCTGAGATCCTTGTTCGCAATACGAACAATGTACAGGAAGTCCTTATCTTCGACTGCTTCCTGCGTATCTTCCTTCTTCTTTCCTGAACTCTTTTTCTTTTCTGCCATTAAATCATCCTGTGTACGTGATATCCCCCTATTGCAACCTTATATTAAGATGCTTCCAAACGAAAGGTATGCTGCCTGTTTGCCCGTAGGCATTGCATGTGCAATGAAATCAGGGAGTCCTGAGTTATTTTTATAACATTATTAAACGTTTCTGAGTTGCAATTCACTGCAAACGGGAGTGTTACCTGTACAGGGTGAATAGCTTATGGTCGCCGGACGTGTCGAAAATTCCTAGCCTCGCACCCGAGTCTATCCATCCGTAAGAGTAATTCAGGGCTGCAAAAGCATTCAGCAGGTCGCCCTTTTCCAGAAAGTGCTTGGCGTCATTGAAGTAGCTGTTTATCATCTCAAGGCTGTCCCTGGCCAAACCTTCCAGGTAAGAATCCTCAGGCGCTATAACTTTTATTCTTGAAAGAGCCTTCTCTTCGATTTCCACGTACCTTCTAACTCTTTCCTCGAGTTCTTCCATATTGGGAGCAGGACAATTGCTGTTAAAATTCTATCGAATGCAATTACCTGTACTTGCTGTAATCGTAGATCAGGTCCAGCAGTTTCTTCTGAGTCTGTGAGTCGATCTTCCCTTCTTCATATTTTTCGCCTATGAAGGATTTGGCCTCCTTTGTTCCCTGTCTTGAAACTATGGCATAAACGCTGCCACGAATCGCCCCTTTTGTGCTTTCCGGGAGGTCTTCAACGGCTCTGCCGAGCATGTAATTGAATTCGTCACTCTTCCTCATGTCGAGCCTTTTGGCCCTGCCTCTCTGTTTCTCTTCCCTTACGTTTCGCATCTGGTTCTTGATGCTGTTCTTACCTCTTGGTCCTCTTTTTCGCCTATTCATGTAGGATTTTAAGAGTATGAGAGGCTATTTATATCTTTTGATGCTGATTTTTTCAGGGTTCCCAAAAATTCGCGACGAGAGGTGGAGGTTTAGTTCCGATTGTCGGATACCATAACCCTGACATAAATATGCCACATATGTGGGGCAAACGACTTGACAGTTTTCTGCTCAAGAACTGCTCCTTTCCACCCATGCATACCTATCCGCCTGTATAGGGCGTACTTGTAGACGGCAAGCATGTCAGAGGAAACTGTGTCATGGAGCAGTATAATTCCTCCTGGCCTGATTCTTCGGAGAGCATGCGGCAGGTACGAAAATGAAAGGAAGTTGCCCATTATGATTGCATCAGCCTTTATTTCCGGAGATACCATTCGGCTGTCCCCCAGGTGTGGCTGTATAACATCACCCAGCTTGTTTGCAGCAATGTTCCGCACAAGGTATCCGTAAGACGTTGGGTTTATCTCGCAGGCATGAACCCTTGCCGGCCTGGAGTACCTTGCAATGCCAAGGGAGAAATAACCTATTCCGGCGAACATGTCAATAACAGTTTTCCCATCCAGGTCCATTTCCCTCACAGATGTCCTGATGTTTACGTTTCCGGGAGAAAACATTATTTTAGCTGGATCGAAGTTGAACCTTATTCCATTCTCCGTGTGGGCAACATCACCTCCGGGGCCGTAAACAAGTTCCACTTCAGGTTCCCTGAACTGCCCTCGTACCCTTCCGGTTATATTGTATACTGAACTCGACCGCAGTACAGCAGCGTATACGGAAGCAAATTCGTGCCTCGCGCCTTCATCCATTTCCGGTAGCCTGATCAGCACCGATGAGCCGAACCTTGTCCACTTTTCTGGTGCCCCATCAGTGGCCAAGCCTCTGGCCTCGAGTTCACGCTTGATTCTTGACTGCGGAGAGGAATGAAAGAACCGTTTTTCGAACTCCTCCTCAGAGAGGCTCATATTGCCGGAAATATCTGATCCGTCCCTGACGGGTATGAACACCCGGCCATCCATGGACTTGATCCTGAGTGATTCGTCAACTTTCCTCCTTCTAAGAAGTTCGGCAAGCACATCGCGCGCATTGGCTCTGTCGGTCACTACAGCCCGCTTCCTCAATGATACCGGATTTTTATTTTGTATAAATACAGAAGGCATCCCAAATAAATAAATTGCAACTTGGAATCACCAAGAATGAGTTCCTCGGTTCTCTTTGATGAATCACAGAGATATTTCCCGGGTGGCGTCAATTCTCCCGTAAGATATTACAGGCCGAATCCTGTTTTCATAAAGAAGGGGAAAGGTTCCAGGATATTCGATGCCGATGGAAAACAGTACATAGATTACTGCCTCGGATATGGCCCCATGATCCTTGGCCATGCCAATGAAAAGTTCAGCGAATCCTTGAAGGCAAGGATTGAGGATGGAATCCTTTTTGGGTCTCCGACAGAGGAGGAGAATATTCTCGCATCGAAGATAAGAGAAGCCATCCCGTCTGTTGAGAAAATGCGTTTCACCAATTCAGGCACGGAGGCAACTATGCATGCTATAAGGCTTGCCAGGGCCCATACGAAGAGAAAGATAATCCTCAAGATGGAGGGTGGATACCACGGGGCACACGATTATTCACTCATAAAGGCAGGAAGCGGGTCTCTCACATTTGGGACGCCGTCTTCGCCCGGAGTGCCGGAAGAAATATCCAGAACGGTTGTCCTCGGCGAGTACAACAATATTGACAGCATAAGGAAGATATTCTCTGAGATGGGAGACCAAATTGCGGCCGTCATAACAGAACCTGTAATGGGGAACGTTGGTGTTGTTCCCCCCAAAGAGGGTTTTCTCCAAGAGCTGAGGGAAATCTGTGACAGAAATTCGTCCTTGCTGATATTGGACGAAGTAATCACAGGATTCCGCTTCGGGTATCATGGATACCAGGACCTTGCCAACCTCAAGCCAGATCTCACCACCCTGGGGAAGATAATAGGAGGGGGCCTCCCCATAGGGCTGTTCGGGGGAAGGGCAGACATAATGGATGAGATATCCCCATCAGGAAAGGTGTATGAAGCGGGTACATTCTCAGGGAACCCTGTAAGTGTCTCGGGTGGAATTGCCACCCTGGATGTCCTGCGAAACAGCGACTACAGCCACCTGACAGGTTTGACAGAAAAGCTGGCAGCAGGCATTTCCGACATAGCAGAGCGGGCCGGAGAGGATGTGCAGATAAACCAGATCGGCCCAATGTTCCAGGTGTTTTTCAACAGCAGAAAAGTCAGCAAGTATGCGGACGCCATTTCAAGCAATTCGGAAAGGTTTTTTGAAATCTTCACCAGGGCGCTCCAGGAAGGTATTTACATGCCTCCAAGCCAGTTTGAGACTAATTTCCTGAGTTTTGCCCATTCGGAATCAGACATAGAGGAAACAATCTCTGCTTTCGAGCAGATCTGGAACTAGTATGTCAACGTGGCTCAGGATTGGGACCAGAGGGAGCAAGCTTGCCCTGATCCAGGCGGGGCAGTTAAAGACAGCACTCGAATCCACCGGAGTTCAGACAGAAATTATAACCCACACTACCAGCGGTGACCGGGACACGGAGTCACCGATTTACAGAATGAGCAAGGTGGGTGTTTTTGTTGAGGAACTTAACAGCCTTGTTGAAAGAGGCGATTTCGACATAGCAGTCCACAGCGCAAAGGATATCCCGTCTGCCATTCCTGATTCCCTCGAGGTTGCCGCCGTCCTCCCCAGAGCTTCCTTCAACGACGTGCTGGTTGCAGACTCTTCCCTTGAGTCGCTGGAGAAGGGTTCCGTAATAGGCACCTCAAGCAAGCGCAGGATTTCTGAGCTCAGGGCTCTGCGCAATGATCTCGTTGTAAAGGACATAAGGGGAAACATCGGAACAAGAATTGGTAAACTGAAGAGCGGGGAATATAACGGCATAATTCTGGCTAAGGCTGCCCTCGAGAGGATGGGCGAGGATGTAAAGCTTAAGCACTACACCCTCAGTGAGAAGGATTTTGTTCCCGCCCCTAACCAGGGGATCATTGCAGTGGTGTCAAGAAAGGGCTCGAAAGAGTCGGAGATAGTGAGGCGAGTAAACCACACCCCCACCTACACTTCGTTCACTTTTGAAAGAGAACTCGTGTCAGAGCTCAGGCTGGGCTGCTCAATGCCTGCAGGCATCCTCTGCGTGGAGGATAGTGGTGTTTACAGACTAACTGCAAGGTTTTATTCACTCCTGTCTGATGAGTACAGGGAGTATCTAAGGGACGTCAACTCTGTTGCAGAGGTTGGAATTCTTGCAGAGGAGATCAGGGATACGCTGCCGAAGAGGTTCGGCTATGGGTTTGGTGTCTAGAATTGGAAGAAAGGAAGTTCATAATCTCAACAAGGCCTGCAGGGAAGTTTTCCGAGCCCGAAACCGGATGCTGCTTTGATCTGGTAAATGCTCCATTGACAGAGATCTCGGAAGTGCCCTTTACCGATGATCAGGTCAAGGCGATCGACGAGTTCGACCCTGATTGTGTTGTCTTCACAAGCGAGAAGGGAGCTGCCCTTTTTTTCTCTGAAATTGATCCGCATCTTTCAGGGCGGCCAAGAAATTACTACGGAATCGGCCCTTCTACCTGCAGGGAAGTCATGGAGAATGGCCTGAGCTGCAAGTTCCCGGAAGTCAGAACTTCAGAAGGCCTTGCAAATTTTCTCGCCAGGAATGAGAGAAATTCAAAACTCCTCCTTTTCCGGAGTTCAAGGGCTAACAGCGTTCTTGACGAAATTCTGGACAGAGAGAAAATAGAGTTTCAGAACATAACAGCGTATAATGTATCACAAATCAAGAGCAAAGAGATAATGAGAGCTACGGAGCCTGATTGTTTCGGTGTGATATTCACTTCTTCGATGGAGGTGGAATCTTTTGTCGGTAACCTTGGAGACAAAGTTCTGGAAATCGCACCGGGAATCAAGCTGTTTTCAATTGGCGAGCCAACTTCGGAGACCCTGAAGAAGCATTCTCTTGCTGTTTCAGAACCGATTGGAAACTCCGACTTTGATGATCTTTTTGAAGAAATTTGCAGCCTTTACTGTTCCTGAAAAACTGGAGATAGCGGGGAATGGATTTGAACCATTGATCTGCGGGTTATGAGCCCGCCGGGATCTCCTAGCTACCCCACCCCGCTTCGACTACGTTATTATAACTCACAATATAATATTTGCCGAGGTTTGTGGGTTATCATCCAAAGGTTTCTTCAATTTTTTTGAACCTGATCTCCCTTGACAGGTGCTCGAGATACTTGTATACAGTCTTATGCTTGCTGCCATTCAAAAGCTTCATTATGGCTTCTTTGGAGTAATTAATCGACAGGTAGTCTCCGATTATGGAGACCGTATCACCGTATACGGAGACGTAAGTTGACGTCAGTTCCTCGATTATCTTCCTTGTCCTCCCTTCCCTGCCTATGACTCTTCCTCTTACCTGGGTGATTCTCCTGGACCCTGACTTGGCAAATTCCCTCAGCGGGATAACGATAAGCTGAAAACCATCATTGTAAAGATATTGCGCACGCTCCGGGCTGAACCCGCGCCCAATGGCCTGTACAACACCGACTGTAACCGATGCGAGAATTGGGTCTCCTGTCTGGATGATTTTTACTTCTCCAGTCTCGGAATCGATGTTGAGCCATACGTTTCCGAGCTTCTCTATCTTCTTCTTGGTTGTACCTTCACGGCCAATAAGGACCGGAACCCTTTCAACGGGTATTTTAATGTCTCCTACTCCAACAAATTCCATATCAATTGTATCCTCCACTACCATGAGGTTGCTGCCCCGCCGTGGATTTATACGTGCTGATATATTACATTTTGAATTTAAGCTTTACCGATGCGACAGTGGGAAAACCGACCTATCCGGAGATAATGTAGGAAAGCACCTTTTCCGGATCGCATGGAATATCCCTTCTCGAGAAAAATCTGCATATGTTTGCCACATCACGTTCAAGGAAGAAACCAGCCATCCTGTGCTCGGTTGTGACACCCTGGGCGACATCAATGAAATAGGCTTTTTTCCTGTGTATTAGAATATTATACTCGCTGAGGTCTGCATGCACAATTTTAGAGTCCCTGTACATCATTTTCATCTCCTCGATAACCTGGCTGAAAATAGGCTGCAGGTCTCCGTGATATTCTCTGAGGCTGACCGCAGGCTTCCTCTGGTCCCCGAGGTATGACATGAGGAGCAGGTTCTTGTGAAACGCTATTGGCTTAGGGCAATGAACTCCGGATTTCTGAAGTTCATGGAGATTTGTGAATTCCTTCTTGGCCCAGAGGTACACTAGTTTCGATCTTGATCTGCTCTCCTTGTGGAACCTGTAGTCCCCTTCTATGTATTTGCCTATGTTTGAAAACCTCAGGGTGGACATCTTGTATATCTTGACAACAACGGGCTTCTTGTTCCTGTATGCCTTGAATACAACCGACTCCTTGCCTGAGGAGATCGGGAAATCAATGTAATCAATAGACTGCTTGCCCATCATCTCGTACAGGGCTTTTAACGTCCTTTCATCAAATACTAGATCAGAAGTCTTCCTGTCGACGTTGAGGCGGTTTAGAAATTCACCTGATTCAATAAGGGTCTTGAGGGCTGACTTTTCAGAATCCATTCCTACTTGAATATATTAATAACTTCGGGTAAAAGATTGTTTCTACTCAGGTAGTTTGCCTGAGTCTGTGTGTACCTGTATACCACGTCTGCTTTTTCGCTCTGGAATTCCCATGGTTTCACAATAACAAGATCGTGTTCCCTTATCCACATCCTCTTCTTCATTTTTCCCGGTATTCGTGCGTTCCTGGTATAGCCGTCCTCGCACATTACGGTCAGCCTTGAAGCGCCTGACAGTTTTTCAACTATTCCAAACATCTCTCCTTTTCGTTTGTTGGGGAGGATAACTCTGACTACCTGTTCATCTCCTTGCTGCGCATTGCGATGGGCTCCGCGATTCTGTCCAGGCATCATAGGGAGAATAAGGACACGCTAAATATAACTTCCGACTGTTTTGCTGCACTTTCTGCACAACTAATCCCCGGATCATACGATGAATTCTTCTGATCCAGAAACTGGCAAAAAATTGTTTTTCCGGTATTAAAGAACCTCTACTCAAAATGTTAATAATACCATGACTTAAATTAAATTTCACACGCATTGATGCGTCCCAACAACGCCCTGACACCAGCAGAAATGGATTGGCGTCTTAAATTTCTGGCTATGCAGTTTCAGCGATTACTTGGGCGCATAGTATTATGAGGATTTTCAAGTGCGATTGTAATGAATGAACAGGGTCAATATCTTAAAGTTATTATGTATGAATATGATGCAAAAATCAGCTGAAAAACGCTTTTTTAACACGTTAAGTGTATAAACCACCGATTCAATAAAATATGTATGTACAAAAATTTAAATATATCATATCAGTGAAATCTCGCATGGATGTCCGTTCATCTGATAGAAAGCTAAGACGTGCCCTAAATACCTGGGACCTGCTTTTCCTTAGTCTTGGAGGCATAATAGGTTCAGGCTGGCTTTTCGCTGCGTACGGAGCCGCATTCGTTGCGGGGCCTGCAGCCATCTATTCGTGGATCATAGGCGGGGTTATCATACTGTTCATAGCCCTTGTGTATGCTGAACTTGGTTCCATGATCCCCAGGTCGGGTGCTATAGTGAGATATGGAAACTATACGCATGGAGGGTTTGCCGGATTCATGCTCGGTTGGGCATACTTCCTCTCTGCTGTATCGGTGCCTGCTATTGAGGCTGAGGCCGTGATAACGGTCGCAAGCACTTGGACGAAGCCGTACGGGTTGATTCTTGTTGAGACGTCTGGAGTTCTTTCACTGATAGGAATACTGCTTGCGGGCCTGCTCATGCTTGGATTCTTCTTCCTGAACTACTTTGGAATAAGAATCATGGGCAAGACAAACACTGGAATGACATGGTGGAAACTGGTCATACCTGTGGGAACTGTCATACTACTGCTCTTTGTCGGATTCCATGCCAGCAACTTCAACATAACGTACAAGGGAGACAACGGCTTCAACCCTTTCGGGTTCGGGGCTGTATTCCAGGCCGTTGCGATTTCAGGAATCGTATTTTCGTTCCTCGGGTTCAGGCAGGCTGTTGATTATGCCGGGGAGGCAGCAACGCCGAAGAAGTCTGTCCCGATCGCAACAATATTCTCAGTCATAATCGGCGTTGTCCTTTACGTCGGGCTTCAGGTCGGTTTCCTTGGGCAGATAGACTGGTCCAGCCTGGGAGTAGCGCCAGGCAACTGGGCCGCATTCAGCTCAAGCTATTACGGTTCGGGAACTTTTCCTGCTGCAATCCAGAAGCTGCATGATGCGCCATTCCCGATACTGGCCAGTGCCGCCGGGCTTGTGCCCCTGACTTACCTGCTCTATGCTGATGCCTTTGTTTCACCTTCTGGAACGCTCAATGTGTACCTGGGAACTTCAGTCAGGACCCTTTATGGAATAGGTACAATCGGGGGAGTTCCGAAATCCCTGATCAAGATCATGGAGAAGACCAGGATACCATTCATACCTCTTCTTGCGTCCCTGATCATCGGATATGTCTTCTTCCTTCCATTCCCAAGCTGGTACAAGCTGGTTGGTTTCATTACTTCGGCAACCGTGTTCACTTACATTGTGGGAGGGCCGTCGCTGAGAGTTCTAAGGAAACATGCTCCTGAACTGCACAGGCCCTTCAAGCTGCCCGGGTCCTCGATAATAGCCCCGATAGCATTTATCGGTGCGTCCCTGGTTGTTTACTGGTCCGGCTGGCCACTTGACGGCTACCTTGCCATTGGAATCTTCATCGGGCTCCTTGTTTATGCAGTGTTTGTTGCGTACATGGATGTCCCGAAGATATTCAACAGGCAGAACTACAGGAGCGGAGTATGGGTTCCAGTGTATGTCGTTGTGATCGTGATAATGTCGTACATCGGAGAATACGGGCAGAACTACGTCCCGTTCCCATGGGATGTGATAATGGTAGCAGTAGTGGCCCTGATATTCTACTTCTGGGCAACAGCAAGCGGGTACAGGACCGGTGACATCGATACGATGGTAAAGGAGGGGACTCAGTACCTTGACGCAGAGGATGCCGTTGTGAAAAAACCCGTGGGTGCAGGTGGAGGGGAAAAATAACCCCCCACATTTTTTGACCGCAATTTTTTATTGTTTTATGTTCAGGCTCTTTATATTGTAGAAACGGGAAACGGCTTCCCTCATCAGTTTTATGTTTCTTCCTTCTTTCCCTATTGCCTTGCCTATTTCGCTCTGTTCCACCCCGACGAGTATGTCAATCTGGCCCTGTTTCCAGTTCAGGTATATTTCCCTGACACCAAACCTGTAGAACAGGTTCTTGACCAAAGTGAGGAGATCGCGTGATGTTTCAGCCACCAGGATGTGCTTGTTGATCCTGTCCTTGAGTTCCGTTATTATGTTGGCGTTTCTCTTGAAAAGTTCTGCGAGTTTCCTCTCCCCTACCAGGAAGAGTACCATGTCCTCGTTTTCAAGGCACTCCTTCAGCTCGACCCTGCCGAGTTTCTCGAAGAGGGCGATGTAGCCCATCATCCTGTTGTCAACCGTCATCTCTTTCATAAAATTACCATTCCACAAAACAAGAATAAAAAGTGTATTTCACCGCTTTATGCTCAATCCTGTTCATTTCTTCAGTCCTTTATAGACCAGGTTAACTGCTCCTGTACCTAATGTTATTGGCTGACCCACTATAATATTTTCTGCAACTCCAGTGAGCGGGTCTACTTCCCCGAGATATCCTGCCCTGAGCAGGTGCTTGGTGGTTATTTCAAAGGCGGCTCTCGCCAGTACACTGCTCTTCCTTCCAGAAATGCCTGTCCTTCCGACTGCCCTTACTGAGCCTCCGAATGTCATCATGTCTGCAACCAGCATCAGGTGCCTCTGGTCAACCTCCAGGCCCTGTTCTGCAAGTGTTCTCTGGGATTCCAGGAAAATGGCATTCTTGGCTGCCTCAATTCCGAGAACTGATGCGACCTCAATAATGTCGTTTGTGTATGTCTTTGAAGCGTCAACTTCGTCAAGCTCCAGCACCTCTCTGAGGTTTGAGCCCTGTGTGTAAACAGTCCAAGCTTCAGTGAGGTTGTCGATCCTGGCAATTGCCCTCTTTATTCCGGGGATTCCCTTGATTGTCAGGACCTTCAGCTGTTCCTGAACCTGGTAAAGCTTCTTGAATGATTCCTGCGTTGGCTTGACGGTGATCCTGTTGTCTTTCTCATCGCTTATCACTGATATTCCCTTTACTTTCTCAAGAGCGTCCATTATGTCTGAGTTCTCGACAAGCCTGTCATTCATCTTGGGCATGTCGGGAACTATTGAAAGGGTCATTTCACCGACATCTGTTATGATGTCTGCAACATCAATGACGGTGGTGTTTTCCAGTTTCTTGACAACGTTAAGGACAATGTCCTGCTCCTTCTCGAATTCGGGCTTGAGGTAGATGGTCATTGACGGTGTGCTGGGGATCCTTCTTGCATCCACTATTTCGATGAGCCTTGGAAGCCCAAGGGTAACGTTCATTTCCCTGACACCAGCAAAGTGGAAAGTCCTCATGGTCATCTGAGTTCCAGGCTCCCCTATGCTTTGGGCAGCGATAATTCCCACGGCTTCATGCGGATCTATGCCGTTCCTGGCAAGCTCTGCCATTATCCTCTCGAGGAACTTCTTGTATACAGCAGGCTTCATCTCTTTCTTGTGCTTGGACACCTTTTCGGCAACAGAAAGCGGTATGTCGAATCCCACTTTCTTTGCGTCAGCTACAACATCCTTGACCTTCTGGTCGAGAGTCTCGAGATAGCTTGGTTTCTCCTCGAGCTTGATGAGGATTCTGTCCCCGGTGTCGAATGTTTCGACCTCGCTCAGTTTATGCTTTCCCTTCCTGAATTCAGAAATCGGCAGCGGATCTATGTCCATGACTTCCAGCACCCTGATGATGCTCTTGAGGCCCGTTTTCTTCTTCAGGATCAATGACTCCGATTCCTTGAACTTGGATATCTCGGCAATCCTGACATAGTACTGCACGGATTTCTTGTCTGTGGTTATGTAGCCGTCCTCTGCAGCGACGTCCTTCAGGTCAAAGTCCACTGCGTAATCACAGGGGACACGCTTCTTAAGTTCAGAAACGTGTGTTTTCGTATCTTTCCATAGAAGAGAGGTCACTCTTCCACCTCCAGTTCCGTGTCAAATGCAAGATAGTCGACGTCGACCGTCTCGCCGTTTTCGCTCCTTGTCGGATCTACGCCGTCCTCTCCATACTTGAACTGTATGACTGCCCCGACTGTGTCCTGAACCTGTTTCTTCTCGTCAACCTTGAGGTCCTCGAACGCGTTGATGAGCCTTCTCTGCATATAACCGCTCCTTGACGTTCTTACAGCAGTATCCACAAGACCTTCGCGGCCTCCGATGCTGTGCATGAAATATTCCAGCGGGTTGAGGCCGGACTTGTATGACGATTTCACGAACCCTCTTGCCTCGGCTCCGATATCCCCTATCTGGAAATGCGGCAGGGTTCTTCCGTAGAATCCCCTGTTAAGCCTGCCCCCTCTAACGGACTGCTGGCCCACCATTCCCGCAACCTCGGAAATGTTCAGCATCTTTGCCCTTGCTCCGGACCTTGCCATGATAACCGAGGGATTGCTCAGACCAAGGTATGAACTTGCGATTTTTCCCGATTCATCCCTGGCAATACCTGTCACCGAAAGAATCTCTATTTCAAGTGTTTCCTCGACAGATCTTCCTGGGGCAGGCTGAAGCTGCCCTTTCTTGTATGTGTCTATGAGCTTGTTGATCCTGTCAATTGCATCCAGAGAGATCTCTTCGATCCTGGAAACTGCATTTTCAGGAATGTCATAATCCATGATTCCGGTCGTGAATCCTCTAAGAGATATCAGGCCTACTGCAAGTCTTGTCATCCTGTCAATGAACCTGGAAGTCTCAACCGCACCATATTTTCTGTAAATCTTGTTGATTATCTCGCCTGAGAAAGGCCCTATGGCGCTTTCATCGATGGTCCCATGGCGCATTTTCCCGTCGACTATGAAAACCTCCTTGTCCGCAGGGTCGTCCTCGTATTCGCATTTTTCCTTTGCACCGGAGCACAGCTTGCTGGAGAATTTTGTATTGAGCCCGTCTGGAAGAATCGTGGAAAATATATCCCTGCCATGGTAGTACTTCCTGCCGTTCTCTGAGTGCGGCTCAGGCAGACTGTCCACGTCGATATAGCTCATTATGTGGATTGTCTCCTCCTCAGTGAATCTCGGGTTTCCGTGGGTGAGAAGGAACATTGAGGTGATATGGTCATGAATTCCGCCGATGATTGGGCCTCCGAACCTTGGAGACATGATCTGCTCCTGAACCTTCATGATGATTCTCGCTTCAGCCCTGGCCTCCTCCTTCTGAAGTATGTGGAGATTCATTTCATCCCCGTCAAAATCAGCGTTGTAAGGAGTGCAGACTGCAAGGTTGAACCTGAATGTCTGCCCCGAAAGAATCCTGACTGTATGGCCCATCATTGACATCCTGTGCAGTGATGGCTGCCTGTTGAACAGCACTATGTCGCCTTCGTTGAGCTGCCTTTCTACCGTCCAGCCCACCTCAACCCTCTCCGCGTTTTCTGCAGCGTTCTGGGTGCTTATCTTTACCCTTCTGCCATCTGGCCGTATTATGTAGTTTACGCCTGCGAGGTACTTGTCAAATTCATCCCTTGGCTCAGGCCCTCTTGCTACGAGTTCCCGGACAGAGTCAAGGTTGAATATGTTTACAATAACGGGGACTGTCAGTTCCCTGGCAGCCTTTTCAGGCACCCCAACTTCATTGATCGAAAGGAATGGCTCGGGTGAAATAACTGTCCTTGCGGAGAAATTCACCCTTTTTCCTGAAAGGTTTGACCTGAATCTTCCCTCTTTTCCCTTAAGCCTCTGCACCAGCGTTTTCAGGGCCCTTCCTGATCTGTGCCTTGCCGGGGGAATTCCCGCGGTCTGGTTATCGAAGTATGTAGTTACATGGAACTGCAGAAGGTCCCAGAGGTCCTCAATAATAAGCTGTGGGGAGCCGTTGTCCCTGCTCTCCCTCAGTCTCTGGCTAATCCTGATTATATCAACAAGCTTGTGGGTAAGATCGTCCTCGCTTCTCTCACCTGTTTCAAGGGTGATTGACGGCCTGACATTGATCGGCGGTACTGGAAGAACTGTAAGTATCATCCATTCCGGCCTGGCAACCTCGTGGTTGAACCCGAAGAATACCAGATCGTCATCTGGGATTCTCTCAAGCCTCTCCCTTATCTCCTTGGGGGTCACCTTGATTCCCTCCTCCCTGAACGTGGTCGGCTTGTCGAGGATTATCTTGCTCTGCTGCGTGTCACAATGAGGGCACACCATTCTCTGGCCGGCCTCATCGGTCATCTTCTTTGACATTATACCAATCACCTCAGGATCGGATGATGACAGGTTGTATGCGCTCATCCTTTCCCTGTACGTTTTTATCTCGTCATCGGTGAGCTTTATTCTTCCGCAGCTCTTGCATGTGGAATCAAGGAATGTCTTGACTTCCTTTATGAATCCCACGTGCACAACGGGCATTGCGAGTTCTATGTGCCCGAAGTGGCCCGGGCATTCGTCCACCTTTCCGCCGCATGTTGTACACTTCAGGCCCGGCTCAATAACACCCATATGAAGGTCCATCAGGCCCCTCTCAATCGGATAGCCGTCGTCATCATAGGTGTCGGCTGTTATAACCTTCACCTGTGACATCTTCCTTACCTCTTCAGGTGCCAGAAGCCCGAACTGAATCCTGTAAATTCTTTTTGAAATTCCAGTCGTCACTTGAGATCACCCAATACCAATCTCATCATTACACCCATTGAACTCAACTCATCCCTCATTAGCTTGAACGCATAGCTTGTCTCCACAGGATGTATATTTCCCGTGTTTCCACAGACAGGGCAGCGCATTGTCCCCCTTTTTCTGTCAAGGATTGCGATATGTCCGCAGGACGGGTTGCCACAGACGTAGAGAATTGTCCCGTCGCTCTGGTCCAGGAGCCTGTCCTTGATTACCATAGCGGCTCCGTGGGCGATAAGAGTATCACGCTCCATTTCCCCGAACCTGAGGCCTCCCTGCCTTGACCTTCCCTCTGTGGGCTGTCTTGTAAGGATCTGCACAGGCCCCCTGGATCTTGCGTGGAACTTTCCTGCGACCATGTGGTGCAGCTTCTGGTAGTATATTACCCCGGTGAAGATGTCCACATCGTATTTCCTGCCTGTTATCCCGTCATACATAACTTCTGATGAGCTGTATCTGAACCCGTTCTCCGTGAGCCCTTCCCTCAGACTCTTCTCAGGCTCTCCGCTGAATATTGTCCCATCCATGATCTCTCCCTTCCTGGTTGAGATCTTACCGGCAATCATTTCCAGTATGTGGCCCACAGTCATTCTTGACGGAATTGCGTGGGGGTTGATTACCAGGTCAGGGATTGTGCCTTCCTCTGTGAAGGGCATGTCTTCCTGCGGGACGACCGAGCCAATGACTCCCTTCTGCCCGTGCCTGGAGGCAAATTTATCACCGAGTTCGGGAATTCTTTCGCTCCTTACCTTGATCTTGATGACTCTGCTGTTGCTTTCGGACACTGTGAGGATGACATTGTCAACGAAACCGTACTCGTTGGGCCTCATCGTGATTGACGATTCCCTCCTCCTCTGCGGACCGAGCTTGTCTCCCCCTTCCTCGAGGAAACGCGGGGGTGATGTCTTTCCTATCAGCACATCCGACCCTGCGACCTTGGATTCGGGGTAGATGATTCCGTTCTCGTCAAGGTTCTTGTAGAAATCCTCAGCCCTTGCACCCAGAACATCATGTGTAGGAATCTCGAAGCGGTCTTCCTGGCCGCCGGGATATCTCCTCTCCTCGGCAGTATATGTCCTGAAGAAGGTGCTTCTTCCAAGCCCCCTCTCAACAGCTGCCTTGTTGAAAATCAATGCATCCTGTATGTTGTAGCCCTGGTATGACATGATTGCCACGACAAAATTCTGCCCTGCAGGCTTCTTCTCATAACTGATAAAGTCCATTACCCTGGTTTTGACAAGAGGCATCTGCGGATAGTGCAGCACGTGTCCCCTGGTGTCCGTCCTTATTCTGAAGTTTGTGGCCGCCAGCCCGATTGACTGTTTTGTCATGGCCGCTGCCATCGTGATTCTTGGTGAAGAGTTGTGCTCAGGATAAGGCGTAATGGATGCAACCACTCCCAGGATCAGTGAAGGGTCGATCTCGAGGTGTGTGTGGTCTTCCTCAAGAAGGCTCTTTCCCGGGAATTTTTCACCGCACGATTCACACTGCAGCTCAATGTCCTGGCTCTCACCGGGATTGGTCCAGTAAATTTTGCTCCTGTAAAGGAACCTGGAGCATGATGGGCACCTCTCCGGGAAATCATATGCATAGATGGAGACGTAAAGGTTTTCCTCCTCCTCTGCATCGATCCATTCTATAGCCCCCTTCTTCACTAGGTCTTTAATTGTGTATTCCCCTGTTTCAAGCTTCTTGAGCATGTCCTGCGTTATCAGCGTAGTCTTGCCCTTTACAGTGAGAAGCGGCCTTCTTATCCTTCCCTTGTCACAGTTAACGATGACTTCCCTGGTCTCAGGCTCAAATCTCACGTTGACCTCGTCGGATATCTTGCCTTTTCTCCTCTCTTCCCGTATCAGTTTTGAAAATGCTTCGGGATCGTCATGGTAACCCACAAAGTCCCCGTTAAGGTAGACACGTCCCGAGCTCACGCTTTCCCCTGCGATCTCCTTCAGTTCCATTCCCTTCAGGAACTCGAGCACTATCTTCTCATCTATCCCTTCTGTAACATTGATGATAAGGGCTGCATTTTTCACCAGCCCACAGTTCTGGCCCTCAGGGGTCTCGTTGGGGCAGATTCTCCCCCATTGCGTTGGATGAAGGTCCCTCGCCTCGAAGTGGGGCTGCGACCTTGTAAGCGGCGATATAATCCTTCGAAGATGGCTCAGGGTGCTTACATTGGAAACCCTGTCCAGCAGCTGTGAAACTCCTGTCCTTCCGCCAATCCAGTTACCTGTTGCCATGGCGTGGAGAAGTTTCTGCGTAAGAAGGTCCTGCCTAACTGCAGGCCTCAGCCTTATTCCCTTCTTCCTGTTGTAGGTCCTTTCAAGCTGGTATTTGAGGTCCTTCATTACGGACTGGAATGCGTTCCTGAAAAGTTCGTCAAGAAGATCCCCTGCGAGCTTGATTCTCTTGTTTGCAAGATGATCCTTGTCATCCTCTTTTCTCTTCCCGAGGTTAAGCTCGAGAAGAGATCTGGCCATCCTTCCCAAGTAAAGTGCTTTTTTCAGCCTGTCAGCCCTGGTGTCCCCAAGATGCGGAAGCAATGACTTGTCAAGCATCTGTGAAACTTTCTTTTCCCTGAATTCCTTTGCCTGGCCGGCTGCAAATCTCTTCTCTAGGTAAGATATTGCATCTTCACCGGTGTTCACGCCATTTGGCGGGAATATTTTCGGGCTCTTTGACTCTTCAATATTTGCGTATATGATGGGGTCCATTGCGGGTTCGCTGTAGATTGACTTGTGGACGTCGACATCCTTCTCTATCCCAAGGGCCTTCATCAGAATTGCCAGAGGTATCGTCCCTGCAACACTTGGAATTGATACGTTGAGAATGCCGTCGCTTGCTTTCTCCATTGATGTGAGTGCCCTGAAACCTCCCTTCTGGGAGAACACCTTTGCGACTTCCACCTTGGATTCGTATTTCTCTTCCAGTTCAACAAGTATCTTGTTGGGGGCAAGGTCTTCAAGCGATACAATAACCCTCTCAGACCCGCCGATAATGAAGTATCCTCCCGGGTCGTTGGGGTCCTCCCCTACATACTGGAGCTTCTCCGTCCTGGAAGAGTTGATTGGGCCGTTGTTTTTCTCTATGTAATTGTCGAGGTTTGTGCCATGAAGGGTGCAAACCTTTGATCGTATCATGACAGGCAGATCGCCTATCTTTATGTTTTCAGGATCTTTCTCGACTCCATCGTCGACGATCCTGAGTTTGAGTGCGATGGGGGCCATATAGTTAAGGTCCCTCAGTCTGGCTTCATTTGGCGTTATCTGGTTTGAGGCGCCAGACGCCTCCTTTATCTCCGGAGTCTCCACCCATATTGTGGGGTCCCCTACGAATCTCCCACTTTCCCTGGTCCTGCCGAAATAGATCTTGATGTCCCTTCCGCCTGTCTTTGCAGGGTCAAGGGTCATGACCCCCGGATGGTCCTCGTCGGTTACCTTGGTTTCGTCTACAATTTTCTGCATCCCATTGTCTGCATTGTATTTTGTGGCCACAAAATAGTTCATGGATTCAATCTGGTGGTTCACTACGCTTTCATTTTTGAAAAATAAATCTACTAACTCCTTCATTTGAAAATCTCACCACTTATTGCCCTGTAATAGATAGAAAATCCAGCAGTAGGACTCTTCCTCACGATTCGAATAATCCTCCCCTCTTCGAGGGGTCCGTGTATATCTTCCAATGCCTTTACGGCAGGGTCGTTTCTACTTATTTTCGGCAACAGGTCTTTTGCTATGTTTAACTCCTTTAAAACCTTATCTTCATCTTCCTTTTTGACTAAATGATGCTCAGGCACGAGCTCATGTCGCAACACGTTAAGCTTTCCCATTGTTTGTCCCTCCTTTACGGGCCCGGAGGGGTTTGAACCCCCGACCACCTGGTTAAAAGCCAGATGCTCTACCTAGCTGAGCTACGGGCCCCATATAACCGGGAATCTTGATTGGCTTTCAGAATATAAATATTGTCTAATGGTTTTTGCCGGGAAAGCTCACTCTGCAAAAGGTTAATCGATGCAATCTATTTTACCATCGCTCTCCTATTCACTTTCATGACCTCTAGCATCATAATACCTATGATCACGCCACACAAAAAGGGGAGGCTCGACCTTGAAGCTCTTGAAGGGCTGCTTGAATATGCGAGCCTGAACAGCTTTGATGGTGCCTTTGCTGCAAGTTCAACCGGAGGCTGTGCATCACTTTCATACAAGAGGCATCTCGAGGTGCTTGGGGAAGTTGTCAAGATGTCCCCGGGGATCAAACTGTTTGCGAACATTTCAAGGAATGATCTTGAAGAGACCCTTGACATGATGAAAGATGCTGAAGACATAGGGTATGAGAACCTGGTCATTATCAACCCCTACTACCACAGGTATTCGCAGGAGAGCATGAGGAAGTACTTCTCTGATATTGCCTCAGGGACCCATGAGAGCTTGTATTTGTACAACAACCCGTCCCTGACAGGGCTCACCGTATCTCCCGAGACAGTAGCTTCTTTGAGTTCGGAGCATTCATCAATAAGGGGGATTAAAGATAGCGGCGGAGACCTTGACAGATTCTCAGATTTCCTCCAGATTCCCGGATTGGAGGTTTACCAGGGAAAGGACCACCTGCTTGAGGAATCTGTAAGGATGGGTGCCTATGGCGGGGTCTGCAGCACTTCAAATTTTTCGCTTAACACACTTCATGTGGCCCATGATTCCGGTGACGTATCACCTTATACGGAGAAGATAAGGAAAGTTACGGAAATTATGAAGAAACACGAAGTCCCCGCATTCCACAACTACCTGTTCAGGAAGTTTGTACTTGGCGAAAAGAGCCCGTCAGACTACATGAACAGCCCCTTCTCAGACCTTCCAAACCCGCCGGGTGACCAGGAGCTTCTTGATTTGCTGTAAATTCGATACAAATTTAAATTTCAATGCTATCTCGGAGTATGAAAGTTAATATAGATGGCGAGGCAAAGACTCTGTTTGCCGTCTGGTACCATGACAATACCGTGAAGCTGATAGACCAGAGAAAAATCCCCGGCAAGGTTGAAATTTTTACAGCCACCAAGACCGAAGACATCGTGTACGCGATAAAGGACATGGTCGTAAGGGGTGCCCCTGCCATTGGGGTCACTGCCGCATTCGGCCTCGCCATGGCTAAACTCAATAACGAGGACATGAAAAAGGCGGTGGATGATATATCCAGGACAAGGCCCACTGCCTTTGACCTTTTCAAGGCAATAAGATTCATGGAAGACAATAACTTTGACCTTGGCGCTGCAAGGAGATATGCCAATGAGATATCCGGGAGGTGCAAGAAGATTGGTGAGCACGGGAACGAACTCATATCGGACGGGGCGAGGCTCCTGACTCACTGCAATGCAGGCGCTCTCGCTGTCCTTGACTGGGGGACTGCCCTTGCACCCATGAGATATGCCAGGAGAGAGGGAAAGGATATTTTCGTCTACGTTGATGAGACGAGGCCAAGGCTCCAGGGAGCAAGGCTCACCGCCTGGGAACTGGCGCAGGAAGGCATAGACCATGCGATAATTGCAGACAATGCAGCGGGATACTTCATGAAGAAGAAGGATGTCAACATGGTCATTGTTGGTGCAGACAGGATCGCCCCGAACGGAGATTTTGCAAACAAGATAGGCACATACGAGAAGGCGGTGCTCGCCAGGGAGAATGGTATACCTTTCTACGTTGCTGCACCCGGAAGCACCTTCGACTTCTCAATCAAAAGCGGCGATGACATACCTATAGAAGAGAGAAGCCAGGATGAGGTGATGATCATAAACGGAAGCAGGATCGGCCCGGAAGAGAGCAGCGCTCGAAACCCTGCTTTCGATGTCACGCCTGCCAAATACGTTACCGGTTTCATAACGGAGTACGGAATATTCGGCCCGGGAGATCTTGCGTCGCTCAGGGCGGTCATGGACAAGGACCTGTTCATGAAAGTGCCGGCTTGATCCTTCAAACGGCAATAGATCTGCAGAATAATTCAAAAGAGGTGCAATATTGACAGAAAAGCCAGGTATCACTCCGTGGGAGGTCAGCAACGAGCTTAAGGAGACCGACTACGACAGGATAGCCAATGAATTCGGGGCAAAGCTGATTGACGGCCAAATGATCTCAAGGATCAAGAAGATAGCGGGAGAAGTGCACCCGTTCCTTACCCATCGCATTTTCTTTTCACACCGGGACCTGGACATAGCACTGGACAGCTATGAGAAGGGCAACAAATTCTATCTTTATACGGGAAGAGGCCCGTCGGGGGAGATGCACCTCGGGCACCTGCTTCCTTTCGTTTTCACTAAGTGGCTTCAGGACAGGTTTGACGTGGATCTCATCGTGCAGATAACAGATGATGAGAAGTACCTGTTCAGGGACGTGAATGAGAGGGACCTGGAGAAGTATACAAAGCAGAACATCCTTGACATCCTGAGTGTGGGGTTCAGGCCTGAAAAGACACACGTCCTCGTCGATACACATCACTCAGGCCTCCTGTATAATCAGGCGATAAAAGTTTCCAAGCACATAACCGCATCATCGGTTAAGGCCGTCTTTGGCTTCTCGGACAGCGACAACATAGGGAAATATTTCTTCACGAGCATGCAGTCTGTCCCGGCATTCATCATGTCAGTACTCAAGGGGAGGAATGTGAGGTGCATGATTCCGTATGCAATTGACCAGGACCCGCACTTCAAGCTTTCAAGGGATGTACTTCCAAAACTGGGATACTACAAACCTTCCTCAATAATCTCAAAGTTCATACCTTCTCTCAAGGGAGGCGGAAAAATGTCATCATCAGACCGCACAACAGGAATATATCTCGACGATGACCCGAAGACTGTGAGGCGCAAACTCATGAAATACGCTTTCTCGGGTGGAAGGGATACTGCGGAGGAACAGAGAAAATACGGAGCTAATCCCGACATAGACTTCGCCTTCAACGTATACAGGATGCTTGAGCCCGACATCGGCAAGACTTCCAGGGTCTATGAGGATTACAGGAGCGGGAAAATGCTAAGTGGAGAGATGAAGGGGCTTGCTGCGGACATGATAAATGAGTTTCTGGCCAGGATACAATCACAGAGGGAGATCGTAGAGAAGGACTATGACAGCTACATGTTCGATCCCTCAAAGCTTCAGTAACTTGGTGCCTTTTTCGCCCCCAACAGATATATGCAGGGCTGGGTCCACACCTTAGGGTGTGTGATTGGATCCCGGCCCTCTCTTTCCACCTTCTTTTCAGAATCAGCTGATGTTCTCTTCAGGCCCCCTTGATTCGATGTAGGTCACTGCGACGGGGAATTGATGGCAGAATGCCTGATGATTCTGTCATTGACGCGAAAGGATACCGATCCAGTAACCCGGGGAAGTTCGTTTGTACCCTTCCCATGTTCCAATGCGTTCCTGTAAAGCATGTCCCGGAAGTATGCATCATGAAGGTCCGAGTACTTCAACTCCTCGGTTGAATCCTTACGTATCCAGGCTACATGGTCTTCATAGAACTGGAAAATGCCGCCGTAATATTGTGAATAGGCCCGTTCTGCGAGGATTACCCCGGGAACAAATGCCAGTATTGAAAATATTAACATGCCGGCAGCCGCCTCAATTGGTGCAGAAATGTAACCCATAAGTGCGGGGTAAGACCCGTTGCAAGTGCCATGGGAATTTTTTATAATTGCAAAGAAAGTCGCGGGGGCAACAGACGGGGCAAGTATTGCGGCAGGGAGTGCGAGGCTCCTTCCACGTTCACCGAGCATAAATGCGGGCCCGACTTCGGCTCATGGATTTCCTTTCACTGCCTGATTATACGCACGCACGAATGTAATACCTTCTATGCGCAAAACTGAGGACACGTAAACGCCAGGGCATCTCACCAATAGTTGAAAAGAAGGGCATAATTCCTTCGAAAACTGATAGCATGAGGTCAGCTCTGCCCCTCCCGGTGTGCATCCGGGAGTGCTTTCAAAAGAGTGCTGCATTTGCATCCACAACCAGGGAGGCGCTTCAGGGTACAGGCGTTTCAGAACTTTGGAAAACCAGCCTGAAATGCCACGGCCCGATACTGCAAAAGAAAAACAACTGGGTGGGAGATAAATACAAAATATGTAAAAATTACAGCGGAAATAGAACCATAGAGATTCCAAAAGCCACTACTGCAGCCATGGATATGAACAGAAGCTTTACGAGTTTGACATCAAGGACTTCCTCTTGAACTTCGCCCATACCGGTTTCAGGTGTGAGTTCCTTCCTGTATGCTGCGATTCCTCTCCTCTTGATTATGTGTTCATGGGCATGTATGTCATTCATTTCGATCCCAGGTACATAATCAACGGGTTACAGATGAACGGTTAGCCTCAAATATTAGGGAAAAGTAGCCACAATTTCATGCATACCCGCCATAACAGCCTATTTCCATTACATTCTCCAGAAACAGGCTTTTGCCGGCACATTATCCTGCCCCTGTTTTTAAAAAATCGCTTAAATACCGGACCGGCTAAATATTAAGATTTCACAATGAGACTGATCACTTTCCTAAGCTTAAAAATTCTATCCCAGTGTCCGATTATTAAGTTACCCGTTCCATCATAATTGAGGTGCACCGTATTAGTATAGCCACAGGATAGACTGTTGTGATTACCTATGGAAATCGGTAAGAGAACATATATTGTGGCAATTGTTGTAATAATTGCTGTAGCAGGTTTTGGCATTTCATATAATGTTGCCAATGCTGTGGCGCAGAATTCCACAGCGAACAATTCAGGCACATATGCCGTTACCCTGGTGGTTACCACTAACAACATTTTCAACCAGACTGTTGGCGATCAGCCGGCATATTACGTGCTTGAGAACGGAACGCTCCAGTCCTCTGCAGTGATAAGCTTCCCTGCTGGAAAAATGATAAGCCTCACCATAATAAATTATGATGACGGCCCGGCCGATGTTGCGTCCCAGTATGCCAATGTCGTGGGAACTACCGGCAACCAGATAACCATAATAAATGACACAAACGTGAACTCGAGCCAGGGAACAAGTGGAATCAATGTATCCGGAGGGTCTGTTGTATCAAAGGTTCCTGACACGAACATAGCACACACGTTTACAGTAATGGGAACCTCCAGCAATGTTCTGCTTAACATACCTGTCCCGCCATCCAGCGTTGTCCACGCAACATTCACCCTGAACTCGGGAAGCTATACCTGGCAGTGTGAAGCAGCCTGTGGAAGCGGAAGTGCTGGATGGGGCGGTGCAATGAGCACACCCGGCTGGATGACCGGAACTGTATCAGTGGCATAAACATCCCAATACCTTTTTTTATTTTTTATACGCTTTTTCCCAACATTAGTGCTCTATTTTCCTTTGACGCCAGGCTGGTGGAAGGTGCCAACCCAAATCACCTGTGACGAAATGCGAACATATAACAGAAATTCGTCCTTCAGCCAGGGGGCCAAAGTCTGCTAACCGACGGTGAAATGCAACAGGGCCCGCATATTGTGGGGAGAGATCCGGCTGCATTTTTTTGGTGTTGCAGCAGTTGGGGTTAGCCTTTTTTCAACCATTGGAGACTCTGAACTTCAATTAGCCTCCAGTTTATATATATTAACCTTTCCGGCAAGCTATTCCAGATTATACTCATTTTGTTAACTAATTAGATAACAAAATACCCTTTTTTACCTTACACTTGAGGTTTGCATTTTATTTTATTACGGAATATCATATATCAATGAAGACTGTCGGGAAGCATCTGAGTGAGTGGGCTCTCGATCAGACCAATACCAGCTTTGAGTTCCAGATTCGCCATATGGTCGTTTCCACCGTCCATGGCAAATTCACAAAATTCTCCGGCATTTTCAGGGGAGACCCTGAAAACCCGGTCGATTCACTGGTTGACCTGGTTCTGGAAGGTGAGAGCCTTGACACACGGGACAGGATGCGAGACAAGAAACTGAAGGGCACCAAGTTCTTCGATGTTGAGCACTACCCCCATGTAAGATTCTGGAGCACGGGAATAGAAGTGAAAGAGGAAAACAAGTACAAGGTACGGGGCCAGCTCAAGATCAGGGACATAACCAAGGAAGTGACCCTTGCATGCGAAATACTGAGGCCTAATTCCGAGACTTTCAACTTCGAGGTAAACGGAAAGGTGAACAGCGAAGACTATGGCCTGAAATGGAAATCTTTCTATGACCCGGGAAACGTTTTCGTGGGCAGCACAGTCAGAATAAACGTTCAGGGAAGGTTCAAGCTTGAAAAGACTTCCCCTGAATAAAGCGGGATTGAAACTGCAGATGTGTGAGGTTGGAGATAACTCTTCTCACAGATTGTTGTCAAAATAATTTTTCACTATTTTCTTAAGTCCTCTCCTTAGAACATCCCTAAGGGAGGATGTTGAAACTCCAAGACCTTCCGCGACTTCCTTCATTGATGTCTGCCTGTCAGGTTCGAAATATCCTTTTTTCAGGGATATAAGAAGTATTTCCCTTTCCCTGTCTGTCAGCGTAAGTTTCGAGCCTTCTTCAAGGCTAATCAGCCTCGGTTCCAGGTCGTTCTTCTCCATGTCCTTCAGTATAACGTCAAGCTTCCTCTTTGAACTGACAAGTACCCTGTAGAGAATGTGCTCCCTGTCGGCTGCCTTGTTGCTGAGAACTGCCATGTCAGAATTGGCGACAAACTTGCATGCTGTGCAGCTTACCCCTTCAGCCCAGATTGATTTCTTCCCTTCCCTGGTCACTTTGGTTATGACTCCCCTGAGTTCCCTCATCTTGGAAATCATGTTCTCCCTGTCTATAGTGCATGTTATCTTGTGCATGGTGAGTTCAGGGCCTATCTTCAGCCTCTTGACCTCTGCCTTCGGATCCTTCTGGTTTACTACATTGGTAACCCAGCAATCAGTTCTTGACACCTCTATCAGGGCTTCTACTGAATTCTTGGAATTAGCTGACATTTATTTACACCAATCTCCTTAATATTACTAGAGGGTTTATGGTTTTTAGGTCTTCTTAGCAAGGCCCTTCAGCGGCAAACACAGAATTTGCTGTATTTTTCCGAAGTTGGCAATGCACTCTCGCGAACCCTGTAGTACTTAATAAATTACAGTCTGCTATTATATGCTTTACATTTAATATTGTGATTTCTGAATCAGAGTAAGAGGAAAGTAATAAGTGTCATAGTATGCATCCCGGAGAGGTAATGGGCAAGTGACACCGGGCGAAGCTGATCCAATGAATGGAGGAGACAGAAATGCGGGCCGGGCTGACGAGGACCTGGATTTTTTTCTTTACCTGTGCAGATTTATCCACGAGGGGTATTACAATATCAGGATAACCTGGGGAGAGGTCAGGAACCTCTTTTCCTTCGCAGTGAAAGGCAATCCGCATGATGTCTGCACGCGCATGAAAACTGATGGATATACGGAGAGTGTTGAAGATTCAGACCCATTCATGATACTTCGCAGAATTGATGTCCATCTCTCCAGGGAAAGCGAGGAACGAATTATTTCAGGCTTCTTTGACCGTATGAGGAAGGTCCCGCTTGCACATAACGTGGCAATGATTTCATACCTTCAGAAGAGCCTGATCATGGGGATCATAGGATCATTCTACGACCACGAGCTTGATTTTGCATCAACCCCTGACGAGCGCGTACTTATATCAGCAGTGACCTCGGATTATTTCATTTCAAACGAAATAGTATCAGGGTACCTTGAGAAGGACATTTCCGATGATGAGTATGGTAACCCCGATATGGAGAAATACCTGGAGAACCCCTGGTTCAACGAGCTCATACTGATCATTAAGAACGGGTACTATGGAAATGGGGGGTTCAACTATATCGACACCCTCGAGAGCTCTTTCAGGGTTGAGTTCACGACAGGAATCCTTGAGATCATCCGGAATGGCGGCCTTCTCTGGCTCATACTCAATTTCAGGGAGTTCATAAAAGGAGAGCCTGCCGACAGAACAATAAAGAAGTTTGTCAAGAAGAGGCGCGACGAAGGCAAGATCAACAGGCTTTACGACTGGATGAGCATCGGGAATGATTTCGCAGTGGGCATTGAATTTCTAGTTGGAAGTGTGGAGTTTTTCCCCAGCTACAACCCCACCGTAGGCATATACCTCTTCATAATCGGGAGCACGCAGCTGCTGATAAGGCCGGTGATATCGACCAGCAGGAAGATACACCTGCACAAGCTGAAGAAAAGGAGAATAAAATTCTGAATTTTTCAATTAAACAGCATCCTCAAAACGCGTTCCTGAACTTTCAGCAATATAAGTAATAATTTCACAAACACGGTTTGAGCCGCATTTGTGAATTTAAGAGTATGACAGCGAATCGTAGTTCCCATCCCCTCGCGGAAGACAGTACGCATACGAAACGTGGTGGACTTTACCGTCGGGTTCGGAATGAGACCGGGTGTTTCCCCACCACTGTGGCCGTCACAATACCCTAATTTTAAACGTCTATAAATGCCTTTCTATGCGAAAGCTGCAATACACCAATTTCATGTTCCAGTTATTCTCAGATTGCCGTTTGAAGTCTTCATGCTCACAGATGCCCCTCCCCCGTTCATGGTGCCTTCAAGAGTGTGGGAAGAGCTGACTGTTGTTTCTACCACCAGATTGATGACTGCTATATTGCCATTCACTGTGGAAAGTGCAAGAGTGGCGTTCGACAGCTTGTTAATGTACAGATCCTGATTCCCGTTCACAGAATTGAGGCTGTACGTCCCCGACTTCAGAATTTCGGAAATTGTGAGGTGGAGGTTCCCGTTAACAGTGTTTTCATTGCAGCTGGAAAGGTTTACGGCGGTTACGTCGATATTGCCATTCACGGTCGATGCATAGACCCTGCCGCTGCTGAGGCCGGATGTGCCGATATTCCCGTTCGTGGTTGAAAGTGTCATGTTAACTGCGTTAAGCGCACCATAGACGTTTTCGTTGCCGTTTGAAGTCTCGGCGGTAAGGTAACCCGCGGTTGCCCCGGAAGGCAGGTACAGCTTTGCATTTGCGGTAAAGGCGGCGAAGAACCTTGGCGTGTTTACAACGAGGTTTACGGAGTCCCCCACCACTTCCCTGCTGATGTATACATTCTCGTTGCTCAGCCTTACCCAGCCCGAGACGGTGACATCAACATAAATTGAGTTGTTTCCGCCCTGGTAAATTTGAATGTTTGAGTCATTTGCAGATATTGAGATGCTGTAAGAGGATGCCGGCGGTGAAATTGTGAGATCTGTGTGGTATTCCTGGTAGGGTGACAGCAGCCCTATTCCCGGCAGTGACACTATGGCTATCAGCGAGGCGCCGACGATTGACGCCACTACGATTATCATGGTTGCAATGCGCACATTCCTCTTGTACCTGGAGTTGTCGTCCATTTCCCTATTCCTTCATGTTCCTGGAAATCTCATCGAGTTTTGCCTCGATATCCCTAAGCCTGGATTCGTGAGGCCCAACTGGCGGAGTTTGATCAGGCTTCCTGTGCACGGTCTCGGCGAAGCCCTGGAGAGTCCTGCTCCAGAAGGCTGAAACGACTATAACAAGTATGAAAATTATGCCCACCCCGGCTACTCCGGCGAAGTACGCGGCAAAGGCCCCTATTATCGCCAGGGCCCCCCATACCGGGATGCTGACTGCTATGGTCAGTTTGACCAGTTCTTCCATGCTGATTCAGACACTCTCGCAATATATAGCAGAAACCTCATCTGTTAGGTGCTTTCACGGCTTTCGTTAATGCACGCCTTCTTGGAATTGCAGAAGCCGGGCCCTGATTAGAAAAGAGAAAAATGGCAGTTTGGTTTAAATATTCCCATGAGCCTGCAATTGATGATCTTTTTGAGAACTATCGGTTAATATCTACTTTCAAATACGAGTTTCACAACAAAACCCCACTCATATAACAGTTATATATCAGAATCCCATTGATTATCATTGACTTATCTTATTGTTACTAGCAGATGCCCCTTTTCATATGATAAGTCCCACAACAAGAAGGTTACAAAAAAGAATGTGGGAGGAGTAGCCACTGCTCTTAAGCTGCTCATCGAGAAGGAAGGTGGAGTCTGGGTATGCTGGGGGGATGGAAAGCTTGACCCTGAGCATACGGTTGAGGACCGCGGTAACTACAAGATAGTGAGGGTTATCCTGAACCAGAAGGAGAAGAAGGGGTTCTACGACGAATATTCAAACGGAACTCTGTGGCCCCTCTTCCATTATTTCCGCGAACGCATAAGGTTCTCCTCTGACGGCTTCAAGTACTACAAGCAGGTAAATGAAAAATTCAAGGAAAAGATCCTGAAGTACCTTGAGCCGGACATGAAAGTCTGGATACACGACTACCAGCTGACACTTCTCCCGGGAATGCTGAGAAAGAGCGGAACTCAGAACTTCACGCTTTTCACGTGGCATATCCCATGGGTCGCGAGCGAGTTTTTCTCCATACTGCCCGAGGCGGAGGAAATAATACACAGCCTTGCCAAGGCGGATATGCTCACCTTCCACACTCCCCTTTACACGAGCAATTTCAGGGCTTCTGCCCAGAAGATACTCAGGAACTCACTCAACGAGAATGGAAAGCTGTTCTCGATCTCGCTCGGAATCGATGAAACATATTACGAGAAGGCCAACGCCAGGAAGGCAAGGGTGAAATCTCTGGAGGGGATGAAAATGATTTTTTCCATTGACAGGCTCGATTACACCAAGGGCCTCATCAACCGTGTCCTGGCGATAGAGAATATGCTGGACAGGTTCCCGGAATATGCCGGAAAATTTGTCTACGTCATGGTTGTTACACCCAGCAGGACCTCAGTCACCGAATACCAGTCACTGAAGCGTGAGCTTGAGATGACCATAGGGAGGGTCAACGGTGAGCATGGAAACCTATCGTGGGCGCCGATAATCTATATGTACAGGAGGATCTCAGACAAGACCCTGATATCGTATTACAGCCAGGCAGACATAGCACTTATCACGCCGCTGATGGACGGCCTGAACCTGGTCAGCAAGGAGTTCGTGTCGGTCACCGATTCAGGAAGCCTGATAATCTCACAGTTTGCGGGGTCTTCATACGACCTTAAGTCAGGAGCACTCGTCGTGAACCCGAACAACATTGCCGAAATGGCAGATGCGATACTGTATTCCCTGAACATGAAGAGGGAGGAGATCCAGAGGCGCCTCTCACTTATGAAGGATAATGTCTATGGAAAGAATCTCGACTGGTGGCTTGGAGAAATAGAGAGCACAGCAGATAGAAAACTTATGTCCAGCAAGGAATCAACCTATGTCCATTCCCGCTGACCTGATTCGCAGGGCAGAGTTGCTGAAGAACAGCAGCCTGAAACTTTTCCTCGATTACGATGGCACGCTGATACCAATAAAGATGGACCCTGATGACTGTTATGCAGACAGTGAGCTGAAAGATATCCTGAACTCTCTCGACAACAATTATGAAATGTACATCGTCACCGGAAGGTCCCTGGACGACATAACAAAATTCATCGGGAACGCCTATAACGTAATAGCCCTCCATGGTGCTGTAATGAGAATAGGGGGGGAGATAAGGGAAAATATCCCTGACCTCGCATACTTCACGCAGATCTGTGACCGGATCTTCAAAAACAGGAAACTGTTTGAGAGCCAGTACGACGGCCTCAGGATGTACAACAAGAACGGGAATCTCCTCTTTCATCTCGGCCTGATGACTGACGATAGAAGGAAGGATGAGCTTGAGGGCCTTGTAAGGAATATGGGCGAGGAGAACATGATGGATGTCTATGAAGGCAAGATGATCATGGAGCTCAGGGTTCCCGGCATAAACAAGGGGTCCGCCATACATAAAATGAGAAACGGTTCAAACGCGATTATTGCGGGCGACGACAGGACCGATGAAGAGTCTTTCGAAGCAAACGGGGATGCGGTCAGGATAAAGGTAGGTATTGGCAAGACGAAGGCAGATTTTGTGCTTTCAGACTACAGGGAGATGAGGCAGTTCCTCAAGCTCCTATAGCTTCCCGACATCGTAAATGTCATAGATGTCGGTCCTTCTCTGCTTCAGTACCGGCACGTCCTTGAGATATTCCTCTATGAGTGTAAGGTCCAGATCAGATGTTATCACGGTTTCCTCTTCATCAGCTTCCGATAGGATATCTCCATAGGGGTTAATGACGACAGAGTGGCCGGTGAACTGGTTTCCCGTCTGCGCTACGCCGAGGACAAATGCCCCGTTCTCCATGGCCCTTGTTCTCAGCAGTGTCAGCCATGTGTCGAGCTTCCTCTCCCCCTTGAACCATCCTGCCTGGTATGACAGTATGTTTGCGCCCTTAAGGCGCAGGAGCCTTGCCGCCTCGGGAAACCTGAGGTCGTAGCAAATCTGGACCCCTATGCTGAATTTCTCTGTGAAGAACGGGTTCAGGGCACCATACCCGTGGGTGAATGTCTTGCTCTCCTTGAAGCTGTAAGCATCAAAAAGGTGTTTTTTCCTGTATTTTCCGCCAATCATTCCCATGTCGTTGAGCATAACCGACGTGTTGAAAGGCTTAAGGTGGCCGTTGTTCCTCTCGACTACATTCAGGAGAATATTCATCCTGGAGTCTCTCGCTATAGGCACGAAACTGTTTACAAAGTCCTCGGTGATCAGTTCCGACTCCTTTATCATGAATTCGGGATCGTCGAAAGAGGGGTTCAGCATCTGGTATTCAGGGTATATCAGAATATCAGGAGGGTTCGATTCCAGTTTCCTGGCAACATCGAGTGATTTTTTCAAATTTTCTTCTTTGCTTTTGCTTGAACTGATCTGGGCCAGAGCAACTTTCATGATATCACCTTATGCTGCCCCCAATTCGCCTAGCTTGTCAGGCAGGTACTTCTCAGTGACATAGTCAAGGCCGTACTTGGCCAGGGACTGCTGTTCAGCTTTCTTTGAAATGGAAAGCATGGTCTCAATCTCAGCTTTCCAGAATTCCGTCTGGAACCTGGGGTCCTTGAGCTCAGACTGCAGGGCGTTAACGTCCTTGTCCGTAAGCTTGTCTGTTGGCAGGTTGTAGTTGAGAATGTCTGATGCCGTTATGCCGACATACTCCGCGGTCGGGACTGCCAGATGGTCAGAGATGTGGGCTGTCTTGATGGCCCCATAGGCAATCGAGCCGAAAATTCTGAACGACCACGGGTCTCCATCCGTAAAAACGTATATCGGGAGGCCCATCTCCTGGTTGACTCTCTTCAGGATTCTCCTTGTACTCCTTGCCGGCTGCCCTTTCAGGTGGACCAGGACTGCGTTGAAACGCTCATCGAACCCGTTCTCAACCAGTCGGTCAAACATACCTCCTGTTTCTATAGCCATAACAAAGTTCGCCCCATGGGTTTTCAGGTGAAGCTTCTCCTGCTCGACGTTGTAAGGGATTGTATACCCTCCATCTCCGACGTCGTCCTTGCAGTTGATCGTCTTGAAATCACCTTTTCTGTTCTTTTCCTCAATCGTTATATCTCCTATTATACTTGCCCCGTTTTCCTCAGGCCTGAGCTTGAAATCCTCCCTGAGAAGCTTGCTGATGACTTCAAGGTCTTCCGCAAGGAGGTCCGACTCGCCCTGGGACCCGAATTTCGCAAGATCCCACCCCTCAGAGATGTAGTACATCTCCCTGAGGGTTGAAGACTTGTTGGTCTTGAGCATCTCGATTATGAAATCAATTACATAGAGAAACTTGACAAGATATTCTGCCCCGTCGAGAGACTTGGCGCTCCTCCTGGTGGTGGATTCCCCGTACTTCCATACCGAAGTTAGCTGGTCCAGGACAATGTTGTCCCTCGTCCTCGATGGGAGATGAAGTTCCGGTATCTCCCCGCTGTTAATGCTCTCGAGGATGTTCCTTACAATCCCTTTGAGTTCCTGTTCAGTTTCAGAGTTCATCTGAATCTTCCTCCTCTTCCTCGTCCCCGCCATCCTCTTCCTCGATGGTCAGGGACTCCATGTTCCAGTCGGCTGGAAGAGGTTCTGCCCCCTGGACATATACTGCATCTATGCCTGTAAAATAAATGTCAGTGCCCGGATAATCCTTGATGCTTCCGATGACATCATAGGTGATTGAATAGTTCTCAGCTGGATTGATCTCCTTCACCTCCCAGGTGTTCACCCCTCCGCTTATCTCACCCACAGGCGGGTCTGCATATACAGTAAGTGATCTTGGCCTGCTCGTGAAATTGTGGAGGCTGATCCTTACGTGAATGCCGTTTTCGAATGGCTCTGTGTCTTCATTCACGAATACCACATTTGCGATCTGTGACAGGACCAGATCCAGACTCGGCTCCGTTTCACCGAGAATTGAGGAAGATTTTCTGCCTATTTCCGGAAGCAGTATCTGGACAAGCCTGAATTTTTCCCTGGCCTTCACCCTCTTCTGCTGTTTCCTCAGGTACTTTCTCACACCTCTCCCGAGGCTCCTCATTGCCAGCTTTACCTCTTCCACTATGTCTTCGACGTTCGCAACAGCTTCCTTTGATTCAGAAGTGTATGGTATACGTGTCCCGTAGACATGGACCAGTATTATCATCGGCCCATATGGAACCCCGCTTCCCTGGCGCTGCTCGAGGCCGTACGGCCTCCAGTCCATCTCCGATATCGCCTTGGTTATTGCACAAGCGCCGGCCTGGTAAAGCAGGGGGACCTTGTTGGCGTACCTGACAACCCGTACCTGCTCATCGGATTTCAGCTCGCCTCCGTAGACAATCGATGCTTCAACCGAGAAGGGGTTTCCGCTGTAAACTGCCACTGGCCTCATGACGGGTTTTGAATAGAATGAAGGGTGCGTCTCCTCGTAGATGTTTCTCAGGCCTTTCCTGAGGAACTCTCCACCGATAGGGGAAAGGCAGTCTGTCGGAGGGGGCATCATCCTGACCTCCTTGAATGCCTTCATGAGTGAGTCTATTTCCTCAAGAGTAAGCTCTGAGGGAGGCTTTGAGCCATCAATCCCTGATACCTGAAGTATCTCTCCCGCCACCTTTTCACTTACCCTGTTGAACTCACCGGACAGGAATTTGGCCAGTGTCTTCTCGTTGCTAGTCTGTGCGATGCTCCGTATTTCCCCGAGTTCCAGCCCTAGCGGGTGCGGCTTGATTTCCTTTGATTTTGGCGATGGCTGTTCAACGACCCTCCTGAAGGTCCATTTCCTGTTATCAGGGTCGATATACGTCAGGTTCATGTTCGGGTTGACCACCGCGCTCTCCTTCAGGTATTCAAAAACAGACTGCCTGCCTGCCTGGTATTTTCCCTTGGCCCTTACAGTTACGCTTGTGCCGTGGTCCGTGTCCCATATGACTGCCTTTTCGCCCTTCACATCAGCCTTGTTTTCTTTTACGTTTATTCCAAGCTCTATCTCCACAGCAACATCTTCCCCCATCTTCTTTGATTTAACCGTTGCTGTCTTGCCTGTGGTAATCTGCCCGTAAAGAATCGCGGCAGTGATGCCAATTCCCTGTTGCCCGCGGGACTGCCTTATCGAGTGGAACCTTGAGCCGTAAAGAAGCTGCCCAAATACCTTGGGAACCTCCTTTCTGTCAATGCCCGGCCCATTGTCCTCTATCTGCGCCTCATAAACATCGGCGCCAATCTTGGATACCCGCACCGCAATTTCCGGGACAATCCCGTACTCTTCACAAGCATCCAGGGAATTGTCTATAGCCTCCTTTACAATCATGAAAAGGCTCTTCTGGAGAGAGTCGAAACCAAGGATATGCTTATTTTTCTCAAAAAATTCAGATATGGATGCTTCCTTGAGCTCTGATCCCTTCAGTTGAGTTTTGCTCATTCTGGGATTATAAAATATCTGCTTATATTGGTTTTGCCGCTGAATAATATAAAAAGTTGGGGTTTTGTGGAGTTCCCGGTTTATCCGAAGTATCCCAGGTCGTCCTTATGCCCAGGCCTGCCCTGGACATCTTCCTGCATTTTCTCGGTTATCTCCTCGATCTGCTTGCTCCTTTCCTCTATGTCCTTCAGATCGATCTCTACGCCAAGAATCTTCGAAAGAACCTTGATCACTTCCCTTGCTCCCTTGGGGTCCGCAAAGTATCCGGATGTCTCGCCCATAAGGCAGGCGCCATCAACTTCGAAGAGCTCTTTCCCAAGTCCCAGCATAAGGCCTGCTGACCCGACGATTCCTCCTCCCGGCTCGCCTTTGGGGAATACCACGCCGCCTTCCTGCAGCGTGTCCTGGAGGCCCTGGTTGGTGACTGCGCCGAGGACTCTCGGCGTATCGCTGATCTTCCCGGTGCTGTAACCACCAAGAGTGTAGACTGCAGATACATTGAATTTCTTCGCCATTTCCAGCACTAGGTACGAGAGCTCATACTGGCCCTCCTGGGTTGTGCCCTGGAAATCGCCAACGAGAATCATCAGATCATTCTTCTTCGGGAACTTCTTGTAGTAAATTGAATTCCTGACGAGGTGTGTAAGCCCGTCGTCTCCTATGAAAACCTGGGGAGGGAGGTACTGGGAGTACAAGTCAGCCATCTTCTCCATCTTCAGCTTCTCAATCAGGTACTCTGCGGCAATCTTCCCGATGTTCCCTATTCCGGGTAGTCCGCCTATGAGTACCGGGTTGTTCAGTCTCGGTCTTTTAATCTGGTTCAGTATTATTTTTTCCATCTAAATCATCTCGTAACATTTCTAATCTGTATTTCTGGAACCTGTCCTTTTCAGAATATTTTGGAGGAATTGCATACATCGATTCCCCTCCGCATGAGGGGCATTCGTTGCGAAGTGTATATTTTCCGCACACAATGCATTTTCTGATAATTGATCGCATATTTCTATCACGGAGCCCTTGTGAACTCCGATACTACATTGTTCTTCTTGCTTGATTCGGTTATAGCCAGTATTGACTTCCTGAGTGTTTCCTCAGCAGACTTGTAGTCCTTGTCCTGTACGCTTATGCGGTACCTGGGGGCTCCTGCATACTGTATCTCAACCCCCTCTGATATCCCTGTCAACAGGGATGCCTTGATCCTGTCCATCCCGTCAGGAGCAAGAGAGTAGGACTCAATATAGCCTCCAATCTGTACGAATGGAGGGACAACGTTTTCCTTGGCCAGCTGGATTATTACCTGCTTCCATTTCCCCTTCTTCTCAGGGAGCCAGTTCTCTTCTGCAGCAGCTTCTTCGAAGGCTTCGTAAAGGGTCCCGTATTTCTTTCTCAGGAAGCCCGCGAATTCTTCCTCACATTCATCAACACTCTTGTTAAGCTGTTCTGCAGCGAGTTCGAGGAGTTTTGCGGATTTCTGCTCGTTTTTCCACTGGGAGATTTTCTCCCTCTTCTGGTGGGCGTTTACCCGTTTAAGTGAGAGGTCAATGTAACCTCTTTCCTTGTCAACGTTCAGAACTTTGCATACAGTTCTCTGACCTTCCCTCAGGTGATCCCTGATGTGTTTTACCCAGCCCGTGGCAACTTCTGCTATGTGGATGAAACCTTCCTTTCCTTCGTATTCATCCAGCTTCACTGTAGCGCCGAAGTTCTTGACGTCCTTTATGGTCACGACGACGAGATCACTGTTTTCGGGAAGATCTTTTCTCATTTGAGTACCTCTAATACCTCAGCGTTTGTTGATATCGTACCACCTGTTGGCGATACGAGCGTGGCTCCGCATATGTTGCAAACAACAGTGCTTGAGCCTTTTGAGTATGTGACCTGGACATTTTCGCAATCCCTGCACTTTATCTTAAGGAAATTGTTTCCTGTCCCCTTTGCCTTTACAAACTTGTTTTCTGCCATCTTGATTATGCCTCCACAATCTCGAATTTCTTCGCTCTCTTGGTAGGCGTAGTTATTGCCCTGTCACACTCTGCGCACCTGAACCTTATGGAAACCCTCTTGGTTGGTTTCTCCCGTCCCTCGAATCTGGGCCTCGGAAAACCTCCGTAACCTGATGTGACTCTTCTGAATCTCCTCTGGCCTGCCTTGAACTCGCTTGCCTTCTTCTTCCGCACCCGCTCTACGGTGTGCGGTGTGTGCTTCTTGCACCACGGGCAATACATGCTGACTTTTTTTGGGATTTTCAATCTTTTCACTCCTTCTGAACTGTCATGTCCATGATATCAGGCATATTGTTTGTGTGTTTTTATAGAGGCATTATCGCCCTAGACCTGAATTACTGCGCTGTTAGTACGCAGGACACGTTACGTTTGGTATTTAGATGTAGGATATAAGTTTTTAACAGGAATGCCGGATAGTTTCAATGCCCTCCAATGCCAATCAATGGCAGGGCAGAATCAACATCCTGGAGACACCCGCGCACATGTGATTACTACAGCAGTATTAACGCCTCTGACTGAACCATGTTGAGTGTAATGGCCGTCAGTGCGTGTGCAAACTCACGGAATACCGTTTTCATTCCACACCGAAAAGAGAGCATTTTATCCATCATTCTGAATATTTAAAAGTCGCTGGAAAAAGAGCCTTGACAAGCAATAACTATCAAGGGTGGAGGGTATGGATTAATATACTCCTGTATGTTCTTAATCTGATCACAATGAGTCGCATGAAGGAACTGCTTCAGGACTCTCCAGGGTCAAAACTTTTTCTTCTCGGAAACGAGGCTGTTGCGAGAGGAGTTGTTGAGGCCGGAGTCTCGGTAGCAGCCACATATCCAGGCACGCCTTCAAGTGAAGTTGGCGATGCGCTTTATCAGATCGCCAGAGAAAGCGGCATAAATTTCGAATTTTCTGTTAATGAAAAAGTTGCCCTGGAGATTGCATTTGCCGCTTCAATTTCCGGCCTCAGGTCCTTCGTGTTCATGAAGCATGTTGGCCTGAACGTGGCGTCTGACCCGTTCATGAGTATTGCCTACACAGGGGTGAAAGGAGGCATGGTTATCATGAGCGCGGACGACCCTTCCATGTTCTCATCCCAGAATGAGCAGGACAACCGGAATTTTGCACAGTTTGCGCACATTCCTCTTATTGAGCCTTCGAACCCCCAGGAGGCCAAGGATTTCCTCGTTGAAGCTTTTGAGCTTTCTGAGAACGAAGGTGTCCCGGTGCTTTTCAGGACCACTACAAGAGTAAGCCATCAGAGGACTAATGTGGAACTCTCCCCCATCAGGAAGACAAAAACTGTAGGGCAGTTCGAGCATAATTCCGGAAAATACGTATCACTGCCTGTAAATGCAAGGGGTCTGAGGAAAAAACTTGAAGATAAGATGTTCAGGATAGCTGTCAGCTATGGCAAAGGCGTTCTTAACAGGGTTGAGAACAACGGTACACCTGAATATGGCATAATAACGTCGGGAGAAGCCTACAATATCGTTTCTGATGTTGTGCAGAGAAATGGCCTTAAGGTATCCATCCTGAAACTGGGCCTCACCAACCCCCTTCCCAGGACCATGGTCGAGGAATTCCTTGACGTGAATGAGAAGATTATCGTTGTCGAGGAACTGGACCCATTCCTTGAGGCAAAGGTAAGGTCACTGGTGCAGTCTACCGAAAGGAAGAACAAGGTCTATGGAAAACTGGATGACCATTTCCCCTCAATGTATGAGTTCAACTACGAGGTTGTCTCGGAAGGACTGGACAGCATCATGCACACTAACATCCCGACAAAGGTGTCTTTCGAGCTCACGAAAGAACTTCCGCCAAGGCCTCCTGTACTCTGCCCGGGATGCCCCCACAGGGCCACATACTATGCCATGAAGAGGGCGGTGAAGATGATGAAGGTCAAGGACCCGATATACGCATCAGACATAGGATGTTACTCACTCGGGTTTTACGAGCCATTCAACGAGGGTGATACAATGATCTCAATGGGTTCATCTGAAGGTATAGCCAACGGGCTGTCCAAGGCGGTGGACAACCAGATCATCTCGTTCATCGGAGATTCCACGTTCTTCCATTCAGGCATACCGCCCTTGATCAACGCGGTGCACAACGGGGCGAAGTACCTGCTTATAGTGATGGACAATGGAACCACTGCTATGACAGGGCAGCAGCCGAACCCCGGTGTCTCCACTCCTGGGGTCAATGGCCAGGTTTCCATCGAATCTGTTGCAAAATCCATAGGGGTGAATTTTGTCAGGACAGTGGATCCCTATGATCTCGGCACAACCCTCAGGACGATGACTGACGCACTGAAACAGGACGGAGTTTCAGTGATAGTTGCGAGAAGGGAGTGCGCTATCCTGAGAGATGCAAGGCTCAGGGCGCAGGGCGAGATCCATCCCTACGCTGTAAACCAGGACAAGTGCTCCAAATGCATGAATTGTGTCGAAAACTTCGCCTGCCCTGCATTCTTCATTTCGGACGGGAAGATCGACATAAACCCCACCCTGTGCGACGGCTGCGGTGTTTGCGCTGAACCATACGTCTGCCCGTTCAGGGCTATCGAGGTGAGGCAGAATGGAAGTTAATGTTATTGTGGCAGGTGTCGGAGGCCAGGGTGTAGTGACAGCCGGCACCCTGATCTCACAATCCGCCCTTGTTAAGGGGCACAATGTTGTGATGTCGGAGATCCACGGACTGGCCCAGAGAGGAGGGTCAGTATCTGTTGAAGTGAGGATAGGGAATATCAGGAGCCCGATAATTCCCAAAGGGGAAACAGACCTTATCCTGGGGATTGAGCCCATAGAAGCGGTAAGGGCGGCCGAAAATGCGGGAGAAAGGACTGATGTACTGATAAACATAGGCCCGGTTGAACCGGTTTCGTTGAGCATGAGAGGGAAGGAGTATCCCGACATGCGTGAACTCGTCTCGGAAATCGTCGACAGGCTTGATGTCCATTTCATAGATGCGCTTCCCCTGGCCCTCGAGGCCGGGGATGCAAGGGCCGTCAGTACAGTAATGGTCGGGGCAGCATTGCAGCTTGGAATACTTCCAATAGATGAAGAATCAACCCTGGAAGCTTTGAAGAAGAGGTTCAGCGAGAGGCTTTACACAATAAATGAAAAAGCCTTGAAACTCGGAATGAAGAACGTGCTTCTGGCCCTTCATGAAATATAGCGTGTACTCGGGACAAATTCCATTCTTTTTTCCGCATATTTTATATTTTTACTTCCAAACGGAATGTCATATTCCAAGGCATGCCGGAGTCAATTATATGCCCGTTAAGTCTCAGCCCCATAGTGTTCATGTGAACCACACCATGCAATGCAATATGTTTATCCCTGCGGATAAGATTCAGCCTTCAAAGACTGTATTTCAGGGGTGCAGTCCGCTCTGCGATCACCTTAAATAGGTTTTATCAATCAAGCTTTGAATTTAAATGCCTAGACCCAACACAAGCGCCCTCAGACCCATGGATGTTCTCAAGAGTGCAATTGAGAGAAACGTCCTGGTCGATGTTAAGGGAAACAGAGGATATTCCGGAATTCTTGAAGGATATGACATCTACATGAATCTAGTTATTCGAAACGCCGGCGAGACGATCGGCGGTGAGAGCAAGGGTGTCTACGAGAGGCTCCTCGTCAGGGGGGACAATGTCATATTTGTTTCGCCATCAAGAGGTGATGAAAAGTGAGTAACGGAACAGCCGTAATGGGCAAGATGAATAGCAAGAAGGTTCATGTTACATGTCGAAGATGTGGCCAGCATGCGTACCACGTCAGACAGAAGAGGTGCTCACACTGTGGATTCCCTAGCCCACGAATCAGATCTTTTAGATGGGCAAAAGCCAAGTGAGTATTGCGCAGTAGTAGGCTTCAACGGAGCTGATTCTGCCTTCGCAAATGTACTAGTTTCTCTAAAGTCCCTCCAGCATAGAGGGCAGGAAAGTGCCGGAATAGCAATTTATGACGGCAATTCACTCAATGTCAGGAAGGGGATGGGCCTTGTTTCTGAGGTCTTTAGTGACAGCTACCTGGAAAACGGAGGGTCGCTGAAGGGAAAGGTCGGCATAGGCCATACACGCTATTCCACTGCTGGAACTAAAACGCTGGAGAATGCGGGACCTTTTATTGTTTCAAATTCGATAGGGTACATGGCACTGTCCCACAACGGTGAGATAGTGAACGCGGATCCCCTCAGGGAAGACCTCAAGAAAAAGGGCATGACATTCCTTACGTCTTCTGACTCGGAAGTCATGCTGAATGTGCTTTCGAAGGAAGTCGTTGAGAACGGAATCCAGCGTGGCCTCAGGCTTGCGATGGAGAAACTGCGCGGGGCATATTCTGCTGCTGTTGTTGTCAATGACAGGCTTTTTGCAATACGCGACCCGCACGGTTTCAGGCCACTTATCATAGGGAAGGTCGGCGAAAATTACATTGCGGCTTCAGAAAGCTGTGTCCTGGACATCCTGGGAGGAGACCTGATACGCGATGTCAACCCGGGGGAAGTTGTTGAGCTCACGGAGAGCGGCCCTGTGACACTATTTTCTGTTCCTGCGAAGAAAACCGCCCACTGCATGTTTGAATACGTGTATTTCGCAAGGCCGGACAGCGTCATTGACAAGATTGAAGTTTACAACGTCAGGATAAACCTTGGAAGAAAGCTTGCAAAGGAGCATCCGGTCGAAGCAGACATAGTGATCCCGGTCCCGGATTCTGCAAGGGCCCAGGCACTGGGATACTCAAATGAGTCGGGAATCGCATACGGGGAAGGGCTCATGAAGAACAGGTTCTCGGAGAGGACTTTTATTATGCCCAACCAGAAGTCAAGGACTTCCGCCCTGCGCCTGAAGCTCAACCCGATCAAATCTGCCATAGAGGGGAAAAGAATAGTCCTCGTTGATGACAGCATCATTCGCGGCAACACGATGAAGCACATCATAAAGATCCTGAGAAGGTCGGGTGCCAGTGAGGTCCATGTCAGGATAGGATCTCCTGAAATCATAGCTGCATGCTATTTCGGCGTGGACATGAAGACAAAGAAAGACTTCATCGCTGCAGGGAAGACCGATGAGCAGATTAGGGAAGAGATAGGTGCCGATTCACTTGGGTACACGTCGATAGAAGGGCTTGTCGACAGCATCGGGATGCCTGAAAACAACCTGTGCCTGGGCTGCATTACAGGCAGATATCCCGTGAGCGTCGCAGGCGAGAGGCTGACGATGCAGACCGAACTTGAGAGCTACTGATCAGGGCCTTTTTTCCATCATTCTTTCTTTTATTGTGTCTCTCATGGACTCTACGTCCACCGTCCCGCCAAAATAATCTGCCCTTACCGCGATTGCGAGCTTGTTTGCGAGTGTTCTCGAAACCCTTCCCCTTCTTTTCGGGGGAAGTGAAGATATTCCCGGGAACTTGAAGATCACGCCATGCTTGGGCGGTGGAGTTCCGGACCTCATATGCTTGAAGAAAGCCTTGTCTGCGCCAAGGACCTGTAAAGTGCTGGCAGGGTACCGCACAAGATTCTTCAGCCCCCCTCCGAGATATAATATTTCTGTTGCAAGATCGGCCCCAACGAGGGCTGTGCTGTTCGGCATCACCGTGCCTATCCGGCCTGCTATGAAAGTGGAAAGGTTCGTCCGGAGGCCGCACATCCTGACCCCCTCTGTAGAGATCTCCCTGAGGATCGTGTTCAGGCCGGGATCTTCTGTATCGGAGCCGATAAGGGCGAAGAACCTGCATGGATCATTTCCATATTCAGGAAACCCTGAAAGATGCTCCAGGACAGTGGTCTTCTCGAGATAGAGGTTGATTATCCTGTCCATCTCAAGCCTCAGGCCGAACAGCTTGATAATCAGCTGGTCTTCGGAGAACTCATCTTTGATCCTTCTTTTTCCGTAGCTTATCAGCCTTTCTCTTAGGTCCGGAATCGTCCCCGCTGCCTGTGTTGTTTCCGGAAGCCTTCCTTCCCTGAGGGTATCGAAAATCTCTTCGTAATTTTCCTCCAGACCTTTGAACTGGCCTGTCAGTTCTCCTTCTTCCACTATCCCGTACCACTTTATCTCTCTTGGTGGCTTTTTCTGGCCTTTTTTCTTGTTTTTCATGGAAAACCTCAACCTTCCTCTTTGGTGCTTCTTCACTCACGGGCCTGGCCTTTCCCGGCCCCCTCTTCCTCTCGGGCTCGACCATGACCCTGTCGAAGTCCACGACCTTGAGGTCGGAAATATCTGATGAATGGACAAGCATCCTGCCCGTACCTATCAATTCGTTATTTTCTGAAAGGACGCAGACCCTGTCGCCGATTCTTGCCTCCCCCACCATGGATTTTATACCTCCGGGGTAAAGGTCTGCGCCATGCGCGATGTTGTCTATTGCTGATTTTTTCACGATGATCTTTGGCTTGTCACTGAAGAGATAATTCATCGGAAGGAAAATCCCCCTGAACGGCCTGTCATCGCCCTGGTTCATGAGCTCTACGGAGTCCTTGAGCTTCTGGATGGTTGTCATCCTGTCCTCCCTGAAAACTCCAGTTGAGATCCTGCGAAGGTCTGCCATCTGTGCACCAGTCCCAAGGACATACCCCATGTCAACACAGAGTGTCCTGATATAGGTCCCCGAGTCCGTCTTTGCCCGGAAAAGGATCATCTTGCCCTCCTTCTCCACCAGTTCCAGCTCGTATATCCTCCTGGACCTGATCTCCCTGGCCACTGCTGACTTCATTGGAGGAATCTGGTACACTTCCGTCTGGAACTCCTTCATGACTTCAATGAGCCTCTCTTCTGATACGTCCGAATGAATGCGCATTGCGCAGATATATTCCTTCGTGTCCTCATGGGCCACATCGATCAGCTTTACAGCTTTGCCGATCGCCATCACAAGCAGCCCTGTTGCATTAGGGTCGAGAGTGCCCACATGGCCAACCTTGTCGACCCCGAGGATCTGCCTTACCCAGTGGTCCACCTGGTGACTCGTCGGCCCCTTCGGCTTGTCTATGATAATGAATCCGTCCAGTTTATGGAACTTTTCCGGCGAGTCTGATTTTGTCATAAATTTCATTCACTACTTGCTCAACAGATAGGTTTTCAGTATTTATAATGAGATCGTAGTATTTCTCATCCCTGTAGTCGATTCCATAGAATTCCCTGTACCTCTTTATCTCAGACTCCTCCCTTTCCCTGACAAGAGCCCTTATCTTCCCGGAATCGGACTGCTCCCTTCCCGATACTCTTTTCACCCGGGTCTCAAAGGGCGCGTCTATGAAAATCCTGAATGAGTCAATGGAGTTGTTGAAGCATATCCACCCCACCAGCCTTGATTCCACAACAACGTTGTCGTTATTCCTCATGAAGCCAAGTATCAGGCTGTCCTGCTGCTTGTCTATGTCGATGTGGGTCTCTGCGTACACGTTGAATTCCTCAAGGCTCATGTTGTATTGTGCAGCGAGCTGTCGGAAAAAAGTCCCCCCGGAAAAAAATTCGTATTCGAGCAGTGATGCAAGTTTCTTGCCTACACTGGACTTTCCTGAACCGATGGGGCCACTAATCGTTAATTTCATTTTCAGTTGAGTATTCCATTCTCCTCAGCTTGTATGTGAAGTCGACGTACTTGATCACCATTGTGACGAAGTATCCCACCACCATAACCGCTAGGAAGTAGATGATGATCCAGTAGTATATGTATGCGTAGAAATGCGTGTTCAGGTTAACGTTCCAGTTCCACGGGAATGCAACTATTGCGTATGGCAGGTTTGCAATGAATGAGAACAGCCATATGAATATGAGGTAGGTCACCACACTGAATATCATCAGGGGCTTCATGGTGTTCATTGAGACCTGCTGCTGCTCCATTGTCACGTCCATCTGCATCTTCCTCAGCTTCTGGATCCTGTCCTTCTGGCCACTCTTGTAAGCTTCCCTCATTGTCTTGCTGAAAGCCTTCATCCTGTTCTGGGCCTTTCCCATCTTCAGCCAGTCCGTGAAGAAGTACCTGGGAATTGAGGTCACGACCCCTATAAGTATTCCTGCAAGTAGCAGAGTAAGGACAGGCAGGTCGAAGTTGAACCCTATGAGGGGCGAGAAAACTACATCCAGGGCATTGCCTATGGCAGTCCTCAGTGTAGTGTTGGACAATATAATGATATATACAAAGAAACTCAGCATGTAAAGCATCTGGGTCTGGAGGCCTTTTTTCATGCCTTCCTGCGGAGTTTTAGTCTTGTTCTGTTCAGTCATCTGTCCTCAGCCTTGATATGATAGTATTCGCTGCTATGTTAGGTTTTCCCTCGGGATTTTCTATTATGTTCACCGTGGCTCCCGTGAAAACAGAATATGCAGCGGCATAGTACCTGTTTATCTCCTGGTCCATTCTTATGTCATTTTCAGTGGCTGCGTCCCTGTCTCTCGTGCTGTCGGTTGCCCTCCTGCTCAGTACGAGTGATGGGTCAGCCTCTATGACGAAGTATGCTCCGACCTTGAGTTCCCTGATGACCCACTCAGGCAATCCGGGGAGATAGCCACCGTGAGATTTTATTGACATGTGGGTGTCGATTATTACTGAATCCATCTTCCCAATGGCTGCGGAGGCTTTCTTCTGCAGGTTGATCTGCGTGTCTACAGAAAGCTTCCTCAGTCCGTCTCTGTTCTCCACAAGGCCGATGTCCTTGGCCATTTCAAACATGAGGGTACCGAAGTTTATGATATCATAATTAGTCCCCTTCTTGACCAGATCCAGAACTGTCGATTTACCGACACCCGCGACTCCCGAAATTACGACTCTCAATTTATCCACCAACGAAAAACTGCCTAATGACCGGGTGCATCTCCATAAGCTGCTCCTTGCCCATCGCCTCGTAGAACTGGATCACTATGCCCACCGCCAGCAGCAGGCCGGTTCCGCTTGTATTCCCCACCGTCCCTATGAGGTTTGCGCCGGCCGCAAGGAGACCGACAGCTGCACCACTGAATACTGTTATCACTGGAATGTACTTGTTAAGCACCCGTTCCATGACCTTTGGGTCTCTTCTGAAACCCGGTATCTGCATACCGCTGGACTGTATCTGCTTGGCAACCGAGGCGGCACCCATGTTCGTAGTTTCGATCCAGAACTTCGCGAATATCACGCTCGCGATTGTCATGAACCCGACAAATGAGATTATATGTGCCGCTTCCTGAAAGCTGGAGTGGCCCAGGAGAATCGACTGGTACCCTGCAGGGCTGATTATGGGAAACAGCCAGTCCGACAGGCCGTTGGGAGAGAAGAGGTAGAACGCCAGGCCGCTGGTCGGCGTAGTCTTAGATATGCCAAGCTGTGTAATCTGCTGTGCCGTTGGATAAGCTCCCAGAAGAGCATTATGTCCGAGCAGTGGAACGTGGCTCAGCACGGGCGACGACCAGAACAGCAGTGTCCACATTGAGATGTTTGCAAGCAGTGCTGTTGCGAGTATGACCGGTATGTTTGAAGCGTAGAAAAGCTGGAGCGGGTATCTTCCCCTGGCACCCCTCACCCTTTCATGGGCTATGGGGAGCTCAATCTTGCTGCTCTGGAAGTATGCGACGATGAAGAATATGAGCAGTGTCCCTATCAGGGCAATCATGGGGTTCGGCTGCTGAAAGAGTATCTGCACTATGCCCTGGGAGTTGATGTAACCGCTGCTGGATGTCCCTATGATGTATAGCATCTTGGGAATAGCTCCGGCGGGAGGGTTTGCAAGAGACAGTGCAACGCCCACTTTGGCCGGAAGCCAGTTCAGTGTTCCTGTGACTAGCTGCTGCGATACTCCGGCCGCAATGAAGAGCGAAATACCGGATCCTATCCCGTATTTGGACACCACCTCATCCATCAGGAAGACCAGATATGAACCGAAGAACAGCTGTAGGACAATTATGGATTCGGCGAGAAAATTTCCGTATCCCGGCACCAGGCCGTTGAGGTTGTTGATAAGGAGCTGGTCCGGGACAAGATAGCCGAATGCCTGTGGTATTGCTTCGACGAATATCATGATGATTACCAGGAGTTTCTGGGTCCCCTGGTACATTGCCTTGTCCTTTGAGTTCTGCAGGTCTATGTTGAAAATCTTTGCACCTGCGAAAAGCTGCATGACGATGCTTGCAGTTACGATCGGCCCTATTCCCAGTGCCATCAGGGATCCCTGGGCACCTGCGAATATGGCCCTGAATGATGCGAACACATCAACGCTCTGCTGTGTGTTAAGCCCGTAAATATAAACGTTTGTGAGAGCGAAGTAGAGTATAACGACGAGGGCGGTCCATATCATTTTCCACTTGAACTGGACATGGCCGGATGCCTTCTTTATGGCGGGAAGCTTGGAAGTCAGTGTTTCCAAACCGTAAAGCTTGCTTTTCTCGGGCCCGACATAACTCGCCACCAGATAAATCAGGTAGAATATCGGCGACGTCAGCAGTCCGGTCACCATGAGATGAGATACCCCAAGGTGCCCGAAGTACCAGAAGCCCGTGAGCATTAATGCGAAAACTACCAGAACTGGTAGTATGACCCCTCTATTCCTGTGAATTTCCGCCATTGGTTTCGACCGTGATACCGTTAGAGGAAAGCTTCTTAATGGTTTTTTCTGTGGCTTTGCCGACAACTATCCTGCTTTTTACCCTGAATTCACCTGTAGCCAGCAGTTTTGTGTAACCCGCGCTGGTAAGGTCTATTACCTTCTCCCCTTCCTTTCCTGAGACGAAGCCTTTCTGCTCGAATGCCGGATAGCACTCAGCCAGCTCTTTCAACGTGATTGGAACCTCAGGGACAGACGGGTGATGGCTTGTAAACCCGTGGACGCCGAAGTGGTCCGGGTCGTACTTGAGCGTCCATATCCACTTGTGCTTGAGGAGGCCCGCGTTTCCTTTTCCTCCTCTCTTGCCCTTGCCTCTTCCGGATTTCATTCCACGGCCGTAATGGCCACCTCTAAGTTTCTTGGTCCTAGTTCGAACCATTCAGATCAACTCCCGGTAATACCATTCTCTTTATCAGCTCGTTTATTTTCTCTCCCCTGTAGCCTGAGGAACCTCCATTCTGGAATGATTTCCTGACTGCCTCATAGCCTCTCTTGGGAGGGTTGAGCCTGAACAGGGGCACGATTCCCTCGATATCCCTGTATTTGATTTTCCCTTTGATTAGTGATTTCGCGAGTTCGGAGAAGTCCTTTGAACCTGTTATCTCCTTAAGCTGCTCCTCTTCAAGCTTCTTTCTGCCTGCAAGCATTGCTCTGTGTTCCAGGACAGCTTCGAGAGTTGCCTCGTCGATTTCTCCCCAGGTAAGGTAGTCCCTTGCCCTGTTGAGCATTCCCCTGGTGACGTCGTTGTCTTCCAGAATAACCATGTGATTTATCCTGTTCAGCCTGAGAAGCTCGGCCGTCTTCTTTGCAGCCGGCTTTAATCCTGTCCTTCCCCTAATCCTTATTACTGCTAACATTGGCAACACTTCCCACATATATAGGTGTACTAAGCTGTATGGCCGGATTTATCTTCACTTTGGCGGTCTGGACCATGGCACTGTAGGCCGCAAGGGCGTAGTTCACTGTTGTTTTAGTGTGTCCGCTTGCAAATCCCCACGCATCATCAATTCCAGCCATGGAAAGGATTGTCTTTGCCACGTCCCCTACTGCCCTTCCTACTCCTCTTGGGGCAGGCTTCATAGTGACAACCACTGATCCTGATTTTCCCACTACCTGGAACGGGAGCGAGTGTGCTCTGCCGCATCCGCACTCCCAGGACCCGCAGCCTCTCCTGACTTCAATGACATGCAGCTTGGCGTTGTTGATTGCTTTCCTGATTGCGGGTGCAGCCTCCTTGGCCTTTCCCATCCCTACTCCCACGAAACCGTCACCGTTTCCGACGGCCGCAGTGATTGAGTAGTTCATCCTTCTTCCTGAATCGGTCATCCTCTGGGCCCTCTCGACGTTTATGATCTCGTCGCTGAGTTCCGGCAACAGATAATCGACAATCTGGTATTCCCTCAGTGGAAGCTTTGTCCTGAGAGCTTCTGACATGGTTTTTATCTCGCCCGTTGCGACTAATTTTCCCAGTTGTGTCCTGGGAGTCCATTCCTCACTCATAGTGATTCCTCCAATTTGCTCTTAGCTTCTTCAATGTTAATCACGGATTTCTTGAGATGTTCTCCCTTGATTCTCGACTCATCAGGGAATATCTTCTCATCATACGGGATCTCTATCCCTGCATCCACGAACCCCTTGAGGGCAGCAGATATTCTCCCGCCTGTGGTTATGTTGTACCTGCCTGTATCGAGTATGGCACTCCCGACGTTCTGTTTCTTTGCCTTGAGGCCGGTTGCATAGCCAACCAGGTATGATATGGGCGTGTTGTTCCCCAGTGTTTCGAGCCCAAGCTTCTTCAGGCTCCTGTCAGTTACTGTCGATATGACCCTGTCGCCTTCCGGGCTGAATGATATAACCTGTGCGCTTATTCCCCTGTGGGTTGGCCTTACAACGAACCTTGGTGTCTCGGATGATACCATCTTTAGCCTCTTGTGATAGTTGGTCTGCCCTGATCTCCTTCTCTTTAGGACTCTCGGTGTCTTCATTGTTCACCACCCATTTCGCCAGTTGACTTAAGATGGCTCTGGAGCTGTGCCCTTGATTTTATTGAGCCGCCCTTGATTACCCTGTACATTTTCCTGTATGTCTTTGCGTCTATCTTTTCCTCGGACTTGAGTTTCCTGAGCTCGTCCCTGAGTGGCCTGATGGTCTTGATCCACCTCTGTTTCCTTGGGAATCTTGCATATTTCTTCCCCTTTATGGAACCAGGGCCTCTCCTTCTTTCCTTGGACCTCTGTCTGATCCTTTTCTTCAGCCTGTAATTTGAATTTCCTTTCTTCTGCCTGATCTGGATAACATTTCTCCTGATGAGGTACCTGATGTCCTCCCTGGAGGCTGCCTCAGCAACTTCCTCAACGCTGTTAGTGTCTATCCAGACTCTTGAGATTCCGGACTTGAACTCATCAGCTGCTATCCTTCGTGCTGTCTCAATCTTCATTTCTGACACCTCTGTTAAGCACCCTGACACCAAGCTCATCGGCTACTTCAAGCATATCTTCCCTTTTTCTATCCCCAACTTTGGAAGATATTCTTGCTGCCTCAAGCTTCGGGTCAAGTGCCTCAAGGTCTTTCTCGTTGAATACCAGTACTTCCTTGAAACCTGAGGGATGCAGTCCCCTGACCAATTTGGGCGTCCTGTATCCTGCATCCACCATGGGGGGCTTTTTCTTCAAGTGCTCCCTCTGCTTTGAGTGCTTTCCCCTCGGCTTTCTCCAGGAATCTCCAAGCTTCTTGTACCTGAACCATTCCTGCCTGTGGAATTCCACTCTTTTCTTTGCCTGTTCGTTCTTGATCTTGAGGAGCCTTTTCTGTTCCTTTGAAAGATGGGGTTTGCCTATTGACAATCTACTCGCCTCCCTTTAGCAGGTAGATTCCATCCTGGAATATTCTCGGATCAAATCTCCTGATCTTTGTTGCTCTCTCTATGTTTGCCGAAGTCTCACCGATCTCTCTCTTGTCTATGCCTTCAATGGTAAGCCTGTCTCCCTTGACGTTGACTTTCGTGTTTCCGATTATGTTTGCTATCCTTGCGGACCTCTCACCGAGGAAATTTTCCACCACTACGGCGTTCCCCCTCACGGAAACCCTCATGGGAAAGTGAGTGTAATCTATCTTCATGTGGTATTCGAAACCGCTCGTAACACCGTTTATCATGCTCTTGAGCTCTGAAGTCCAGGTGCCAAGGATACCGTTGTTCCTGCGGTTCTTCTTGCTCATGGTTATTTTTATCTTGCTGCCTTCGATCGAAATTCTGAGATAGTTGTCCGGGAGATTCCTCTTTACCTCTCCCTTCGGGCCCTTAACTGTAATCACAGTACCTGCCTGATTGGCAGTAACTCCCTCAGGAATATCGATCTCTGCTGCTTCTTCCCATTTCACCACTTGTATCACCTAATAGACGTATGCTATGAGTCTTCCCCCGAGACCCATCTTCCTTGCTTCGATATGGCTCATCACTCCCTTCGTTGTTGAAAGGATGAGTATGCCGAAATCCTGGGCAGGAAGATACCTGGCTTCATACTTGTCCAGGTTTGCCCTTTTCACTGGCAGCCTGGGCTTGATAACACCACAGTTGTTTATGGTGTTGCTGAGCACTATCTTGAATTTTCCGCCTCTGCTGTCGTCCATCACTTCAAAGCTCTTCAGGTAGTTGTATTCCTGCATTACCTTCAGAACCCTGCCGATGAGCCTCGCAGCCGGCTCGGTTTCAATCTCTTTTCTGCCGATCCTTGATGCGTTCTTTATCACGTTGATTATATCATTTAACGGGTCGTGTTTCATTTGTTCACCTCAGCTGTATTTCCTGAATCCCAGTACGGGTGCAGTATCCCTGAAACACTGCCTGCACAGGCGAAGACCGTATCTCCTGACTAGGCCTCTTTTGCGCCCGCATCGCTGGCACCCGTCCTTGCGTCCGAATTTTTTCTTAGGTTCAAGTTTGATTTGACTCATTGATTCACCTTACCACCACGAGGCCGTACTTGCTGGTCAGGAATTCCATGGCCTCCTCCCTTTTTACCCTGATTTTTGAGGGCACCTTCTTTGCGCCTATCTTCCTCTTGTGGAGCCTGAAGCCTCCTTTCCTCTTGATTACAACTGCAACGTCCATGCCGAATATTCCGATATTTGGATCGTACTTCATTCCCTTGAAATCAGTGTAATCGGCAACTCCGAAGTATGCGTTGCCCTGCTTGTCGAATGAATAGTGGGGAACCTTGTATTCCCTTGCATACAGAGCCCTCTGGAGGAATTCCTCAGCGTCTTTTCCCCTCAGCGTTACCTTTGTGCCTATTGTCAGGCCCTGTCTTATGTTGAAGTCTCTCACTGTCTTCTTTGAGGTAGTGGTGACAGGAGTGTGCTTGGTTAGCATCTCAAGCACCTTCGTTGCCTTTGTGAGCCTTTCGCCCGCCTGGCCTACTCCTATATTCACAACTACCTTGTCGATAGTGATCTCTTCCATTGGGTTACTCATAGACTGCTACACCCCCTATCTTGGGTATCTCATACGAATACTTCGCCCCGCCTACGACAAAAGCGTAATCGGTGATTGTTGAGTATCCTTCCTCGAAGTGTATCAGGTTCTTGTGCGATGATTCCTTGATCTCGATCTTCTTGATTGTGGCAACATTGCCGGCGTGCGATCCGCCTGTGAGGAATACCTTGTTTCCCGGCTGGAGCTTCATTACTTCCTGTATCTTCTTGCCGGGGATTGTCACCAGTGCTACATCGCCGGGTTTTACTTCCTTGTTGTCAGATACCACGATCTGCCCGTCATGGAAGCTGAGCTGGATTTTCCCGCCCTTTATTGTTGACTTGTCCATCACTTTCATGAGTTTCTTGTCGGAGTTATCCTTGCTCTCCTCTCCGAGAACGAGGCCGCCTTTCCTGTCGTACAGGACCCGGAAGCTCTTTCCAACCTGGTCTATGGTAATGAGATCCATGAAGCCTACAGGATATCTCCTGTCTTTCACTATTTTTCCATCCACCTTTACAAGGCCGTTTACCAGGATCCTTGTGATCTCCCTTTCCTTGTCTCCTATCTTGAGATAATCCCTGAGTGCCGTGAGGAGTGCCATTGAATCCTTTCTGTTGTGTTTGCCCGGCCTCGGGCTTGCTCCCCAGAAGAAGGTCTTCCTTGGTATCTTGACGGACCTTGATATCATCAGTCTCTTTGTCTTGTTGATCATTCTTTTTCCACCTCTTCTTCTGTTTCCTCTTCAGTTTCATCAGATTCTTCTTCAGGCTCTGCTTCCATTACCTCAGGTTCCTCTCCTTCCCCGGCCTGCTCTTCCACCGGTTCTTCAGGTGTCTCGGCTTCCGCCTCCCCCTCTTCTGCCTCTTCGGCAGGTTCAGGCTCCGGCTCAGGTTCGGGGACTTCCTCCACTACGATATTCTTCCTGGCGGCAAGATCCTTTATCTTCTGGAGCCTCCCTGGAGACGAAAGCTCAAGCCTTGTTATTCTGAGTATATTGGAAGGCAGCAGGTATTCCTCCTGCTTGCCGTCCGATTTTGATATTGTGATTCCATCAATGGAGACTCTGGAGCTCTTGTGGTTTACCTTCATGACCTTTCCTCCTTCCCCTTTCCTGGAACCTGTCTTGATTGTTACCACATCGCCGGATGCGATTGGAAATGACCTTATGCCGTATTTTTTCCTCAAATCCTTGCTCAATGCTACTCTTACCTTGTTTTCCATATCCAACCGACCTCACACTATTGTGGAGGCTACCGAGGCAATCCTTGGCCATCTCTCTGCAGCCTCTCTTGCTACGGGGCCTTTGATTTCGGAGCCTCTTACCTCTCCTTCTGGAGTGACAAGAACTGCTGCATTGTCATCAAATTCCACCATTGTGCCGTCCGATCGCCTGTAGGGCCTTCTCTGCCTCACTACGACCGCGTATACGACTTTGCTCCTCATTTCGGGAGTTCCCTTCTTCACGCTTGCTATGAACATGTCACCTATACCGGCGGCAGGTATTCTCCTTGCAACGCCATGGTATGCCTTCACGCCAATGAGGCTGATTATTTTCGCACCGCTGTTGTCTGCACAGGGTACCACAGCTCCAAGCGGGAGCCCTCTTTGCTGCCTTCCAGCAATGCCTTTCATGGGTTCACCTTTTCAACTACCACGAAGGAAACCGTCTTTGCAAGTTTCCTGCACTCTGCTATCTTGACCGTGTCGCCCGGCTTAACCTGGATGCATTCAGGAACGTGCGCATGATACTTTGAGAAGAGCGTCAGCTTTCTCTCGTATTTTGGAAGGTACCTCTGATGGGTACGCTTTATCACTGCGCTTCCATTCATCGCGGGAGACTCGACTATTCCGCCGATGATCTGCCCCCTTATTGAAAGAGTTCCGTGAAAGGGACACTTCTGATCGTTGCATTCCTGTTCCGGAAGCTTTACATCTAATCCTATGTTTCTGGCCACCTTAATCACCGTTTATTATACCGTTTCTCAACATTTTCCCAATTCTTCTTCGTTCCTTGATGCGATCTTCTGGTCTGAATACCGCGTAACTTCCATTGATTGTGAATTTTTCCTCTGTTGTGGCGAGTTCGAAGACCCTGCCACTTTTGACGATCCTCTTTACCCCGTTTTCCTTTCTGAGTTCTACAGTGTTTTTTGTTTCATTGCACAGGGTTCCGGCTATACCGTTCTCTGCCGGATTCGGTGAACTAATCACCTTCGCATTCAATCCTATCCATTCGTGGAAATACACATTATCCTTGGTAATCAATTAAATCAGCTCTGCCCTGAATCCCATGCTTTCAAGCTGTTTCTTGACAGTATCTCTATGGTCTCCCTGGAGTTCTATTGTTCTCCCGTCCTTTACAGTTCCACCCGAAGCAACCTTTTTCTTCAGCAGTTTGGCTATCTCGTCGATGTTCTCGCTCTTGGGGTCGATCCCCTCGATTATTGTCACATTTTTCCCGTATCTTCTTTTGTCCACGCTTATCCTCACTGCCTGAGTATCTCTTGTAAACCCTTCCCAAGGTTGCAATTCCTTGGGTATTCCTGTGAAGTTCTTATCCTTCATTCCTTTTGATCCTCCGAACCCATAACGGTCTTTATTCTGGCTATTTGTCTCCTTATTGACTTGATTTTCCCGGGATTCGAAGGCTGGCCTCCAAGAGCCACGGTAGCCCTCTCATGGAGGAGGGATTCTCTAAGCTGATCCAGAGCCTTTTCCCTCTCTTCACTGCCCATCTGTTTCAGTTGTTTCGCTCTTAGCTCCATTTTCCTCTACCCTACCTTCATCTTTCTTTACTTCCTCGGCCGCTTCCGGCTTTGGCTCTTCTGATTCCTTCTTTTCTGCCTTTTTCTCTGATTTCTTCTCAGTTTTTTTGGTAGTTTTCCTGGGAGCTGGTTTTTCCTTTACGGCTTCCTTTGGCTCTTCAGCTGGCTTCTCTTCCACAGGTTTTGTACCTTCCGCCTTTGCTTCAGGCTCCTTCACTTCAGGTTTTGCCTCTACTTTCTTCTCCTCAGCCTGGGGCTTTACCTCTTCAGCCTTTACTTCGGCTTCAGGTTCCTTCACTTCAGGTTTTGCCTCTACTTTCTTCGCTTCGGCTTGAGGACTTACCTTTTCCTTGGCCTTTTCAGCCTCTGGCGTGGGCTTTGCTTTTCTTTCAGCCGGCCTGGCCTGCCTTTCTTCAGGCTTCCTCGGCCTTCTTCCCCTGGCACCGGGCCTCTCTCTCTGCCCCTCAGGCTTCTTTGCCACTGCCTCTGCCTTTTGGTCCCCTTCCTGTATCAGCTGTGGGGTTGAAACTCCAAGCTTTTCAGATACGACATAGTCGTCAGGGAGCTTGTAGTCGCTCTTGAGTATTCCTACTTTGACTCCAATCACGCCAAGCTTGAGCTTGGCAATTGAGAACCCTCTCTCCATTCCTTCCCTCGCGGGCTCTCCGGAGTACTTCACGGAACCGCTCATGAATTTCTGCATCCTTCCCCTCTCTCCTGAGAGCTTTCCGGATACTGAAATTATGACGCCTCTTGCACCGTTCTCAACGATTCTCCTCAGAGAAGTGTTTCCTGCCTTCCTGTACGCCCAGCCTTTTTCCAGTGAAAGGGCGATCTTCTTTGATACAACCTGTGGATTCAGGTCGGGATTGTCGATCTCCTTGACTTCAATCTGCGGTGATTCGATCTGGTACTTCTTTTCGAGATTCTCTGTGATCTGCTGGACCTTGGAGCCATGCCTTCCAATGACAAGGCCAGGCTTGTTTACGTGAAGTGTTATGTTGGTTCCGAATGGTGTCCTCTTCATCTCCATCCCTCCGAAACCGGCGTTCTCAGTCTCCTTTCTTATGTATTCAGAGACCAGCAGTTTCTTCACTGCCTCGTTGATAAACTTCCTCTCGTTCATTCTTCTACCTCTTCAAGTACTATTTCAAGATTTATCAGGTCCTTGAAATTTGCTCCCGCTCTTCCATAGGCCTTTGGTGTGTATTTCTTAATCATTCTTCCCTTGGATGCTGCTATGTGCTTTACCACGAGGGCATCCATGTTCAGGCTCTTGAATTCTGCATTGGCCTCTGCGTTGTCTATCAGTTCCCTGAATGCCTTTGCCGCTTTGACCGGGTACCTCCCCGGGCCCATTCCCCTTTTGTGTGAGACGGAATCGAGGTATCGGAAATAGGGGACAGGTGTCTTCTTTTCTATTACTCCGTCTATCAGATCCCTGACGCGCTCTAGCTTCTTTCCCCTGAGGAAATGGGCTATGTTGACCGCGTCCTTGAGGGATATGTCTGTCTCCTTTACCCTCGCAATGGCACTTTTTTCAGGTATTTCAGTTATTGAGTATCCTTTCATATGATCACTTCAGCGGCATGAACTTGGAGGACCTTGTAGCACCTACTCCCGGCCCGGAGTGCTTGACATCCTTCCTTGTAGGAGCAAATTCCCCAAGGTAGTGGCCTATCATTTCCGGCCTGATCTCAAACTTGACGTATTGATTGCCGTTGTATACCTCGAGAACTTTCCCAACGTATTTGGGAAGTATAACGAAACTCCTTACATGCGTCTTGATGTTTGCCTCTGATCCTTCCATCTTCTCTTTCAGCTTGGCCTGCTCGTAATTGAAATCCCTCGTAAGGGACCTCCTTATTCTTGCAGGTAGTATTTCCAGCAGTTTTTCAAATTCGAGCGCCTGAAGTTCTTCAATGGTAAGCCCCTTGTATCTGAACTCCTTGGATCTTCCTGCCGCTACCTTCTGTGACTTTCGTGACCTTCTCTTTATGGATTTTACAGATGCCTGCTTTTTGACCGGCATTAACTCTTCCTCCTCTTCTTGGGTGAAAGCCTGCCCACCTTTCTTCCGGGTGGTGTGCCTCTTCCTACCGTGCTCGGGCGGCCCACATGCTGGTGGTTACCTCCTCCATGCGGATGTTTAACGGCATTCATTGCCACACCTCTCACGGAGTATGCTTTTTTCGCCCTGCTCTGATAATAGTGAACCTTTCTTCCTGACTTGAGTATCGGTATATCCTTCGCCCCTGTTCCTGCTATTGTCCCCATGCTTGCCTTGCAGCCTGGATGGAACTGCTTTGTCTTTCCCGACGGAAGCTTTATCGTGACGTTTACGCCATGGCTTATCACCAGTGCGCCTGTCCCTGCAGTCCTGCAGAACTTGCCTCCATCTCCGGGGATGCTCTCGATGTTGTAAACGGTTGTTCCATCAGGGATTCTTCCAAGTGGAACAGTGTTTCCCATAGTGACCTGGTCCGATTGGCCGATGTTGATTTTCTGGCCGACGTGTGCGCCGACGAATGCTATCTGGTAGTGTTTCTTTCCGGTTTCATCCTGCAGCACCAGCACGGGGGAGCTTCTCCCCGGTGACTGCCTGATGTCAACCACTGTGTATGCTCCTTCAGAAGGGTGCCTGATGTCTGCTACGTGCCTGTGGCTTGGGCTTCTGTATACTATGCCCCCTTTACCCCTTCTCTGAGCCGTTATTAATTTACCCATTCATACACCTCAGAATATACCCATCCTACCTGCGACTTCGTCTGCAGAGTAGTCTTTTGTGAGTTTCACGATGGCTTTCTTTCCGTTCTTAGTAATCATGATGTTAACCTTTTCAACTTTTACGTCAAACCTTGCTTCGACTTCTTTTATGATGTCTTCTCTCCTGGCTTTTCTGTTCACCAGGAATGTGATCTTGTTTTCCTTTTCTGTCTGAAGGGTTGTTTTTTCTGTTGCGACGGGAGATATGATGATTTCCATTTACTGTACCCCCTTGCCCACCTGCTTAAGTGCACTTTCCGTAAACACGACGAGTCTTCCTGCCTGGCCTCCGGGAGCAAGCTTCCTGATACTCAGGCTGTCCGGGGTTGCCACCTCGACACCTGGAAGGGACCTGTATGCCTTTAGCGAGTCTGCTGAAGTGCTGACGAAGAGAATGCTTTTCGGCTGCTTGTACCTTCTTCCCCTCATAGTTCCTCTTCCAGCCCTGACTTTCTTTCCTTCCTTTGCCCTGATCAGGTCGTCAAGCAGTCCCACTGATTCAAGGAAATTTTCTACGTCCTTAGTCTTAGTGATCTTGGCAGCTGCGTCCTCAACTATAACTGGAAGGGTGATGCCTTCTGGAATCCTGTGCCCTCTCCTGGAAACTGCCTCATTTGATGCTGTCATTGCAAGGGCGCTCATTCTTGCAAGCTTCCTCTCTTTCTCGTTTATCTTCTTCGTGAGGATTTTGGTGGTCCTTGGTGAGTGAGCGCTCTTTCCGCCCACCATTGATGCGAGTATTACACCCCTGGATGAACCTGATGTTCTTGGTATTCTCGACACGCCTCTTCCGGGCCCTGAGTTGTGGCCTACTCGCCTCATTCCTGCCCTTGGTGAGGACCCGTATGGGCTCCTGAGGGAAAGGGTAACTGCCCTGAAAGCCTTCCTGATGAGGTCTTCCCTTGGAGCAGTGTTGAACACTTCCGGAAGTTCGATCTTCTTTACCTTTTCTCCTTCAATTGAGTATAGATTTGATTTCAACATTAATCACCCTGCTTTGATTCCCTTGAAACATAGCTCAGTGTAAGCGAGTCCACTGAAGCAACTCTCTGCCTTGCCGGGTCTCTGAATTTGACAAGTCTCTTTGAAGGCCCCGGAACCGATCCGTGTATGAGGACGTAGTCGCTTCTGACTAGCCCGTATCCGGGGAAGCCTCCCTTGACATTGATATCATCCCCGTTGTCCTTTGGGGAATATCTTAGAACTCTCATGTTGTGGAACGTTCTCTGGTGTGTACCCATCTGGCCCGCCTGGGGCACAGTGTTTCTTACCCAGTCCGGGTGCCATGGTCCCAGTGTTCCTATCATTCTTCTGTGCTTGCTGTTGTGTATATTCAATAGCTTTACACCGAATCTCTCGACATGGCCGGTGAAGCCTTTTCCTTTCGTGATTCCCGTGACGTCAACAAATTTTCCCTCGCCTGAAAATTCAGAGAAGCTGATTGACTTTCCAAGCTTTTCCTGGGCATACTTCAATTTTTCATCGTTTGTTGCGCCTGAGACGTTAATTTCAAAAATTTCCGGTGTTTTTGACGGAACACCCGTAACAACCTTCGGGTTTGTGCTTACTATGAGCCTTACACTGGAGAAGTCCTTCGGAACCTCCTTCTTCTTGTGTTCCTTTGCCTGTGGCTTTCTTCGTGCCAGGGACTTGTCCGGATTATCTGCCCACTGTTCATAAGCTACCTTCAGTCCTTCATAATCTTCCTTGTAGAGCCTTATGCCTACAACTGCAAGGGGAGGCACCTCTACGACTGTAACCGGAGCAACTATGCTCTGGCCTGCAGTAACGCTGGACTTCCTGTAGTCGACCATTTCAACATGGGTCATGCCTACCTTGTAACCGGCAAAGGCCTGTACCTTTGCCGGCCCTTCGGCTACCGGCCAGCTTCTTATGTCTCCCTGCATTCTCTTTGTGCGTACTCTGGGATAGTATCCTTTAGATCCTCTTCTAGGATGATGGGGCGTTGCCATTACGTATCACCTGCAAACCGTTACACCTGTTTCTGGCAATGAGAAAGACATTGCCGAACAAGGGATGCCACATTATGCATTGCCCTGAGTGTATGGTGTTGCCTGAAAAGGATAACTTACCACTCTATTTAAAGATTTATAACTGCACTTTCCGCCGGGATAGGCGGTACGATGGAATATTGGATATCCCTCTGATTGGTATGCTGGAAGGAGTTCATCCTTTTCCTCCCGCCGGCATAACTTCCCCTTTTTTCATGGCTGGACCTACTTTCCTTATTGTGGTCGACAAGTAGAGTATAACCGAGACGAAACCAGGGGCTGTGACCGTAGTCCATATGAGGAACGGATTCAGGGTCGCAGTTATTACTATGCCCCCGATGAGAGGGCCTATGGAGTATCCGACTGAGTTGAACGAGTTGTAAACGCCCATGTTGGCTCCAATCCGCTTTTTGGCAGATATTCCTGACACAATTGCAGATCCGCTCGGATCGAGGAAGTCTTCACCTAATGTTATGATTGCCTCTGAAACGATGAACTGTGGAACAGTTGAGTCGAAAGCAAATGAGAAAACTCCAATCGAGAAAAACAGTAGTCCGAGCAGGTATCCCCTTGCAACACCTATCCTCCCTATTGCCTTAGTCACAGGGTATTGCATCAGGACCACGAGGATTCCATTGGATGTGAACACCAGACCAATCTGTGCAGTCGTGAGATTCCTTACAATTGACGCATAGTTCGGAAGAGTCACGGTGTCCTGTGCAAGCAGTATTGTGAGCAGAAGGCTTGAGAACGAGAGCATGATTATCGTCCTGTTCACTGTACGGAAACGGAATTTGCGTTGTGGTTCCTCTTCGCCTGTTTCAGTAGGATGATCTCCTACAGGCTTGAAGATCAGGGATAGTACCAGCCCTGCAAGAATCGAGAGGAATGCCGAAAGGTAAATCACGGGATAGCCGAATCCGAGTATCAGGAATCCTGCAACAGCGGGGCCTATTGCTGTTCCTACGTTCAGGGCCACTCTTGTGATCGTGAAGCCGACAACCCTGTCACGGGTCGATGTTGCGACAAGCGCACCAAATGAAGGGAAGCTTCCCCAAAGCGAGGCAGCGAGGATCAGAAACAGGAGAGAGAAAATGACTACGTTGTGCACTGAATGTGCAACATAATAGAGACCGATGAGGGATGCGGCTCCAATTGAATACATCGTTACAAGTACAGGTTTGTGGCCTATCCTGTCTCCAAGCCTTCCTGTGTAGATCTGGAGTACGGCGCCTGAGAGGTTTGAGAGCGTAAACACAACGCCAATCAGGGTGAAATCCAACTTGAATTCTGCGTGCATAAATAATGAAGTGAATGACTCTACCGAGTACAGTGCAAAACCGAAAAACCCCAGGATAAGGGAGAGGGTGATTATCCTTGGCAGAGCCATCTACCCATATACTGTACTGCCTATTTTAGTCGATTGGCTAAACTTTCCCGATCGAGAGATCGTGTTTTGGTTTGGACTCGGTGTTTCCTGGACACCAACTGGTTGAGAATTTAAATGATTTTCTTCAATAAACATGAAATGTGTTATGAACCGACTGCAATAATTATAAATTAGTAAGGTATTTAGGGGCAGTGGGTCCGTAGCTTAGCCAGGTAGAGCGATGGACTCTTAATCCATAGGTCGGGGGTTCGAACCCCCTCGGACCCGCTTGACTCCTGCTTACTTCCGTGAACATGTTAAATTGCTGATTTATGTTGAAAATGGGGAATTATTCTATCTTTCACTTTTATCATAAGATAAACTTGAATTAACATAGGATTGTTGAAGTTGTGTTAATGGCTTAAACAAAATCAAATAAAGTGGCAAGGTAAATTTCCGATGTGACTTCAGACTGGTTCATCCAATAATCGTCAAAAATTGCTCTGACAAATTTTTGAAAGAAATTTTAGTCAAAATGAGTTAATTTCTCCATTACAATACTATTTTTGGATGACAGAATTGCCTCTTTACAGAATCCTGAAGGACCTAACCAGACAGAAGATCCTAAGGCTGATCGGGGAGAAGGGGAACGCATCATACACAGACATACTTACACATCTTAATGTCAGCACTGGCAAGCTTAATTATCATCTAAAAGTACTGGCTCCTTTCCTTCTCAAAAGCAGCGAAGGGTATTCATTGAATGAGACAGGGGAAAATGCATATTCTGTCCTAATGAAGTTCCAAAAAGTCCAGAATGGTAATGACAAGTTTTACAGGCCCCTGCCATGGGTGCTTGTTTCTTTGTCATTAGTGTTCTTGTTGATGCCAAATATTCATGTTCAAATTGTTGGGGTGGCTGCATTGTTTATGGGAATATTTTTCTTTTACAACTCTGGTATTACAAGAATGAGAACTTGGGAACTTCTGGCTGTTTTATCCATAGCACTGGTAGCAGGGTCCTATGGTGCGCTGCCTCAGTTACTGGTGTACTGTCCAAGTAGATTCAGTTTTGGAGTGCTTTATTCACCTTTGCTACCCATTATATATTCCACTGTTCTTTTTGCCACTTTGTTGTCAACAACCCATGGGGAATGGATGCAGAAAGAATGGCGTGCTTTTGCTGAAGACGAAGAGGCGAAAGCAGAAGCAGCCGAAAAAGCATCATGAAACTGAACAATTTGACCTGGCAAATCAAGTTTCACCCATATCATGTTTAAATAGAATAGTTTTAAGCCAGCGGGTTTTATATACATTGCGATGTATAATATTGCGGTCCTTATATCAGGGGTCTCAATTGCCGTTTCCATATTTCTCTTAATAGTAACATTCGCGACCAAAAGGCGAATAAGAGCAAAAATTCTTTCATACATAGGTGGAGTCTTCGTAGTAGTTCTTATATCAAACGTGGTGTACGTGCTTCAAACATTCTCATTATTTCCCGGCACCGGACATCAGGTGGAATTTTTTCTTGCTGTAGAGCTGATCATACTTCTGTTATTCTACGCAGGTATCGCGAGGGGAATAGGATAAGTGAGTGAACAGCTGTCCACAAGGGATTCAATAATCAACATAATTGTTGAAAACCCGGGAATTCATTTCCGGGGGATACAGAGGAGGTCAGGCCTTGCCGTCGGGCAACTTGAATATCACCTCTATCAACTCGAGAAAGACGCAAATATTTCCATCCGTGAGGACGGAAACGTGAAAAGGTACTTCCACGCAAACAGCGGGAGCTACCTGGAAAGGCAGATACTTTTTTATATCAGGAGCAACGTTGGCAGGGATGTTCTTCAGAAACTGTCTAGATCAGAGTTTATCCCTCTCCAGACTCTATTGAAGGCAAGCAAGGCAAAACAGGAGAGGAGGAAGAATATCATAGGGGATATGGAGAAAGAGGGGATAATAGAGATTTTCAAAAATCTGGGAGTGACCCAGGTGAGATTAAAAGATAAGCCAAAACTGGTTGAACTAGCCAGGAAATATCGCGAGAGTATCCTAGGTTCGCTATCTGAGAACTTCATTTCCATCCTCGATGAGGATCTCTGATCAGAAACGGCGCTTACGGTAGACTGAGTACACAGCGCTGCCTATCAGGACTGAGCCAAATGCAATCCCGGTGGATAAGGACTCAATGTTGATCATCACATAATTGACTATCGCACCTTCGACCTTTTTCACTATCGGGTTCTTGAATATCGGAGCCCCGGAAATTCCTATGTACGGGTCCTGGTAAACGCTCTTAAGCGAAGTGCTGTTGTTAAAGGCAAAGTCGAACATAATGTAAATGCCCCCATCTGATAAGGCAACAGTTGAAGAGAGATTCTGCTTTACGCCATTCAGGTCGAAAATGCTGTTCCACCAGTAGAATGCATTGACCGTGCCATTGCCCGAGTTATTATGCCCTGTTGGTATCTGAATGCCCTGGCTGTTATCGTGGAGCTTTTTGGAATTGTCGTGTACAATACTTCCGAAATAGTACCTATCAGCACTGTTGGTTTCGTTTGAAGACTTGATCAGCTGAACAAGTTCCAGATTTCCCGGCCCTTTCACCGGATTCTGGAACGTCACTGAAATGGTTATTTCGAGCATAGAATACTGAGGAAACGAGAAATTCTGGGATTCCGCTGAGGAATTTCTTACGCTCATGTTCGAGAGCGAATAATTTAGTGCCTTCAGGTTGATAACAACATTCGCATCAGTAGTGTTATGTGTGATGCCCTCAGGAGGGCTTCCCCCGTGCGAGCCGTGAGTGGAATTCAGTGGTGGGTTACCGCTTGAGGAATTATTGCCACTCCCATTCTTTCCTTGGGCCCCTCCGTTTCCCTGTGAGTATATTGAGACACCGGGAAGTCCCTGTGAGTTGTCAGGCAGGAACCTGACGTCGGAAGCATAGCTGTATGTTCCGTTGTTGCCGGTGGTAAAATTCCACTTTTCATGGTTGAAGGTGGCCACGTATGAGCCATTGGGTGTTTTGAGAATGAGGCCTATATAAGAGAGGTTGTAATAGACACCACCCGACATGTTCAGCGTAATGCTGGGAAAAGGTTGAGCCTCAACATGAGATGTCTGGTCTTCAGCAGCGGCAACCCCCGAAGAAAAAGCCATCAACATTACCGCTGCTACCAGCGCCGCCGGGAGTATCTTCACCAAAAAACAATCATTGAATACATAAAACATTATTGGTACATATTCAGGCAAAAGTTACGTTGAACCTTTTAAATTAGGCATCCGAGGATTCATCGCTTCTTGGAGTCTGGAGATCTGGTCACCCAGCATTGTCTATGTTACAAGCTATAATGTGAAGAAAGTCAGCATTGTGGTTGACCGCCATGAAACCCCTCCGTACGCGTATTAGGCTCCACATTCTCCCCTGGCTTGAGGCGGATAGAAAACTGGAAAGATATGATCAGGATCAGTAACTGCGAACTGTGCTGAGAAATAATTGCGGGAATCAGGCCATATCAGGGGAAGAATGAAGTAAAATGTTCCCGGTAGAAGATGCTTTGTAGCTGACATCATTGGCTACGCCTCTTATCAGGTTAGCCCTTTCAGGACCGAAGAGGTCAAGAAGTTCCTTGTCTGTAAACATGGAAAGAGCTTTCAACAGCCTTGAATGTGTTTTTCTAACAGCCGAACTGAATACGACTTCTTCAGGAGACACTGAGATTCCCTCTGACCACACATCCGTGACCCTTAGGGCAAGAGAGAGCCAACTCTTGAAGTGCTGAAGGTCCTCGGGCTGCAACAATGAATCCGGAGTGTCAGGATCAATTTTTTCCACCTTTTCCTTGCCACGAGGTTTTTTTGTAAGGCCCTTTATCCAGTCTTCTATTATTCCAACGAAGATTTGTCCTTCCATTAACTGTGTTACATGTAAACTATACTATACGTTTATGGTACAAGTT
>OFHJ01000009.1_pt1 | contig 74691 bp, 55 predicted proteins | sample 1522001 | NCBI WGS metagenome assembly OFHJ01 (sample SAMEA2464838, study PRJEB22497) | soil metagenome | biome: Grassland; feature: Farmland; material: Clay | place: Australia | collected 2013-02-01 | depth 1.2 m | reverse complement strand
CCGTGGAATTCCGCCACGGCGCAGCGGGCGACGGGCCGCCCCGAGCCCGCGGTAACCCTGCAGGGTCTTGCGGGAATCGCCGTGGAATTCCGCCACGGCGCAGCGGGCGACGGGCCGCCCCGAGCCCGCGGTAACCCTGTAGGGTCTTGCGGGAATCGCCTGGGCGATTCCCGCCAGTAACATAAGTTCAATCGCCTCATAGCCCGGCTGGAATGAGGGCATAATCGCCGCATAAGCAACCTTAGAACGGCCATCGCCCAGCGAGAATCCCCGTGGAACGTCGGCTGCACACCCGGCATCGCGCCCGGACCACCGTCTATGTCAGCATCCCCGGTGGCTGCCGGAAGCTGTGCAAGGCGATCAACTTAAGCGCGACCGGAGTATTCATCGAGACCGACAATCTGGGCCTGCGCAAGGGCCAGCAGGTCGTGCTGTCTTTTGCGATCAATCTGGGAAGCATCACCAAGCTGCACCGGCGAACCGCCGTCGTGGCGCACGTTTCGCGCGGCGGCACAGGGCTGATGATGGAAACATACAACACCGCGCGGGCGTTGTAAGCGCCTTCACTCCGCCTTCGGCAGCCGCCCCGGCTGCCGCCCCATCCACGTCCGAAAATGGCTAGTTGCGGCGACGCGCCCGGCGTATGGTCGCGCCCATGGAAACCGGGCTGCCATTCGATCTGTCGGTGCTCGAGCGGGCGCGGCTCAGCCGCGATCCGCGCTTCGACGGCAAGTTCTTCATCGGCGTGACCTCGACAGGCATCTACTGCCGGTCCGTCTGCCCGGCCGCGCCGTCCGCCCGCAGCCGCCACACGCGCTATTTCGCCAGCGCGGCCGCGGCGCACGAGGCAGGCTTTCGGCCTTGCCTGCGCTGCCGGCCCGAGGCCGCCCCCGGAACGCCGGCTTGGAGCGGCACCTCCGCGGTGGTGCGGCGCGCGCTGCGGCTCATTCAGGACGGCGCGCTCGATGAGCAGACGGTGAGCGAGTTCGCCGCGCGCCTGGGACTGGGAGCGCGGCACCTCGACCGGCTGTTCACCCAACACGTGGGCGCCTCGCCGCTCGCGGTCGCGCAGACTCGCCGGCTGCATTTCGCCAAACGGTTGATCGACGAGAGCGACTTGGCGATGACCGAGATCGCGCTCGCGGCCGGATTCGGGAGTCTGCGCCGATTCAACGACGCGTTCCGCAAGACCTACGGGCTGCCGCCGCGCGGGCTTCGCAAGCAGCGCGGCGAGCAGCCGCCTCGCGGCGCGGCCGGGGAGGTGCGGCTCACCCTCGCCTATCGGCCGCCCTACGATTGGGAGCACCTGCGCGGGTTTCTGAGCCAACGCGCAATTCCCGGCTTGGAGAGGGTCGATGCGCTGAGTTATGCGCGCCTCATCCAGACGGCGGATACCCATGGCGAGGTCAATGTCCGGCCGTTCCCGGATCGCCATGCGCTCGAGCTTCGTGTGCGCGGCGCGCCGGCGGGCGCGCTGCTGCAGATCGCCTCGGCCGCCCGCCGTGTGTTCGATCTGTCAGGCGACCCGGAACGGGTCGGGCAGAGCCTGGGCGCGGACCGGCTGTTGCGGCCTCTGGTGCAGCGGCGCCCGGGACTGCGCATCCCCGGGGCATGGGACCCGTTCGAGTGCGCGGTGCGCGCGGTGTTGGGCCAGCAGGTGACGGTTGCCGGGGCCCGCACCCTGGCGGCGCGCCTGGTGGCGCGGCTCGGCCTGCCCGCGGCCGGGACCGAAGGTCTGACCCATCTATTCCCGACGCCGCAGGCGCTCGCGGCCGGAAATCTCGACGGCCTGGGCCTCACCGGCGCCCGGGTCACGGCGCTGAAGGCACTGGCGGATGCGGTCGCGTGCGGCCGCATCGCCTTCGACCGCCCCGTGGCCGAGGTGATGGACAGTCTCAAGGAGTTGCCGGGCTTCGGCGAGTGGACCGCGCAATACATCGCCCTGCGCTCGCTCGCAGAGCCGGATGCACTGCCGGCCGCCGACCTGGTGCTGCGGCGCATCGCGGGCGGCGAGGCGGGCCCGTTGTCGACGAAGCAGATGGAGCAGCGGGCCGAGCGCTGGCGGCCGTGGCGCAGCTACGCGGTGATGCACTTGTGGAGCTCGGCAGCCGGGCGCGGTGCGCGCGAGGCTGTTTCACGGCGAAGCGTCCGAGGCGCGTCGCGCCCGAAAATTGCAACGCGGGTTGGAGGAGAGTAAGAGTCATGACACCATCGGCGAGAATGTACTGGCACGAGATCGACTCGCCTGTCGGCAGGCTGCTGCTCGCCGGGGATGGCGTGCGCCTGACGGGCGTGCACTTCCAGTCCGGACCGCAGCCGATGCGCCCGCAGGACGCATGGCTGGAGTCGCAGATGCCGTTCGAGGCGGCGATCGGACAGCTGTCCGACTACTTCGAGGGCCGCCGCCGCAAGTTCGATCTGCCGCTCGCGCCCGCCGGCACCGACTTCCAGCGGCAAGTCTGGCACACGCTGACCCGCATTCCCTACGGCGAGACGATCAGCTACGGCGAGCTGGCGCGGCGCATCGGCAATCCGCGCGCCTCGCGGGCGGTCGGACTCGCAAACGGCGCCAATCCCCTGCCCATCATCGTGCCCTGCCACCGAGTGATCGGGGCGAACGGGTCGCTCACCGGCTTCGGCGGCGGCCTGCCGATCAAGCGGACGCTCTTGGCGCTCGAGCATGCGTTGCCGGAACCGTCCGCGCAGAAGGCGTTCTGGGCCTAGGACGCCGCTCCGCACCGGTCTTCACCGGATCACCCGTGCACCGGGTTCACCATCGCAGATACTTGCCTAAGTCAACTACTTGGCCCATACTGCCGCCATGGCGACAATGGGAAATGCCGTGGCCGGCGCGCCGAAACCGGCGGACAGCGCGAAGGCGATCGACCTCATCCGCGACTTCAACCGCTTTTATACCCGGCAGATCGGGCTGCTGAACCAGCGATTCCTGAGCAGTCCCTTCACGCTGACCGAGGTCCGTGTGCTCTACGAGATCGCCCAGCGCGCGACCTCCACGGCCACGGAGATCGCCGGCGGGTTGTCACTCGATCCGGGATACCTCAGCCGGCTGCTGAACAAACTCGAGCGCCAGCACCACCTGAATCGCGGTCGGGCCGAGCATGACGCGCGCCAGCGCCCTCTGAGCCTGACCGAGGACGGCCTGCGCCTGTTCCAAAAGCTCGATCAGGCCTCGAGCGAAGCGGTCGCCACCCTGATCGAGGGACTCTCGCCCGCCCAGGTCGACGAGTTGCTGGCCGCCATGAGCGCCGTGCGGCGGCTGCTGAGCCCCCGGACGGCGCAGCGTAATTACTCCCTGCGTCCACTGCGGATCGGAGACATCGGCTGGATCACCCACCGCCAGGGGGTGCTGTACGCCGAGGAGTACGGCTGGGATGCGACATACGAGGCGCTGGTGGCCGAGATCCTCGCCCGCTTCGTCCAGCACTTCGACCCCGGCGCGGACAACGCCTGGGTGGCGGAGCGGGATGGCGCCATCGTCGGCTCCGTCTTCCTGGTGAAAGAATCCGACCGGGTCGCCAAGCTACGGCTTCTTTACGTGGAGCCGAGCGCGCGCGGCCTCGGCATCGGACGGCGCCTGGCGCAAGAGTGCATCTCTGACGCGCGCGAGAAAGGTTACGCGACGCTCACGCTATGGACCAACGACGTGCTCGCTTCGGCTCGGCGCATCTACCAGGGCGAAGGCTTCCGCCTGGTCAAGGAGGAGCGGCATCACTCCTTCGGCCGGGACCTGGTGGGCCAGAACTGGGAGCTGACACTCTAGCGTTGGCCGCCGGCCGGCCGTCCGCCGTTTTTCGGGCGCCGCCCGGCGCACGCACGGGGCACCGGCAATCGCCTGCGCGTCCAATGGCTTCGGCGGCGCTCCGTCGCGGAGCCAAGAGCTGCATGCCGCCCGGCCCCAGGCGCCACGGGGGACGGGATCAACCAACATGCGCCGCGGGAATGTCCTGTGTGACAAATCCCCCCCTTGGGAAGATGGGCCGGACGGCGGACTCCCGGATCGGCGCCTCAGCGCTCCCAGTAGTCACTCCGCGCGTACAACTTCGCGTAGAAGTCGAGAAACGCTCGAACCTTGGAAGCGACCGTCTTCTTAGGCGGATACACTCCCCACACGGCGGGCGCGGCTCGCGTGGGCTGCGCCTCCCAGCCCGGCAGAAGCCGCACGAGCTTGCCCTCGCGAACAGCACGACCGACCGCCCAGGTGGGCAGGAGCGCCATGCCGCGGCCGGCGGCCGCCATCTCCAGCATTGCATCCGTATCGTTGATGCGCAGCCGGCCGCTCAGTCGAACCTTGACCTCCTCAGCCCGATCACCGTGCGATGGGTTGACGAGCAGCCACTTGTCGTCGGCCCTCAACGCGAACCTTACCGCCGCGTGGCCGGCCAGGTCCGCAGGCGACGCCGGCGTGCCGTGCTCGGCCAGATACCCCGGGCTTGCGCACACGATCCGGCGATGCACGGCGAGTTGGCGGGCCACGAGCTGTGAATCCGGGAGGGCTCCTATCCTGACGGCGAGATCGATGCGCGAATCAATGATGTTTAGGACCTCGTCGGTGACCACCGCATCGACATCGATCTTGGGATATTGGTCCAGGAATGCAGGCAAGTGCGGTATGACGTGCCGGCGTCCGAAGGATGTCGGCATCGTCACCCGCAGTACGCCCTGGGGAGACTTATTGAGCGCCGAGGCCACCGCGCAGGCCTCATCGAGATCCTTGATGACGACGAGGGAGTGCTCTCGAAAGACGCGCCCGCCCTCCGTCAGGACGAGCCCGCGCGTCGAGCGATTGAACAGCGCGATTCCAAGGTCTCGCTCCAGCTCATCGATGTAGCGCGATACCGTGGAGGTCTTGACGGCGATTTTCTCAGCGGCCTTGCTGAAACTACCAAGGTCGGCGGCGTGAAGGAAGGCGCGTATTGCGAAAAAGTAATCCACCGCCCGCTCGTCACACTGGATGATCGTTGCCTCGGCAGACAGCGCGCGCTGCGCCGCCGGCGCTGATATGACTCAGCGCGGCGACTCTATCATACCGGCCACGACCCGTTGGCGCGGTTGCGCCGGCGGAGCGCGAGCGGGTCTTCCGCGAGCCGGTCCCCGCCATTGCGGTCGCGAGTCGCCAGCTGCACGCTTCCGGGACCGCCAGCGCGCTCGGTCGTCTCCCGGAGCCCAACTGCCGCCGCGCAACCCGGCAGCGTTGCATCAGCCACGGTGGATACAGGCGCGCGCCGCGGTCGCCGTGCGACCCACCCTGCCGCCTAGCGGGCGAACCGGATATCGAGTGAACGCAGGTAAGTGTGCAGTCCGGCGTCCTGGAAGGGAATCAGCTGGCCATTCGCCCCGGACTCGTTGAAGTGGGCATGCCAGCAACCGGGGGGCGTGACGAACGCCATGCCGGGCGACCAGTCGACGCGCTCCGGATTGACGATGTTTCCCTTCGCGTCGAGCTCCGTACCCACCAGCGTGTAGCAGCCCGGCCTGCATTCGCAGATGAAGTCGAGCGCAATCGACTGGTGACGGTGTGGCTTTTGCATGGAGCCCGGATTGATGACACCAAACATGGCCCACATCGAGTGCGTCACCGTGCGGGTCTGAGGGAAATTCGCATTGCCGAGCAAAATGCTGACGCGGTTGCGCCGGGCGGCGCCGGGAGCGTTCTCGACCTTCGAGAGCTCTTCCTGCGCCCTGGCGGCAGGATATAGCGTCGGCGAGAATCGTGCCTTTGCGGGCGTTACGCCAAGGTAGCCCAGCAGAGGCTCGTCGTTGACGCTGTAGAGGCGCGCCGTTGCGTCTGCCGTCAAAACGGCCTCGGTGCCGCCGGGAAGCGCGAAGAAATCGCCCTTGGCGAACGGAAGAACAGTCTCGCCCTGCTGAACGGTGCCCGAGCCGTCGAAGGCGTAGAACACCTGGGACGTCGCGTTTGGGTTCAACGTGACGTACTCCCCACCGACGACGCGCACGAAACTTGCGAGCAGCCCCGGGCCGGTGGCGGGGCCCTGGCAGCGCAGTTCCGCGGACAGGTCCAGGGGCACGATGCGCGTCGCGCCGCTGTCATAAAGGGAGGCGAGGAACGACCGATAGGGAATCTGCGTGATCAGCTTGGCGCCGATCGGGTTGGCCGAGGAGGTGTATTCGAAATACTCGGCGTCCCGCGTCACGCCCTCGGACGCGCGGCGAGCACGGTCAGCAAGTGTGTCCAATATGAAAGTCTCCAGTACAGGGGTGCCCGCTCGGGGGGCTTGCGCCGGTGAGCGCCGAATTCGTCGCGCCAGCCGTCGGTTGCGAGGCCAATATAGGGTCGGCCGGTGGATCCCGGAACGACGCTGCGCGGAATTGAGCTTTGCGAAACCGGGAGTGGGAGTCGAGCGGGCAAGTCGGGGACAGCGCCTCGTCGAGGCGTTACGGGGAGGCACCGAGGAAGCGGCGGCGCGTGCGGGCGATCAGCTCGGCCGCGAGTGCCCGGGGATGCTCATTGCGCAAGACAGAATTCCTGCCCTGGATGTTCCGCCCGCAGGCTCACGCATCTATTCTGCACGACCTCGGGCCCACTCTGGCGCGATCCGTGTCGAACGACCATACCGCACCCTCTGTCAGCTCCCCTGCTCCCGAGCAGTCGCCCGGAACACTGCCGGGCCGGCGTGATCCGCGCGGAGACTGCCTCTCCGGTTCCGGCCTCGGGATATGGATCTGCGAGGTCTGCGGCTGGACTTACGATGAGGCGCTTGGACTTCCCGAGGAAGGCATTCCACCGGGCACCCGCTTCGAGGATATTCCGGAGAGCTGGCGCTGCCCCTTGTGCGGTGTGGGCAAGGCACACTTCGAGCTCGCGGGTTGAATAACGCCCGGGGAACCGGCGATGTGGCGCAGGCGAGGTGATCTGCGGCACTGCCGGGGCGCGCGCAAGCGCGCCGAACCTCTGCTCAAGGTCCGGCGCGCCCTCCTCACTCCGAGAGGGGCGGCTGTCCTGCCGCCCGCAGCTGCTGATCGAGCTTCGGCACGTCCACCTGCTCCAGGTGCTGCCACTTCCTGAGCGTCGCTTTCAGCTCGCGCGAGAGGATCGCATACGCTCGCTGCGCGTCCGGGCTGGGAGCGGCGTCCGCTCCGTCGACCGCCTCCTCAAGGTGGGCCAGCTTCTGTGAGAGCATCGCAAGACTCTCGAGGTTGCGCGGCGGCGGGCCGCCGAAGCCCCTATGGTGCGCCGGGAACGACCACTTGCCGGAAAGGCGGTGCGCCCGCGCATACAGCGCAGCGACCGCCCCGTGCCCGGCGCCCCTCTGCTTCATCCGCGTATCGAGGACGTCGAGCAGCTTCACGGCCGCGGACTCCGCCTGCGAGACCTGGAAGGCGGCACGCTCGACTTTGCGCGCCAGATGGAACTGGCTGACCAGGTCGGCCTGCGACACCTTGACGCGCGGGTCCGGCTTCACGGTCAGCGGCTGGCGGTAGGTCTTTCCGTCGACGGTCAGCTCGACCGTGTAGCTCCCCGGCGGGGCCCAGACGCCGGGCTTCTGCGGTCCCTTCGCGCCCGGCGCGGCCGGTTTGGCGTAGTGCAGATCCCAAACCAGTCGGTGCATGCCCGGCGCGGCCGACGGAATCATCGGCGCCGGCGCCCACACCGGCGCGTACTTGAGTGTGGCCGCGTTGGGAGGCGGCACATACTCGGTGCTGCTGTAGCGGCGCACGAGGCTGCCATGCGCATCCAGGATGCTCACCGTGACGGTCCCCTTGACGTCGGCAGGCAGCAGGTAGTCGATGTAGGCGCCATTTGGCGGATTCGCTGCCATGGGCTCGCTCTTCGGGAACGGCGTACCCGTGAAGCCTGCGGGCCGCAGCCGGATCGCGGCTGCGGGCTTGAACAGTGTGACGGCGCCGGGGTGCACGGCGCCCATCTGCCGCAACGCGCTGATGTCGTCCATGATCCATACGCCGCGCCCGTGTGTGGCGAGCACCATATCGTCGTCGCGGAACCTGATGTCGCGCACCGACGAGACCGGCAGGTTCTGTTGCAGCGGCTGCCAGTGCGCCCCGTCGTCGAACGACACGAACACCCCGTACTCGGTGCCCGCGTACAGCAGGCCGGGCTCGACCGGGTCCTCGCGCACGACGTTGACGAAGTCATGCGATGGAATGCCGTTGGTGATCAGAGTCCACGTCTTGCCGCCATCGCGCGTCACGTAGATGTACGGCGTCTCATCGTCCAGCCGGTGCCGATCGATGGCCACGTAGGCCGTGCCGCGATGGAAGCGCGACAGCTCGATGCACGCCACCTTCGACCAGGGGGTCAGCGCCTTCGGCGTGACGTTGGCCCAGTGCGCCCCGCCGTCCGTGGTGCGCCACACCAGGCCGTCGTCGGTGCCCGCCCAGACCACCTTGTTCGTGAACGGCGAGGGCGCGACCGAATAGATCACCCCCCAGCGCTTGCCGACGTGGCTGTTGTCGGTGGCGGTCACCGGTCCGAGATTCGGCGGTGCGCCGGGGTTCTCGCGGCTGAGGTCCGGGCTGATCCGCCTCCAGTGCAGTCCGCCGTCGGCGGTGCTGAACAGATACTGATTGGCGAAGTACAGCGTTTTGTGGTCGTACGGCGAGAACACCAGCGGCAGCGTCCAGGCGGTGCGGTAGCGCGCGTCGGGATAGGCCAGCGTCGGATCGACGTTGCGCACCTGACCGGTACGCAGGTCGAGCTTGCGCACCGTGGTGGTCTCCCCGGTGCCGTCGCCGTAAATGATGTTGGGATTCTCGGGGTCGGGAACGACGTTGCCGTTCTCACCGCCCGGGGTGATCTCGCGGAACTGCTCCATCGTGATGCCGTCGCCGCCGATGGTGCGGCTGGGCAGCGCAAAAGCCCCAGAGTCCTGCTGCGAGCCGTACACCCAGAACGGAAAGCGATTGTCGGTGCTGATATGATAGACCTGAGCGGTCGGCTGGTTGTACCAGGTGCTCCAGGTCTTGCCACCGTCCAGCGTCACCTGCACCCCCTGGTCGCTCCCGAGGATCATCCGCTCGGTGTCGGTGGGGTCGATCCACAGCTGGTGGAAATCATCGCCGGTGGGATCGCCCTTCAGCGCGATGAAGTGCTTGCCGCCGTCGTCCGACCTCAGCACGATGGTGTTCATCACGTAGACCCGGTTGGCATCGCTCGGGTCGACGGTGAGCGCGCAGAAGTACCAGCACCGGCGGAAGATGCGCCAGTCGCTCGAGACGTGCCGCCAGTGAACGCCGCCGTCATCGGAGCGGTACAGCCCCCCCGTCTTCCAGGTGCCGGCGACCAGGGCATAGAGCCGGTCGGGGCGGGTCGGCGCGACCGCGAGCCCGATGCGTCCCGGATGGGCTGGAAAGCCGTTGCCGACGACGTGCGTCCAATGGTTGCCACCATCGTGGGACACGTACAGTCCGCTGCCCGGACCGTCCGAGGGCGGGTAGACGCTCCAGGGCGGGCGCCGTGTCTGCCACATTGCGGCGTAGATGGTGTTCGGATCGCCGGGCTTGAATGCCAGGTCCGCCGCACCGGTGTTGGGGTTGAGGTAAAGGACCTTGGTCCAGCGTTTCCCGCCGTCGAGCGAGCGGAACACGCCGCGCTCTGCGTTGGGGCCGTAGGGATGACCGAGCGCGGCGACGAACACCCGCTCGGGGTTCTGGGGATCGACGATGATGCGGGCGATCTGGCGGCTGTCGGTGAGGCCGATGTGGGTCCAGTGCTCGCCGCCGTCGGTGGATTTGTACATGCCATCGCCCTGGGCGATGTCCGAGCGCATGTCGGCCTCTCCGGTGCCGACGTAGATCGTGGTCGGCCGGGACTCGGCGATGGCGATCGCGCCGATGGAGCCCACCGGCTGGTGAGCGAAGATCGGCTGCCAGGTGCGGCCGGCGTCCCGGGTTTCCCACACACCGCCGTCGACGGAGCCGAAGTAGAAATGACGGCTATCGCCCGGAATGCCCGTCACGGCGAGCGCTCGCCCGGCCCGGAACGGTCCGATCAGCCGCCAGTGCAGCGCCTGGTAGTCGGCAGGGCTCACCGTGGAGCGCGCCGTCGAGGCGGCGGGCGTGGCCGCGCGGGAAGCGGCTGGGGAAGGACCGGCGTGGGCCATCAAGGCGGTAGCCGTCCCGAGAACGAGCAAAGCAGTACCGAGTCGCACCGGAAGCCTCCCGTGGAAACGCCGACTAACCGGGAGCGATGCGCCTCTGAGCGTGCCTAACGGCACCAGTGCGTGCTCCCGACCGAGAACTTGTCAATTTAGCGAGATGGCGGCCAATTTGCTTGCCTGCGCCGACGCGAGCACGCCGAAGCGAGTGGCAGAGACGACGAGCAGCGCCGGCCGGTTGATTTGTTGCACATGTGCAACACGAGATCGGCGGCATCGGGCAGCCCGCTCCGAGTCGAGCCTTCCCGCGGTCTTGGCGCAAAATGTCGGCCTGCGGCCTTTCGCGGAGGAGACTCCATGTCGGAACCCTTGATCCCCCATCTCGGCGGCTGTCACTGCGGCCGCGTGCGCTTCGAAGTGCTCGCCCCGGCGCGCATCCAGGCATCGCAGTGCAATTGCTCGATCTGCAGCAAGGCGGGCTACCTGCACCTGATCGTGCGGGCCGAGCACTTCAAGCTGCTCTCGGGAAATGACGCGCTGGCGAGCTACACCTTCAACACCGGCGCCGCGAAGCATCTGTTCTGCTCGACGTGCGGCATCAAGTCCTTCTACGTGCCGCGATCCCACCCGGACGGGTTCAGCGTCAATGTCCGCTGCCTGGACTCCGGCACGGTCGAGGACGTGACCATCACGCCATGCAACGGACGGGAGTGGGAGAAGGCCTTCCCCGCGGGACGGGGTCAGTTCGATCGCTGAGGCCCCCGCGCGCACGGCCCGCCGCTCATGCAGACCCGCAGACCGGCCCGGCGCCGCGCGCACATCCCGTGCACCGGACAAGCCCGGTCAATGCCGGCCCCTCTCCCTCCTCCTCCAGCGGCCTCCAGCCAGGCGCCACCCGTGAGGTCCATGCGCCCAGCGGTGCGGCACCCACCGGTACCCGGGTCGGGGGGCCGACCAGTAGCCGCGTGTCCAGCGGTACCGGCCTCCGGCCCATCGCCAGTAGCCGCCGATCCAGATGTCCCCCGGGGACGGCGGCGGCCCGTAGTACTCGACACGAGGCGGGGGCGGAGCGATGAGGACCGCGCCGCCGTAATACCCGGCCCCATAATAGCCGCGACCGTAATAGCCCCGGGGCGCCACCACACAGCCCCCGAGCGTCACTGCCAGGCCGAGGACGAGCGCAGCATTTCGAACGCGTGACAGGTGCATGGGCATGGGAGACCTCCGCGTGCTCCTTTAGTATTCCCGGAACACGGCACGCCCCGGGGCGGTGTACACGGGGTCGCCGTGGCGGCAGGGGCACCGGCCCTCAGTGCGCCGGCGTGAACGAGAATCTCTGCCCGGCCACCACGGCTTGGTACATCAGGCCGCCCTTGGCGATCGTGAACACGGCCACCCCGTTCTGGTAGTGACCCGTGGCGGTCGCATGCGTCTCGGTTCCGCTCGCACCCGCCTCCGTGCCCGCGGTGCCGGCGCTCGCGGAGGCCGAGGCCGTGAGCGCAACGGCGCTGACGTCCGCGCTCAACGAGAAATTTCCGGACTCGAACCGTTTGAGCGCGGCCGGATCCTGGAAGAACACCATCTCGCTGTAGGCCTGGCCGCCGAGCTGGAAGCCGACGCTCAGCTGTGTCATCGAAGCGTCGCCGATGTAGTGGCCTTGCCGATAGACCCGGCCCTCGCCGTGTGCCGCCCCGACGATGAAGCCGGCTTTGCCGACCAACGGGAACACCGCGTAGCCGTAGCTGCTTCTGAAGAACTGCGCGGTCGGACCCGCGTGTCTGAACAAGGAGATCGTGTCGGTGTAGTGATCGGCGAGCGCCACCGGGGCGACCAATAAGAGCGCGAGGCACGCGAGGCTTCGCCGGTTGACTGCTTTCATGTAACAGTCCTCCGCTGGAAGGAGGCGCCATTATCCCGCACCCGCAACACGCGCGCACGGCCGCGCGACACGCTCGGATGCGTACCCATCGGCGCCGGCCGACCTTGGGTTGCGGCTTGGCCGTCGCAGCGGCGCGCCTCGGCTCGCGCGAGCGGCGAAGCCCGCGTGAAGCTTGGCTCACCGCGCGCTGCTAGACTGTCGCCATCGCTGGGCTCGATTCGAGGGTGGATTACGATGAAGCTCGCCGTCGTCACCGGTGCGGCGCAGGGCCTCGGCCTGAGCACGAGTGCCTTGCTTGCCAGGCACCGATTTCGCCTGCTGCTGCTCGACCGGCAGGATCCGGGAACGGCCCTGGCAAAGCTGCGCGCCGAAGGCGCGACGGCCGAAGCGCTCTGCGGCGACGTTGCCTCGGAAGCGTTCGCGGAAACGGTCGCCTCCTGGGTGCAGGCCAACGGCGGCCCGGCCGACGTCCTCGTGAACAACGCCGGCATCAGTCTGATCCGTCCGCTCGAGCAGACGACCGCGGCCGATTGGCGGCGCGTGCTCGAGGTGAACCTGCTCGGACCGTTTCTGTTGTCGAAGGCGCTTGGGCTGCAGATGCTCGAGCGCCGGCGCGGCAGCATCGTCAACGTCGCGTCGATAGCCGGTCTCGCGGGCATCGGCTTTCGCAGCGCGTACAACGCCTCCAAGCATGGCCTGATCGGACTCACCCGGACGCTCGCGGCGGAGTGGGGCGGGCGCGGAGTACGAGTCAACGCCGTCTGTCCGGGCTGGATCAAGACCGAAATGGACGCGGCCGACCAGGGCAGCGGCGCGTACTCGAATGCCGACATCACCCATCGCGTCCCCATGGGCCGCTTTGCTCGTCCGGAGGACGTGGCGGAGGCCATCGCGTTCCTCGCCGATGCCGAACGCAGCGCGTTCGTGAACGGCGTCAGCCTACCTGTCGACGGCGGCTGGATCGCCGACGCGGGCTGGGACAGCCTGCGGCTGAAGACGCGCGACTGAGCGAGGGCACCGATGCAATGGCGGTCGGCCACGATACGCGGCCCCCGCCGGCCGCGGGGCGTGCCCCGCGGCCGGCATGGGCGGCCAATCAATGGAATGCGTTGTTTACGACGTCCAGGATGACGCCGGTGGCGATGGCCGCCAGCACCGCCCTGTTGTTGACGCGAACCCAGCAATAGCCGGGAGGCGGTGGCGCCAGATGGTACGCAACCGCATCCGGAACGATGTACTCCGGCGCCCGGTACGCGATGGGCAGGCGGTCTCCGCGAGCCCAGACACGGTAGTAGTACCCCGGTGGCCGCCGGTATCTGTCCGCGTCGAAGCGCTCCCGGCCACGGTACTCGCGGCGATCCTCATGCCGCCAACGCCCGTCCCTCTCGCGGCGCCAGCGATGGTCGCGCCTATCGTGATCCTCGTGATGCCACTCGTGATGGTCACCCTCCCGCCCATGCCCCGCCCAAGGAGGTGGATCGGCCAGCGCCAGCGAACTCGCCAGCAGCGAGAAGGTCAGGGCTGCGATGATCGTGCGCTTCATGAGCTCTCTCCCATCATGCGGCGTCGGGCCGCACGATGAAGCTTCTCTCGAACCGGCTGACTGCCGGCTGAACGAGCCCCCGCTGCGGTCCCGCCGCCGCAAGTGCTTGAGAATTCTTCACGATCGGCCCACCGGCGGACGCGGCGGCCACACCCGCCCATGAGAGGCGCCCGCGGCCTTCAATCCGGCGGAAAAAGGCGGCGCGGTGGGGCGATGAGGAGCGTCTCGGCGGTTGATCCGGTCACTGATCCATTCTTTTCAGCAGGTCCTCGAGGCGGTCGAATCGGCTTTGCCAGAAACCGGTCATCTGGCTGGTCCAGTCGATCAACGGGGCGAGGGCGCTGAGCTGGGCACTGTAGTGCGTCTGGCGGCCTTCGTGGCGGTCGCGCACCAGCCCGGCCTGCTTCAGGACCCCCAGATGCTTCGAGACCGCCGGCTGCGAAATCCCGGCCCGAGCCGTCAGGGTCCCCACCGTCTGCTCTCCCTTGCGGCACAGCTGCTCGAACAAGGCCCGTCGAGTCGGATCGGCCAACGCCCTGAAAAGCAGGTCACGGGAATCCGGCATCATGATCAATAACCAGTTGGCTATCTGGGAAATATAGCCGCTCAGCTATGCATGTCAAGCAAGGATTCGGCGGCGGCGGCGAAAACCCTGCGCGCATGACCGACGAGCACTGCGCGGTTGCGGAAGATCCACAGCCACAGCACGATCAGGGTGCCCCCGGAAGCAGCAGCCCGATGGCCGCGTAGGGCCCCCACTTGCGCACTGGCGCAGGCAGCCGCGCACCCAGCAAGGAGGCGGTGCTTCTCAGAGCAGCACCTCATCCGCTGCGCGGGCGACACCCCAACGCCGGCGGCCGGGGCGGACCGCGCTCTGGCGCGAGAGCGTCGCCTTGCGCAATCGGAGCGCGTCGTACAGCGCCGGGCCCTCGGGCACCGGCGGATGCCAAGACTGCGCAGCACTCACCCACAATGGCGCTCTCGAGGACGGAATTCCGTTCATACGTGTCACTCCCCATCCGACGGCCGGCGGCGCCCTTCCCTGCGCTCCGCCGGCACACCTTGGCGCTCTTTAGAACTGGTAACCCAAGCTCAGCGTCGTCTCCGCGGTGTTCAATCCCTGTCCGTGACGGTTGACCAGCCTGCTGAGATAGCGGTAGCGGGCATCGAAATCCACGAAGAGACTCTGCGTCATGTAGTACCTCGCGCCGAACCCGATGTTGGCCGTATAGCCGTTGCTGTCTCTGAGCATCACCGGAGCGTTCCCGACAATGCCGGTCAGCGAGTGATCGAGATGGGCCCAGGCATAACCGACACCGAGCTGCGTGTATGGCATCAGCGTGTGCCCGCCGAGATCGAGCCCCGGCGTGACGTACCAGAGCACATCGAGGTCCGCGGTCGTCAGCCCAAGATTGCTGTCGCCCCCGGCGACGTCAGCGGCGCGGCCCGGGCTGTAGCCCGCGGACAGCTGCACGCCCCACTGCCGCGCGAAGTCGTAGGTATACCGTCCGCCGAAGGTGGGATTGTCGTCGAGCATTGGAAACTGCCCCGACAAGCGTGTCTTCGTCAGACGATCCCCGAATATCTCACCGGCATAGATCTGCACGTCCTGCGTACCGGATCGTATCTGCGCGCGCGCGGGTGCGCTGTGCATCGCGGCCACGGGCCACGCGCCGCGCCCGACACCCGCGCGGTCGATCGGGAGCTTGCGCTCGGTGCGCCGTTGCGTCGCATAATGGGCCGAAATGGAATCGTCCCTGGGTCCCCTGCTTCCACTGCTCGACCGCGAGCGGGCCGCCGGCCGCGCGCTTGCGCTCGGAGTGCTCGTTCACACCGCGGGCTCGACCTATCGCAAGCCCGGCGCGCTGCTTCTGATCGCCCAAAGCGGCGAGTACGCCGGACTGCTCTCCGGCGGCTGCCTCGAAGGAGACCTCGCTCAGCGGGCGCGGGAGGTGATCGAGACCGGTCGCGCCCGCTTCGTCACCTATGACCTGCGCAACGAGGAGGATCTCGTCTGGGGCCTCGGTCTCGGTTGCGAGGGAGCGATGCGAATTCTGCTGCTGCGCGCCGGGCCCGAGGAGCAGTGGGAGCCGCTCTCGCACCTCGCTTCGGCGCTCGCCGCGCACTCACCGGCCGCGGTGGGCATCGTCGCAGCGTCGGCCGACGCCGAGCTTCCCGTCGGCGCACTCATGCTGCCCGGCCCCCCCGGGGCTCGGACGCTGCCCCGGTCGCTGTCCGAGCGGGCGAAGGCCAGGCTGACCGGTCCGGGCGTCGCCGCGGCGTTGGAATCGGCCCGCCGCACCGCCACGGTGGGTTGGGCCGGGGACTCCGCCCCCGATTGGAAACTGTTCCTGCTGCCTCTGTCGCTGCCTCCACGGCTGCTGCTGCTCGGTGCCGGACCCGATGCCCTGCCCGTTGCGGACCTGGCGGCACGCCTGCATTGGAAAGTGACCTTGGTGGATCACCGGTCCGCCTACGCCCAGCCGTCGCATTTCCCGCAGGCCGAGCGCGTGGTGTCCTCGCGCCCCGAGGCGCTCGCCCAAGCGGTGGACCTGGCCTGCTTCCCGGCCGCGGTGGTGATGAGCCACCACCTGCCGTCCGATCTGGAGTATCTGCGGATCTTGGCGGCGAGTCCCTCGCCGCGGTACGTCGGACTCCTCGGGCCGCCCGGCCGCCGGGACAAGCTGCTCGGCGAGCTGGGGCCCCGGGCCGAGGCTCTGAGCGGTCGGCTGCGGGCGCCCGTGGGCTTCAACCTCGGCGGCCGGACGCCGGAATCCATAGCGCTCTCGATCGTCGCCGAGGTTCACGCGTTCCTCTTCGGGGCGCCTCAGCGCGAGAGAGGGGCTCGCCCGTGAAAGAGAGCGGGATCAGCGGATCGCGGGCCGGCACCGGGCGGTCACGCATCGCAGAGGTGTTCCACTCGTGCGCGACCGCGCACGCCTGCGACCGCAGTGTGACCGGGGGCGGCTCATGAGCGCAAAAAACGCGCTCTCGCCCAAGGGGCTCTACGCCATCATCCTGGCAGCCGGGGGCTCGAGCCGCTTCGGCTCGCCGAAGCAGCTGGCGCGCATCGGCGGCCGGCCGCTGCTCAGCACCGCGGTCGGACGGGTCGTCGAGACCGTCGGCCCGGGGGTGCTCGTGGTCCTCGGCGCAAACGCCGCGCAGCTCACTCCAATGCTTCAGCACTCGCCGGTCTCGGTGGTGATCAACCGGGGCTGGCGGGAAGGGCTTGCGAGCTCGATCCGCGCCGGCATCGCGCGGCTGCCCATCTCCTGCACGGGCGTCATGTTGGTTCTGGCCGACCAGGCCGCCGTGACCTCTGAGGACCTGGGCAGGCTGGCCGATGCGTGGCTGCGGCAGCCGCAGTCGATCGCCGCCGCCCAGTACGGCGCGACAGTGGGAGTACCCGCGATCTTTCCCGACTTTCTCTTCAGTGAGCTGACCCAGCTAAGGGGCGACGTGGGCGCCCGGGCGCTTCTGAAACGCCACCTCGAGCGGGTCGTGCGCGTGCCGATGGAAAGCGCAGCGTGCGACCTCGACACGCAGGAGGACTTCCTCGCGCTCGAGGTGAGGCGGAAGGTCTAGGCGCCCGCCTGTCGGACGGCCCCCGATCAAGGAGTCTTTCTTCGCCGGAGAGGACGATGTCGCCGCGGCGGCGCGCGTGACCGCGCTGCCGAGGACGCGGGTCAGTCGGTCTCTCCCACGGCAACGGCGCGACGTGGGACGAGCCGCTCCCGAAGCACATCGTAGATCGGCTGATCGCCCAGGAGCGTCGGGACGAGCATGGCGGCGAAGCACGCCAGAATCATCGGCAGCAGCATGGTCACATTTGCGGTCATCTCGGTCACCAGCACGATGCCGGTCACCGGGGCGCGCACGACGCCGGTGAACAGCGCCGCCATCCCGACCAGAGCGAACGCCACGGGCTGAATGTCCATGCCCGGCATCGCGAGCGCGCAGAGCTTTCCGAACCACAGGCCGAACACGGCGCCCAGAACGAGCAGCGGCGCGAACAGCCCCCCGGGCGTTCGCACGGCGTAGGAGCCGGAAATCAGACCGAGCCGCAACAGATACACAAAGGGCAGCACCGCGAGCATGCCCACGCCGTCGAGCGCCCTTTGGGTGATCGGGTCGCCGCCGCCGACCATCGAGGGAGCGAACCACGCGACGACGGCGACCGCAGCTCCCATCACCGCAGCGCGCAGCTCGACCGGCACGCCGGAGAATCGGTCGGCGGTCTTCAATCCCCACAACAGCGTCCAGTTATAGACCAGCCCCGCGAAACCCGCGCCGACCCCGAACAACAGGAACAGCGGGTCGTGCGCGATGCCGGGCCGCGCCAGGGGGCGGACAATGAAGTCCGGCTGGTTGCCGAGCACCATTCGCTCGACCGAAATCGCAACGGCCGACGCCGCAAGCGCCGCGATGGTGGTGCGTGCCTCGAAGCGCTTGACCAGCTCTTCGAGCACGAAAACGGCGCCCGCGATGGGTGCGTTGAATGCGGTTGCGAGTCCCGCACCGGCGCCGGCCGCCAGCAGCACCCGGCAATCCTCCCAGTTGCGCTTCATCCACCTTCCGATCTGGTACGAGATGCTGGCGCCCATTTGAATGGTCGGTCCCTCCCGCCCGAGGGCAAGACCGGAGCCGATCGCGAGCACGCCGCCCACGAACTTCACCAGGATCAGATGCGTGGGAGGCGGCGGCAGCTCCTCGTCAATTTCGGCTTCGACCTGCGGAATTCCGCTGCCGGCGGCGTGCGGCGCGTAGCGCCGCACCATCCATGCGGCGGCCGCGGCGCCCAGCGTGATCAGGCCCAGCAACATCACGAATCCGCCGACATCCCAGCCGTGCGCCAAACTGATCAGCTCGCCTCGCAGCCGGTTCGCATCGATGAGCGCCAGGCGGAATAACGCTCCGATCAGTCCGGCCCCGATGCCCCCGACCACGGCGACCAGCCCGAGCACGAGCAGGTTACCCTTCGCCGTCCCGTCACGCGCCTCGTCCTTTTCCGAACGGTCAATCATCGGCTGCCGCTTTTGTCCAGGGTGTCAGCAAGACACCGGCCTCCCGAAGCGCCCTCCAGCGAAGACGAAATCGCCTCGGCGCGGGTTCGAAAGGTCGATGCAGGTCAATTCTGTGGCCAGTTCAGTCAAAGTCTCAAGCTCATCTTTGTGCAGGTGAAATTCAAGCGCAAGATGCGTCGCAGGCGGAAGATGACGGGCGCGCCCGTTCCGGAAGAGGCTTTCGCGCCGTCCCGCCATTTCTTTACGGCATGCAAAATATCTTTTTCATATCATATAGATATATCATGAATTCTCCGTCACCAGTATCCACAGGTCCCGGCGCCGAGCAATAGAACAACCGGGTGGCCTTTTGAAGGCTGGAATCGCGCCGCTTCGACGGACGGTGGAACAGCCCCCAGCTCCGTGGTGGCACCTCGTGGCTTTGCTCGCTCTGACGGAAGTGAATTCTACCGCCGCCGCGTGTGCCCGAAGGCGCACCCGAGCCGCACGGCAGTCCGCTCGCCGCCGGGGAATCAGACGACATTTCCCGCCAAAGCCATTGCCATTGCCGTTCATTGCGGCGTTCAGCCGAGTTCAGTTAAGCTGACAGGAATACGTATCGTCCCGTGTTCCGTGCACCAGGGACAAAAAGGGGATTTCGAATGATGACTGCCGATGCGCGGCTCGTCCGCGGCAAGTTCCTGGTCGCGGCGCTCTTGTGCGTGCCGCTTGCCGCGCACGCGACATCCGTGCAGAAGTTTCTCAACGGCAAGCTCACCTGGCGCGGCATCGGACCGGACATCGGCGGGCGCGTGGTCGCAGTGGCCGGCGTGCCGGACGACCAGAATCTCTTTTACATGGGCGCGGTCGACGGCGGGGTGTGGAAAAGCACCGATTACGGCGTCAGCTGGCGCAACATCACCCACGGCAAATGGACATCGGCCAGCGACAGCATCGGCGCCATCGCGGTCGCCCCCTCGAATGCCAAGGTGCTCTATGTCGGCACCGGCGAGGCGGACATCCGCGGCGACATGGTCACCGGCGACGGCGTGTTCAAATCCACCGACGCGGGCAAGACCTGGAAATACACGGGATTGCGCAATACCCGCACCACCAGCGCGATCGTCGTCGATCCGCGAAATCCGGACATCGTGTACGTCGCCTCCATGGGCCACGTGTTCAAGCCGAACGCCGAACGCGGCGTGTTCAAGTCCACCAACGGCGGCAAGACCTGGAGCAAGGTGCTGTACGTCAACGCCAGGACGGGCGCCATCGATCTGGTGATCGACCCGCGCAATCCCCAGGTACTGTACGCGGCCATGTGGCAGGCGCAGCGTCTGCCGTGGAAGCTGATCGACGGCGGCCCGGGCAGCGGACTGTACAAGAGCACCGACGGCGGCGCGCACTGGACCGACATATCGGGCCGTCCGGGCCTGCCGCACGGCCTGATCGGGCGCATCGGCGTGTCCATCGTCGCCAGCCATCCAAACATCGTCTATGCGATCATCGAGGCGAAACACGGCGGCGTGTTCCGCTCCGCGGACGGCGGCCGGACCTGGAAGCGCGTCAACCGCAGCTGGAGCCTGCGCCAGCGTCCCTTCTATTACACGGCCGTCTACGCCGATCCGAAGAATCCCAACACCGTGTACGCCCCGAACGTCGATGCGCTCTGGGTCTCTCACGACGGCGGCAAGACCTTCGCCAAGCTCCACACCCCACACGGCGACAACCATATCGTCTGGATCAACCCGAACGACACGAAGATCCTGCTGGAAGGCAACGATGGCGGCGCCACGGTGTCCACCGACGGCGGCAAGACCTGGAGCACCGAGCACAACCAGCCGACCGGCCAGTTCTACCACGTCGCGATCGACAATCAGTTTCCGTTCGACGTGTTCGGCGCCCAGCAGGACGAAGGCTCGTTCGAAGGTCCCAGCGCGATGCCCGGCGGGGCGATACCGGTGTCCGCGTGGCATTCGGTCGCGCTCGGGGAAAGCTCCGCCGTCGCCCCGGAGCCGGGCAGCCGCCACGTGACCTTCGGCAGCGACTACTACACGATCATGCAGCGCTACAACCGGCTGACCGGCATGCGGCGCTCGGTGAGCCCCTCGCCCACTTACCTCGACGGCGGGGATTCGGCGCGGATGAAATACCGCTTCGGCTGGACCCACCCGATCTTCTTCTCGCCGGACGATCCGAAGGAGCTGTTCCTCGCCTCCCAGTACGTCATGGTCAGCTATGACGACGGCCGCACCTGGAAGGTGATCAGCCCGGACCTGACGCGCAACGATCCGGCGACCGAGGGGCCGACCGGAGGTCCGATCGACCTGGATCAGACCGGCGCCGAGGTCTTCCCGGACATCTCCGCGCTCGCGGTCTCGCAGGCGAACCCGCAGGTGATCTGGGCGGGCTCCCAGGACGGACTGGTCCACGTGACGAGCGATGGCGGCAGGCAATGGCGCCTGGTGACTCCGCCGCAACTGAAGGAATGGGCGACCATCACCTCCATAGAGCCCTCGCATGTCGCCGCGGGCACGGCCTATCTGACGGCCTCGCGCTACATGTGGGATGACTACCATCCGTACGTGTTCAAGACCACGGACTTCGGCCGGCATTGGGCGGTCCTGACCCACGGCCTGCCCGACGCTCAGTATGTGTTCGTGGTGAAGCAGGATCCGGATGACGCCTCGCTGCTGTTCCTCGGCACCGCGAACACGGTATACGTGAGTCTCGACGGCGGCACGCGCTGGACGCCGCTCGGCATCAACCTTCCGCACGCGCAGGTGCGCGACCTTGCCATCGACACCCGCGAAGGCGAGGTCGTCGCGGCGACGCACGGCCGCTCGTTTTGGATTCTGGACGACCTCGCGCTGCTCGAGCAGATGTCGCATGAGGCGCAGCCGGCGGCCGATGCGGCGCATCTGTACGCGCCCGAGACCGCATGGCTGACGCGGGCGTACGGTCAAAGCCCCTACGCTGCGCGCCACGGGGCGGCCGGCAAGAATCCGCCCTTCGGCGCGACCGTGTTCTTCCGCCTCCCCGCGAACTATGCCGGCAAGACGCCGGCAAGCCTGGAGTTTCTCGATGCGCGGGGCAATGTGATCCAGCACTACGCGCTGCACTTGAAGAACAAGCACGCGAAGAAGCTGCCGGCCACGGTTCGCGACAATCTGTTGCCAGTGCAGGCACACCGGCGCGCCAGGAAGAAGATGACGGCGGTAGCGCCGGGCATGAACCGCCTGCAGTGGAATCTGCGCTACGCCGGCGCCCCGAACGTGCTCGGGTGGGAGCCGCCCGAAGATACCGACGGTATGGTCGGGACGGCGGTCGGGCCTCTGGTCAATCCGGGGCGCTACACCGTCGTGCTGCGCTATGGCGGCCACTCCTACACGCAGACGTTCCAGGTGAGGCTCGACCCTCGCCTGCACACGACGCCGGCGATCTTGAAGGAGCATCTCGCGCTGCAGCTCGCCCTGCACCGTACCGTGGATGTTCTCGATCGGGATATCAACGCGGCAATCCTGCTCCGCCGGCATCTCGTAAAAGCCGTCGCCGCACATAGGATCGATGCGTCCACGGCGGCCCCGGCGATCGATGCGCTCCATGAGGCGATTCACGCTGTGGTGCAGCGTCACATCCGCTCCAGCGAGGGCGACGTCATGCACAACATGCGGCTGCGGAGCTTCCTGGCCTACCTGCAATCGAGCATCGGGCTCGATTACCGGGCGCCGGATCCAGCGCAGGTTGACGCGTTCAACCGGCTGGAAAGCGAGGCGCAGCAGGCACAGACCCGACTGCGCGCGGCCACCGCCGCCGGGAAGCGCCTGCTCTGAACGGAAGGGCCGCCGCCGCCAAGGGAGCGCGCGGCGGCCTTTCCCGGGCCGATGCGAAGCGGATGCCTTGAGCAATCCGCGCGCAAGCGGAAGCCGTTAGCCCCTGGCGCCGAGGTCGACGCTGAGTCCCGGCAGCCATTCGTCGCCGGCGAGGCGTGCCCGGGCGGCTGCCGGCGCTCGTGACGCGGCGCAGTCCGTCACGCTGCACCGGGTGGTCTGGCTCAACAATCACCGACTGCTCGAGCCCGTCGGTCATGTGCGGCCAGCGGAATTCGAAACGCGATACGATCGTCGACAATCCTGTCGGCCCATCGCGGACTGACCTGAAATCGGAGTTTTCCGCAGATCCCGGCGCGGTTGAGTTGGCGCGGCCCGCGGGCCCTCCGCAAGGGAGCGGAGCGCATCATCGGAGCCGACCCCGTCGCGGATCTGCTCGGACTAGGTCTGCAGACCGCCCCGTGTCAGCGCCGCTCGCGCCGGAGCGGGCAACCGCCGCTCAATCGAGGCTGAACAGACTCACCAGGTCGTAGCGGGAATAGGCACGGAAGGCAATCAGCGTTTCGGTACGGGTCACGCCCTCGATGCCGCGGATCTTCTGCGCGACCAGATCCGCGAGCGCTTCGTTCTCCTTCACGCGCACCATGGCGACCAGATCGAAATTTCCCGCCACCGAGTAGACCTCGGATATGCCGCGCATTTCACTGAGCGCTTCCGCGACCGCCGCGGTGCGCGGCGGCTCCACATTGATCATGATTATAGCGGTCACCATAGCTCGATCGGATGCTGCGATCCGCCTCCCGGATTTGGGCGGGTCACCGCGCGCCATCACGCGCGCTTCATGACTCCGCCGGGCGGCCGGGAGTATACCGGGCGGCCGCGACGGCCGGCAACGGGAACGCGATTCGTGGACCGACGGACGCCCACTCGCCCCGCGCGACGCACTCCGCGGGGCGATTCGCGTGGCGCTGGCGGGGGATTGCTGTTAGGATTCAATCATTGCGTAACCAACACGGAGCCGGGTCCGTCATGTCGGAAAACCCGCCTGCGATTTCCAGACGACGCATGTTGAGCTCGGCGCTGGCGCTCGCCGGCATCCCGGCCGCGCGCGCCGCGCGACCGCGCCCGCGCGAGGCATCGCTCTGGGACCTGTACGATTCGAGGCTCGAGCGGGCCAAGTACATCGACCTCACGCATGCGCTCGCGCCCGGATGCCCTCTCGGCGAGGGGTTCAAGGACTTCACCGTGCGTGCGGCGGTCGCCGGCGTGACCGTGCCGGGTCTCGTACGCAAGGGCCAGCCGTTCACCTACGCGACCGAGGGCGCGGCGATCACCGCCTACGATCTGCCGATGGATCACATCGGCACGCAATACGGACCGCCGGCGCACTTGAACGATCACGGCGCGACCATCAGCGACATCCCGCCCACCGTCTCGCTGCGTCCTCTGGCGGTGATCGACTGCGCGGCGCAGGTGCGGGCCGACCCCGGCTACCAAGCCAGGGTGAGCGACGTCGAATCATGGGAGGGCCGCCACGGGCGGATCCCCGCCGGCTCGGTGGTGATGTTCCGCTCCGACTGGTACAAGCTGTGGCATCAGCCGCACCGGTTCACGCGTCAGCCCTTTCCCGGAGTGGAGCTGGCAACCCTGAAGTTTCTGCATCTCGAGCGGCGGATCCTGATGCACGGACACGAGCCGCTGGATACCGACAATACGGCGCCGAAATTCGTCGCGGAGAGCTGGCTGCTGAAGCACAACTTCGCCCAGGCGGAAGGCGTCGCCAATCTCGACCAGGTTCCCGAAAGCGGCGCGCTCATCACCATCGGCTTCGCCAAATTCGCCGGCGGCACCGGCGGGTTCGCGCGCTACATCGCCATCGCCCCGCCTGAGTGGCCGCACGGGGTGACGATCGCCGAGCAATCCGGGGCGCCGCTGCCGACCCACGAGCACCGACTCCGGCGCGGCCCGGACGGGGTGCTGAGCTGAGCACCGGCCGGGCTCAGTGCGCACGCAGCCGCTCAAGCACCTGACCGAGCCGCTCGATTTCGGCAAGCGTGTTGTAGTGTGCAAGCGAGACGCGCACCGCGCCCGTATCAGCCGCCAGCCCCAGGCGCTGCATCAGGCGCGGCGCATACATGTGTCCGTCGCGGATGCCAATGTCGGCCTCGGCCGCCGCCGCAACGACCTGCGCCGGCGCCCGGCCCGGAAGGTTGAAGCACACGGTGGGAACGCGTTCGTGAAGGCGCCCGGTGTCCGCGATACCATAGACCTGCGCACCCAGTGCCTTCAGCCGCTCGAGCAGTGCCGCTGACAGCGTGCGCTCATAGGCCTGGATGCCCCGCATCGCGTCCCGGCAGTCCTGGCGCAGAGTCTGCGGATCCACATCGCCCTCGCGCCCGCCGATCCGGCGGCCGAGCGCGGCCAGGTAGTCGACAGCGGCGGCCATGCCGGCCACGTTCTCGTAGACAAAGGTGCCCGCCTCCAGTTTTCCCGGAGGCTCGTCCGGGATGAACTCCTCGCGGAACGTCGGCAATGCGTGCAGCGCCGCGTATCGGCCCCACAGAAAGCCCATGTGCGGCGAGAAGATCTTGTAGCCGGAGCAGACCAGGTAGTCGCAGCCGAGGGCCTGCACGTCGATCGGGCCATGCGGTCCGTAGTGCACCGCGTCGACGAACAGCTCGCCACCGGCCGCGTGTGTCAGGCCTGCGACGCTGCGCACGTCGACGATGCTGCCGATGGCATTCGAGGCGAGCGTGCACGCGACCAGGCGCGTACGCGCTCCGAGCAGCGGACGCAAGTCATCCGGATACAGTCGGCCGTCCTCGCGCACACGCCACCAGCGTATGACCGCCCCCATGCTCTCGAGCGCAAGCCAGGTCGCCACGTTCGCCTCGTGATCGAGATCGGTCACGACGATCTCTTGTCGATGCCCGAGCATCTGTCCGATCGCCAGGCTCACCTGGCGGATGAACGACGTGGCGTTCATGCCGAAGGCGATCTCTTCACTGCGGCGCGCGTTGACCAAGGCCGCGACACGCTCGCGGGCGCCTGCGATCGCCTGGTCCACTGCAATGCTCTGCGGGTAGCGACCACCGCGCTGAACGTTGTGCTCGAGCAGATGACGGTTCACCGTGTCGAGGACCCGCTGCGGCACTTGGGCGCCGGCGGCATTGTCGAAGAACACGAACTTGCCGGCGCGACGCAGCGCCGGAAACTGCGCGCGCAGCGCATCGACGGGAAAGGCGTCCTGGTCATGCGGTTGACTCGTCATGTTTGCGTCCTTTTAGGGTAATTTGCATGCCGTGTGCCGGAGGCCGTCCGCTCTGTGCCCGGCCACGGCGGACCGCGGAGCGCGACGGGCGCTCAACCTTCGGGGACGAATCGCGCTCGATGGGCGGCGAGCGCCGTCACGAACCGGTCGATGTCCTCGTCGGTGTTGTAAAAGTGACACGTCGCCCGAATGTTGTTGTCGCGGAAGGAGGTGACGATGTCCTGCCGCATGAGCTGCTCGAACAGGCCCGCCGCATCGCGCGAGGGCACGGCCACCATCGGGCCGCGTCTCGCATCATCGGCCGGCGTCACCGCCGGCCAGCCGATTTCGCGCAACCGCTCCATGCAGCGGCGCGTCAGTGTCCGCACGCGCGCCTCGATCTGCGCCGGATCGGCCTCCAGTACGATCTTCAGACCTGCCTCGGCCGCGTAGCAGTTCACGACCGGTGGCGTGCCCGCTTCGAAGCGGCGCGCGCTCGCCGACGGGCGGTTCGCGGTGATATCCATGGCGGCAATGTCTTGCTGGGCGAACCAGCCGGAATTGCTCGGCACCAGTTCCTCGATCAGCGGCTTGCGCACGTAAAGAAAGCCTATGCCGGCCGTGCCGAGCAGATACTTGAGCATGCCGCCGACCATGAAGTCGACGTCGAGCGAGCGCGCATCCACGGCAAGCGCACCGACCGCCTGATACGTATCGAGCAGAACCCGCGCGCCCCTGGCATGCGCCAGACGCACGATGCCCGGAATGTCCAGCCGGGCCCCGTTGCGGAAACATACGTGCGTCACCGCCACCAGTGCCGTGCGCTCGTCGATCAGCCGCTCGAACTGCTCGAGCGGGATATAGCCGTCGGCGGCGCGCGGCACGTGCACTACGCGCGCCCCGCGGCGCTCCTGGGCGTGCCAGATCTGCGCGTTGGTCGGAAACTCGAAGTCGCTGACCACGACCTTGTCACGCGGACCGGAGTAATCGAAGGCGCTGGCCAGGGCATTGATACCCGCCGAGGCCGATGCGGTGACCGCTATTTCGTCGGCTGTCACGCCGAGCACCCGCGCCATCAGCGCGCGCACCGCCTCGTTCTTTGTGATCCACACGTCCCAGTTCGCGCCGACCGCGAGGCGATCGTCCATGTAGGCATTGATCGCGTCGCGCACGGTATCGGCGAGCGCGCAGTACGAGCCACTGTTCAGGTAGGTCTTGTGCCCGAGCACCGGGAATCTGCCGCGCAACGCCGCAAAGTCTGTTCTCATTCTGAGCCTCGTCTGACTATCCGGTCATGTCGAATGGGTCGCAGGGCCGCCGGTCACGCCTGCGCCTCCGCGCCGGAGGATGCCGCGCGCGCGCGCCACACGAAATACGCAATCGAGATGAAGATTACCCAGGGCACGCCGTAGACCCATGACAGATCGAGCGTAGGCATGAACGCCATGGTGACGAGGATCGCGCCCAGCATCGTCAGCCCCGCGTACTGCATCCAGGGGAACAGCGGCATGCGTACCGGCAGGTTCAGCGTGGCGTTTCGGCGCCGGAAGCGCAGGTGGCACACGAGAATGAACATCCATACCAGGATGGCCGCGAACAGCGCCACGCCGAACAGGTCGGCGTACGCGTTCGGCGTAAAGGCCGACACCGCCGCGGATACCAGCACACAGGCCCCGGAGACGATGATCGCCGGGACCGGACTGCCGCGCCGGGACAGAGTGCCGAGCCGGCGTGGCGCATATCCACCACGGGAGAGCGAGAACAGCATGCGCGCGCACAGGTATACGTTGGTGTTCATGCTCGACAGCGCGGCGCTGATCACTACGAAATTCATGATGCCGGCCGCATCACGGATACCGGTGTACTGAAACACCGTGACGAAGGGGCTCTGCGCGACGACCGCGACGCCGGTATCGGTCCACGGTATGGTGGTGACGATCACCGCGATCGCCAGCACGTAGAACAGGAACAGCCTCAGCCCCATGGTGCGCAGCGCCGCGGGAATGGCCACTTCGGGGTCCTTCGTCTCGCCCGAGGTGACCGCGATGACCTCGATGCCGTTGAACGAGAAGATGCCCACGGTGACCGCCATCCACAGTCCGCCGATCCCCTTGGGCAGGAATCCGCCCGGCAGGCCCACCAGATTGTGGAACCCGACGGCCGGCCGGCCGATCCCGAGGATGGCGGTGACGCCGAGGATGATGAACAGAACGATGGCCACGACCTTGATCAACGCGAGCCAGAACTCCAGGGTGCCGAAATTGCCCACGGAGCGGGAGTTGAAATACAGCATCACCAGGCAGAACCCCAGCGCCCAGGTCCACACCGGCACGCCCGGAAACCAGTACCTCATGTACAGACCGGCCGCCACCGCTTCACCGCCGATGGCAATGACCTGCGAGATCCAGTACGTGTACCGGACCACGAAGCCCGACCAGGGATTGAGGTAGGTTTCCGCGTAGATGCCGAAGGAGCCGGCGGTCGGGTGCACGACCGCCATTTCCGACAGACTCAGGACCATCACCAGCGCGACGAACCCGGCGAGGACATAGCTCACGATCACCGCCGGGCCGGCGTAGCCGACCGCAAGCCCGCTGCCCAGGAACAGCCCGGTGCCGATCGCGCCGCCGAGCCCGATCATCACCACCTGGGCCTTGCTCAGCCCGCGGTGCAAACCGCCTTCGCGCTGCCCGAGTACCTCCTGGCTTGTATTGTCCACAATTCCTCAGAAGCGCCGCGTCACGGTGATCCCCACGGTGCGGGGTTGGACAGTCAGCAGCGCGTGCGGGTCCTGGGTCGAGTTGATGGCCGATACCTGCGCCCGGTCGTTCGTCACGTTGTGTGCGAACAGCGTCACCGACCAGCGGTGGTACATGACGCCGGCGCGCAGATTCCACAGCGCATAGGACTTCAGCTGCAGGTTGAAGGAGTTGGACGCGAAGTAGGAGTTCACCGCGCCGCGATAGCTGAGGTTCGTGCCAAGGGTGCCGATCCAGTCCCCGGCGAGCGGGCGCGTGTAATCGAGCATCAAATTGAACTGGAAGTCCGGCACGTTTGGAATCTTATCCCCGGTGACGCCCAGGGTGGGATTGAGCTGCTTCTGCAGCGCGCTCGCTCCCTGCGTGAGATAGGCGTCCTGATAAGACCCGGCCAGCGAAGCGGTGAGGTAGCGCGCCGGGCGCGCCTTGATCTGGAACTCCGCGCCTTTCACCTCGGCGGTGCCGGCATTGCCCTGGTACACGAACGCCCCATCGGGCGTGGTCAGCTGCACCTGGATGTTATTCCAGTGAATCAGGTAGCCGTCCAGCTGGTACTGCAGGTAGCCGCTCAGCAAGCGCCCCTTGACGCCAAGCTCGTAATTGGTGAGCGAATCGGGCGCGTAGGCCTTCGGCACGGGCTCGAACGGCTCGCTGAGCGCGTTCAGACCGCCGCCGCGGAATCCGGTCGCGACGGTGGCGTACAGCAGCGCCGCGGGTCCGAATTTGTAGCTGAGATTGCCCATCCATGTGACCTTGTTGAAACTCTCATTCGGATCGAAGATCGGCACGTCGCTCGGCGTGCCCGGCGGAAAGCCGCCGAACGGGTGGGTCTGCACCTGAAAGCCGGTGAGGTTCTCCGTGAAGTAGCGGGCGCCTGCGACAGCGGTCCATCGATGCGTGATCTTCCAGGTGGCCTGGCCGTAGCCGGCCCACTGCACGGTTTCCCGGTGATCGGTCCGCCCGAAGAACGTGTTGCCCACGCCCGGATAGTTCAGGGCATCGGCGCTGTTCGCGCTGCTGAACGGCCCGGTGATCAGGCCAAGCGCATTGGTCGAGATCACGTCCACGGCGAGATTCATGCTGGTTTGCTGGCGGAATGCGCCGACGACGAAGTTCACCGGCGAATCGAGCGTGGTGGCGAAGCGCACTTCCGTCGAATTCGACTTGCGCTCGCGGGGCTCGAGCGTCTCGGCCGGGATCGGCACGCTGAACGAGGCGAGGATGGGCGTGGAGTCGAAGGTGAACCCCGTGTTGCGGTTGAACTCGTTGGTGGTCGCGGTCAATTTGCCGAGATGCGTCCGCCACTTGACCGTCATACCGTAGACCTTGATGTTGTCCTTCCACGGACTCTGCGTCACGTCGGTATTGCACAGGTCGCAGCCGGTGACCGGCTCTATCGTACCGCCGGAGAATGCCTTGATGCCGGGCGGAGTCCATCGTGAAGAGCCGCCGGAATGCCCGCTCTGGGCGGTATAATTGAGGTCGATGGTCAGATTGCGATTCGGACGGTAGCGCAGGATCGCGCGCCCTCCGCCGACTTGTTCGTAGTTGACACCCTTGAGGAACCCGAGCGGCTGCACCGGCACCGCGACGCCGTTGACGAGCGCCGTCACGCCGCTGCCGACGCGGATCTGATTGACGTATCCGCTGTTATAGAGCTTCCAACCAACCAGACGCAGCGCCAGGACGTCGTTCACGATCGGCAGGTTGAGCATGCCGTTGACGTTGTAATTGTTGCCGCCGTGCTGCGTGTTCGAATCCTCCAGCGTGACGTACCCGTCGGTGCGGTTGAGCTGCGGCTCGTTGGGAATGAAGCGGATGGTGCCGCTCATCGAACTCGCGCCGTACAGGGTTCCCTGCGGGCCGCGCAGCACCTCGATGCGGTTCATGTCGTAGAGGCGGATGTCGGGCTGAAAGCCGCCGCCGTCGTCGCCGTTGCCCTGGGTGACGACCGCCTCGCCATAGTAGACGCCTACGGTCGATGCGCCGGTGGAAGCGATGCCGCGGATGATGTATCTGCGGTCGCCCGGCCCGAGCGTCTGAATCGCGAGGCCTGGAATCTGCCCGGCGACGCTCATGATGCCCGAGACATCCTCGCGCTGCAGGGTGGCGCCGGTGATGGCCTGGATGGAGGCCGGCACGTCGATGACGTCCGCGGCGCCGAGCTTGGTGGCCGTGACCACCACCTCCTGGAGCGCGCCGGTGCGGATCTCCGCCGCACCGCCGCCGGCGTCGTTGGCGGCGGTCGATGGGTCGCGGTGCGCGGCCAGGGCCGGCGGAGCCGCAAGCGCGGTCATGGCGAGAATGGAATAGACGAGTAGGGCGATTTTGCTGCGTGCGGATTTGGACACGTTTTGATCCCCGAGGCGTGGTATTTGTTATGGGTCGCGGCATGATCGCGACCCGCGTCAGTCGAGCCGTCAGTCGTAATAGTTGATGCTGGGATTGTCCCCCGGACAAATCACGCCGACGACGAACAGGCCGTCGTCTTCGGTGGCCTCGAGCGAGTGCAACTGCTTGCGGGGCAGGAAGATGACCTCACCGGGGCCTACCGATGCCTTGCGCGTCTCGGTCCACATGCATCCGTGGCCCGAGAGCACGATGATGGTTTCCTCGTAAAGATGACGATGCGGAGCGGCTTTGGAGCGGGGAATGTGGCCGATGAACTGGGTGACCACCCGCGAGCCGACCCGCTTGTCGACGAGAATCTGAAAGTACCGCGGTCCCATGGCCGTACGCTGCGCCGCATCGACGGTGACCACCCTTTGCGGATGGGCGTCGTCGAACGCTTCCGAGGGCTCACCGGGCCACTGCAGCGCCGCCGGCGGCGAGACGAGCGCGAACACGCGCAGTAGCTCTCCCGTGGCCGGCGCGAGACGCAGAGTCTCCCCGGGCCGCACGTACGCCCCATCGGTCGCGTTGACCTCGAAGCGCCGTCCGGCGATCTCCAGCGCACCGCTGCCGCTCATCACGAACAGAATGGCGTCGCTCGCGCCGAAAGAGATCGGGGGCGCCGCGACGTCCTCGGCGTCGAGCAGGAACTGGGTCTGGTAGCGGGCACCGAATTCGCTTCCGACGATGCGGCGGTGGCCCAATGTGCCCTGTCGTGCCGCCGGCGCCGCATCGGGCGTGACCACGTAACACCCGCCGTCGAGCCAGCGGCGCGGTCCGTCCGCATCGGTCACCAGTGGAATGGCTCGATTGGCCGGACTGTCCGGATCGTCCAGCGGCGAGCCTCCCGGCAGATTGGTGTGCGTACCGTCGCAGAACGGGGCGCCGCAGGTACGCTTGCACCCGCACAGCAGCACCTCCTCGGTGCGCGGCGCCACGAAACGGTGCGGCTCCAGGCCCGTGCCTACGTGCGAGCCATCGCAGAAGGGTTGCCTTTTGGAGCGGCCGCATGCGCACCAATGATAGGTCCGGCCGCTCTGCAACGTGACCAGATAGGGTTTGGGTTGTGCGCTGACCTGGGTTGCCATGCGTCGGATACTTTCCCCTGAGACGCCGCGCCGTGTACAGCGCGGCTTTAGGCCGGGTGGCCTACAATTCGCGGGCGGCGCCGCGCGGCCGCCGCCGCGAGCGACGGCTCCCGAGCAACCCTGGATTTCAAATGCGGCCCGGGAGCGCCGCGCGGCCCCCCGCCCCGAATTGCCGGCGCGCGTGCCGGCGTGTCAGTGCCGCAGGTCAGCGCGCATCAATGTGCCGCTTGGCGGTGCAATTGCTCCGCCGGAGGGACCAGTCGCGCTATGGTGCAGGAAGATTCCTCGGTAATGCGCTGCGGATCGACGCACAGGCACGGGCGCAGGACCTCGAGGATGCCGTGATAGCCTTCCTGGATGGTCGAGACGGTGATGTCACGGTCCTGGTATTCGGTGTAGTTGACCCAATTTTCCGAAAGGATCCAGGTGACCTCGACGATGGAGCGCAGGCGGCGCGGATCGGAGGGCAGGCTCATCAGCCCGCGGCGCGCCAGAGCCTGCATGAACTGCTCGATGACCCGCAGCCTGCGTTCGCGGTTTTCCACGTAGCGGCGGCGCAGCTGCAGATCCTGGCGGAGCAGTCCGGCCTGCTCCCGATAGAAGAACCGGTACTTGACGATCAGCTGCAGCTGGCGCACGAACATGGCGGCCATGTGCTCGAGCGTGGGGGCGAGGTGATCCCGGTACCAGCCGGCATTCATCTCGGCGACCGCGTTCTGGAACAGCGCCAAGACGACGTCGCGCTTGTTGGGAAAGTGATACTGCAGGTTGCCCTTGCTGACGCCGCACCGCTCGGCGATGCGGCTGGCAGACACGGCGGCCGTGCCTTCGGCGTTGAACAGTTCGAGGGCTGCCTGAAGAATGCGCTGTTGTGTCGTTTTCGTGGCCATGGCCGTCTACTCACTTAAGGTTAACGGACTGCGCCCCCCCTTCAGCCCGTCGGCCGGCGCCGACGGGGCTCGGCCGAGGCGCGTCCCCCGACGGCGCCCCGCTCGCCCTTGATTATTGACATTTCAAGGAAAATCCAAAGTACCACATGCCCGGCGCGGCGGCCAGCGCCCGCCGCACTCGGGTCCAATGCTCAAAAATTGAAGCCATCGCCCCCCAGGGTGACGCCGGTGAACGCCCCATCGGCATACCCGCCCGTGCGCTCCCGGGAATTGATCACGCGCGCGATGCGGCACGCTCAGGCCGCCGCCGCCCCAGGCGCGTTCAGCGCGGCCAGCGCCTTGCCGAGCTCTGCGCCCTCCTCGTCCGCCAACGCCGCCGCGTGCAGCCGTGCCATGACCTCCGCGCCGTCGGGCCGCGCGGCGAGCCGGTCGAGCTGCGCCGTCAGGGCGCTGAAGTTGCGCCAGCCTCGCTCATGGGTCTCGCCGTAACCCTTGATCAGCCGCTGGGCGCGCGCCAGCTCGATTGCGAGCGCCCGGTGCTCGGTGCCGAGCCGCTCGATCGTCTCGAGCCACGCTTCGATGCGCGCGCTCTCCTCCTGGTATCGCAGCGTGCCGCGGCGCCAGCGCCGCAGTCCGGCCACCGAGTACAGGAGAAGAAAGCCGCCGATGGTGTTGGAGCGGATGCGCCGGCCGCGTGCGAGCCGTGCCAGTACACCGGCTGCGCGCGCCGAGCGCTGGACCCAACGGCCGAGTCCGGCGGGCAGCGTGGCGGCGATTTCCTGCACCCGCGGTTTGACGAACTCGCTCATGCCGACGATCTGATCCGGCGCGGCGCGCACCTCGTCACGCACGCGCGCGAAGCGGGCGGATCGGGTCTTCAGGTCGGCCACCCGGATGGTGTCCTCGAAGGTCATCCACAGCGCCAGCGCGCGGCCGGTCGCTTCGCTAAGCGCCCATGACGCGCCGCCCTGGCGCCGCTCCAGTTCGACGATTCGGCCGAGGCGCTGCAGGTAAAGCTGCGCGTAGGCCGGATCCTGGTAATCCAGTGTGCGCCGCGCGCCGGCGAGGGCCACGGGCTGCAGCGGTTGCGGCAGCCGCCTAACCGCATCGAGCAGCGGCTGCGCACCGGGTGAGGCCGCCCGTTCCGGCACCGGCGGCAGAGGGGCCTCGGCCGCGGCAGGCGCGACCCGTCCCTCGGCTGCAGACCGGCAGGCGTCCTCGAACGCCGCCAGATTGGTCTGCACGGCAATACCGCTGGAGTGAATCGCGTGCTCGAACGCGCTCTTACGGAAGGGCAGCACGCCGCTGCCGCAGACGGCTCCGAGGATCACCGAGCTGATCACGCTATGGTGCCTCTCGGCCAGCTCGTTCATATCGAACAACACCAGGCGCTTGGCCTGCTCGCGCAGCACCTGAGCGAGCCCGGCGGCGTCGGTCGAGCCTTGGCCGAGGGCGGTTTTCTCGGCGATGGCGTAGGTGCGATGCGAGGAGGCGATGACCGTGGTGCGCTGCGGATCGATCAACCCGCGCTGCAGCGCCCGCCCCGCCTCGGCCAGTTCCGAGGCGACGACGCAATCGACGTCGCCCGGCACCGGCATCAGTGCCATCACCGGGTCCCGGCCGGCCGCCTCGGCCACGGTCCGTGGAAAGAACTCCAGGTAGTAGATGGTCGCGCCGGTGCGCTGCGCCACCCCGGGCACGGAGGTGGCCTGAGCCAGGTAGCCCTCGGCTTCGGCGATCTCGATGAGCCAGTCGGTCAACACGCCGCCGCCCTGCCCGCCGAGCGCGGCGATGGTCAGCGTGATCGGCCGGACTGCCGGGGTGTTGTCGTCGGTCACGTGCCTCTCGCCTCTAGAGCCCGTAGCGCAGCTGCCGGCGCTCGCGCCGGCGCTGCAGCAGGCCGATGACCGCGCGCCGCAGCCGCGCCAGCAGCCGGTCCCGCGCGGTGGGGTTGTACAGCAGCTCCGCCCGGTAGAACGAGGGACACAGCACCGCCGCGTGCGCGACTTCGCCGCACACGCCGCAGCCGACGCAGCTGTTGTCCACGTGCGCGATCGGATCGGAGCGCAGCGGATCGGGGTTGGGCTTGATGGTGAGCGACGGACACCCCGAGAGCCGGATGCACGAGTGATCGCCCGTGCAGGTATCCGGATCGACGCCGAAGCGCTCCTGCACCACGCGCTCGCCGTTGCCAATGGCCTTGCGTGTCAGGGGTCGGATGCGCCGCTGGCGGTTCAGCTGGCACTCGCCCTCGGCCACGATGACCTTCGGGCCCCGGGCGTCGGTCGTCAGCGCCTCGCGCAGCACGGCCATCGTGCCCCGCATGTCGTACGTTCGCGTCCGCCGCACCCATCGCACGCCGACGCCCTGCACGGCCGTGGCGATCGAATTGTTGCCCTGCCGGCGCACGTCGGCGGCGCGCGAGGAGGGGATGTCCTGCCCGCCGGTGGCCGCGGAATAATTGTTGTCCACGATGACCGTGACGGCGTCGTGGCGGTTGAACACCGCATTGCCGATGCCGCTGGTCAGGCCGTTGTGCCAGAATCCCCCGTCGCCCATCACCGCCATGGCGCGTCTTCCTCCGGCGCCGTTCAATGCTGAGGCGCCGGCCGCGCCCAGTCCGTAGCCCATGATGCTGTTGCCCATGTTGAACGGCGGCAGCGTCGCGAACGAATGACAGCCGATGTCGGCGCTGATGTGCACCGGCCCGATCTGCCGCTGCAGCAGCTTCATGGCCGCGAACAACGGCCGCTCGGGACAGCCCGTGCACAACCCCGACGGGCGCGGCGGCACCAGCGCCGCGAGGCGCTCGGGCGGCACCGCGGCTTGCCGCGTCCGCGGGCGCCTGCCGACGCCCGGCGCCCAGCGCTCGAGCAGCACGCTGATCCCCTTCAGCAGCGCATCGACCGTGTACTCCCCACTCATCGGCAGGACATCCTTGCCGAGCAGCTGCGCGGCCACGCCGCGCCGGCGCAGGATCTGGCTGGCCGCCTGCTCGATGAACTCCGGCTGGCCCTCTTCGACCACCAGCACGGCCCGCTTGCCGCTGCAGAACCGCTCCCATTCGTCCGGCACCAGGGGATAGGTGACGTTGAGCACGTACAGCGGCACGCGGCTGGCGCCGAACGCGTCCGCGCAGCCCAGCAGCTCGAGCGCGCGCAGCACGCTGTTGTACAGCCCGCCCTGCAGTATGATGCCGATCTCACCGGCCTCGCCGTCGATGATCTGGTTCATGCCCCGCTCGGCCACGAGGCGCACCGCGGCGGGGAAACGCTGCTCGACCTTCTCGCGCTCCTGCGCGTACGTCGAGGGCGGCAGGATGATCCGGCCGTAGTCGCGCTTCGGCGCCGCCAGCGCCTCGGCCCGCGTGAACGGCGGGCGGCGGTTGTCCTCGGCGATGAACCGCCCGTATACGTGGCAGGCGCGGATGCGCAGCATGAGCATGACGGGCGTGTGGCTCGCCTCGGACAGCTCGAAACCCTGCTCCACGGCGCGCACGATCTCCGGCAGATGCGGCCGCGGGTCGAGCAGCCACATCTGCGACTTCATCGCGAAGGCGTGGGTGCGCTCCTGCATGATGCTGGCGCCCTCGCCATAGTCCTCCCCGAGGATGATGAGCGCTCCGCCTTCGACACCGGCCGATGCGAGATTCGCCAGCGCATCGGATGCGACGTTCGTGCCGACCGTCGACTTCCAGGTCACCGCGCCGCGCAGCGGGTAATTGATCGAGGCGGCGAGCATCGCCGCGGCAGTCGCCTCCGACGCACTCGCCTCGAAGTACACGCCGAGCTCCTCGAGAATCCCTTCGGCGTCGGCCAGCACGTCCATGAGATGGGAGATCGGCGCGCCCTGGTAGCCGCCGACATAGGCCACGCCGGACTGCAACAGCGCCTTGGTGACGGCCAGGATCCCCTCGCCGCGGAACTCCGCGCCCGCGCCGAGCCGCAGCGACTGGACCTGTTTGGCGAAGGAGCGCTCTGCCACGGCTGTCCTCCCCCTAGGCGGCCGGCACCAGGGCCAGCACCCGAAGCGGGCTGCCCGAGCCGTTGACGATCTTCAACGGCGGCGCGATGACCACCGCGCCGGTCGGCGGCAGCTGGTCGAGATTGGTCAGACTCGCCAGCCCGCACTTGTTCGATCCGTGCATGATGGTATGACAGGGAAACATCGGCTCGAAGGTCGGCGCCTGGCCGGCATCGGTGCCTACGGTCTCGACCCCGACGCCGATGATATCGCGTTCCCGGGCGAGGAAGGGCACGCACTCGGGGTGGAAGCCCGGCGTGTGCGCCCCGTCGGCGCCGATATTGAGAAATTCCTTGGCCGAGGCGCGCTTGGACCAGTCGGTGCGGACCAGCACCCAGGCGCCCGCGGGAATGCGCCCATGGCGCGACTCCCATGCCTCGACCGTCTCACGCGTCAACAGATAATCGGCGTTCGAACGGACATTGCCCGACACATCGATGACGCAGGCCGGACCTATGAACCGCTCGACCGGAAGGTTGTGGGTGGCGTTCATCGGATAGTCCTTGCCCGTCACCCAGTGGATGGGGGCATCGAAATGCGTGCCGGTGTGCTCGCCGCAGCAAATGTTGTTCCAGTACCAGGCCGGGCCGCGATCGTCGTATCTGGAAATTTCCTCCAGCGAGAACGGCTTGGACGGCGCGAACTGCGGTGGCAGCTGGATCGTGGCCGTCGCCGGCTCGAGCGGCACGGTCAGATCGACGATGCGCACGCCGCCGGCGGCGAGGGCGCCGACGAGCTGAGCGAGGACGTGGGCCTGCGAGGCATTTGCTGAAGCACTCATGTTGTTCGACTCCGCGTGCACGGGCCCGGAGGGCCGCTGGAATTATAGTTGACATCTCAAATATTTTCGAATATAACACAGCCTCACCTTGAATGCGATACCGGCTCGACACCGGGGGAAATCCGGCGTGAAACGAATCGTCTGTGTGGGCGGCGGCCCGGCAGGGCTATATGCGGCGATCCTGCTGCGCAAGGCGCTGCCGCGCGCCCTGATCGAGGTCTACGAGCGCAATCGGCCGGCCGACACTTTCGGCTGGGGCGTGGTCTTCTCCGACCGCACCATCGAGAACTTCCGCCTGGCCGATGCGCCCTCGCACGCGGCAATCGTCGGACACTTTCATCACTGGGACGACATCGACATCCATTTCCGCGGCCGGCGGATCGTCAGCAGCGGGCACGGGTTCTGCGGCCTCGGCCGCAAGCAGCTGCTCGCGCTGCTTCAGTCGCGCGCGGACGAGCTCGGAGTGCGGCAGCACTTTCAAAGCGAAGTCGACTCGGACGAGCAGTTCGAGGGCGCCGATCTGATCGTCGGCGCCGACGGCGTCAACAGCAAGACGCGCGCCCGTCATGCGGCGGTGTTCGCCCCGGAGCTCGACCGGCGCAAGTGCCGCTATATCTGGCTCGGCACCACCCAGCGCTTCGACGCGTTCACCTTCGCGTTCGAGCAGACCGAGCACGGCTGGTTTCAGATCCACGCCTATCGGTTCAGCGACGAGCTTTCGACCGTCATCGTCGAGACGCGCGAGGAGACCTGGAAGGCGCACCGACTCGACCGCTGCGACACCGACGGATCCATCGCGTTCTGCGAGCGATTGTTCGCACACTATCTGGATGGGCACCGCCTGCAGAGCAACGCCGCGCATCTGCGCGGCTCGGCGTGGCTGAACTTCCTGCGGGTGAACTGCCGGCACTGGTTCCACGGCAAGCGGGTATTGATCGGCGACGCGGCGCACACGGCCCACTTTTCCATCGGTTCGGGCACCAAACTGGCCATGGAGGACGCCATTTCCCTGACGCGCCACGTGACCTCCGGCGCGCCGCTCGCCGAGGCGTTGAATGCGTATCAAGAGGAGCGCAATCTGGAAGTGCTCAAGCTGCAGAGCGCCGCGCGCAACCGCATGGAGTGGTTCGAGAACGTCGCCCGCTACGCACAACTGGAGCCCGAGCAGTTCGCCTACAGCCTGCTCACCGGAAGCCAGCGGATCGGACACGAGAACCTCAAAACCCGCGACCGGAGGTTCGTCGACGGCTTCGAGCAGTGGCTTGCCGGCCGCAACGGCGTGCGTGAGCGGCGGCCGCCGATGTTCCTGCCGTTCAAGCTGCGCGAAGTGGAGCTCGTCAACCGCGTCGTCGTCTCTCCCATGGCCCAATACTGCGCCACCGAGGGCCTGCCCGACGAGTGGCACCTGGTTCACTACGGCCACCGGGCGCTCGGCGGCGCGGGCCTGGTGTACACCGAGATGACCTGCGTCTCGCCGGAAGGACGCATCACGCCGGGGTGCACGGGGCTTTGGAACGAAGCCCAGCGCGATGCCTGGCGGCGGATCGTGCGGTTCGTGCACGCGAGGACGCCGGCGAAGTTCTGCCTGCAGATCGGACACTCCGGACGCAAAGGCTCGACGCAGCTCGGCTGGGAGGAGATCGATCATCCGCTGCCGCGCGACAACTGGCCGCTGATGGCGCCCTCGGCGCTGCCGTATCTGCCCGACGTGAGCGCCACGCCCCGGGAAATGAGCCGCGCGGACATGGATGCGGTTCGCGAGCAGTTCGTGCGCGCCGCGCGGCTCGGCGCCGAGGCCGGCTTCGACATGCTCGAGCTTCACATGGCGCACGGCTATCTGCTCGCATCGTTTCTCTCGCCGCTGACCAACCGGCGCGACGATCGATATGGAGGCGACATCGCCGGGCGGCTGCGCTTCCCGCTGGAAGTGCTCGCGGCCGTGCGCGAGGCCTGGCCGGCCGAGCGGCCGCTGTCGGTGCGGATCTCCGCAACCGACTGGGCCGACGGCGGACTCTCGGATGCGGACCTGCTCGCCATCGCCCGGGCGCTGAAGAGCGCGGACACCGATCTGGTCGACGTGTCGAGCGGGCAGACCGTTCCCTGGCAAGCCCCCGTGTACGGGCGCATGTGGCAGACACCGTTTGCGGACGAGGTCCGCAATGAGATCGGCATTGCGGCCATGGCGGTCGGCAACATCTACGAGCCCGACCACGTCAATACCATCATCGCCGCCGGTCGCGCCGACCTGTGCGCCATCGCGCGGCCGCACCTGGCCAACCCCGCCTGGACGCTGCAGGCTGCGGCCCGGCAGGGCTACGGGGCGCAGTGGTGGCCGGACCAATACCTCTCGGGCAAGGCGCAGCTGGAACGCAATCTGCAGCGCGCCGCCGCCGCGGGTGCGTCCGGATGAGCGCATCGCCAGCCGCCACGGCCGGACCGCTCGCCGCACGCCATGCCCTGGTCACCGGCGGCGGACGGGGGATCGGCGCCGCCTGCGCCGCGGCGCTGGCGGCCGACGGCGCACGCGTGTCGCTGCTCGGGCGCACCGCCCGCCCGCTTGCCGAGGTCGCGGCGCGGCTCGGCGGTCCCGCGCACGCGCAGGCCATTACCGCCGATGTCACCGATCCGGCGGCCGTAGAGGCGGCGTTCGCGGACGCCCGCGCGCGCTTCGGACCGGTGCACATCCTGATCAACAATGCCGGCCGCGCGGCCAGCGCGAAGTTCACCGAGACCGACCCCGCGCTGTGGCAGGCGCTGCTCGCGGTCAACCTCACCGCGAGCTACCTGTGCGCCCGGCAGGCGATACCCGACATGCTGGCGGAGGATTTCGGTCGCATCATCAACATCGCCAGCACCGCGGGGCTGCGCGGCGGAGCGTACGTCACGGCCTATGCGGCCGCCAAGCACGGCGTAATCGGTCTGACCCGCTCGCTGGCGCTGGAGTACGCTTCGCGCCGGATCACTGTGAATGCGCTGTGTCCGGGCTACACCGACACGGATATCGTCAAGGAGACGGTCGTGAACATCGCACGCAAGACCGGGCGCACGCCCGAACAGGCGCTCGAGGCGCTGCTGGCCACCAATCCGCAGCGGCGGCTGATCCGGCCCGAGGAAATCGCGCATGCGATGCTGTGGTTTTGCCGCCCGGGCACCGAGAGCGTGACCGGACAGAGCCTGGCCATCGCCGGAGGGGAGGCGCACTCATGACCCGTGCCGCGCCGATCGATGTGGAGACCCGGCTCGGCGACGATCATCACATCTCGCTGCGCCTGTGGCTGCGGCTGCTGTCGTGCACCAACCAGATCGAAGCGCACATCCGTCACAACCTGCAGGCGCGTTTCGCCACCACCCTGCCGCGATTTGATCTCATGGCGCAGCTCGAGCGGGCGCCGGACGGATTGAAGATGAGCGAGTTGTCGCAGCGCATGATGGTGACCGGCGGCAACGTCACCGGGATCACCGACGGGCTGCAGAGGGAGGGACTGGTGGTGCGCGAGGTCGACCCCGCGGACCGGCGCGCCTTCCGTGTCAAGCTCACGACCGAGGGCTCGCGGCAATTCGCCCGTATGGCCGCCGAGCACGAGCAATGGCTCATTGATCTGTTCGGCAAGCTCTCGGCGCGGCAGAAGCGCGACCTGATGGAGCTGCTCGGCCAGGTCAAGCAGCTCCTGCAGCTTTCCGCCTGACGATGACGGCACCCCCATGAGCGACCCGGCTTCAATCGACATCGAGAGCTACCAGCCCCGGCATTTCCGCTGGCGGCTCGAGGGGCGCGTCGGCGTGATCACGCTCGACCGGCCGGAGCGCAAGAACCCGTTGACGTTCGAGTCCTACGCGGAGTTGCGCGATCTGTTCCGCGCGCTGGATGCGGTCGAGGCAGTGCGCGCCGTGGTGATTACGGGCGCCGGCGGCAACTTCTGCTCCGGCGGCGACGTGCACGAGATCATCGGCCCGCTCACCGCCATGACGCCGGAGGGCCTGATCGGATTCACGCGGATGACCGGCGATGTCGTCAAGGCGATGCGCGCCTGCCCGCAACCGATCGTCGCGGCCGTCGACGGTGTGTGCGCCGGAGCGGGCGCCATTCTCGCCATGGTGTCGGACTTTCGCCTGGGCACCGCGGCGGCGCGCACGGCGTTTCTGTTCACGCGTGTCGGCCTCGCCGGATGTGACATGGGCGCGTGCGCCATGCTGCCGCGCCTCATCGGCCAGGGGCGTGCCGCGGAGCTGCTGTATACCGGCCGCTCCATGTCGGCGGAGGAAGGCCTGGCCTGGGGCTTCTTCAACCGCCTCGTGGCGCCGGATGCGCTGCTCGCGGAGGCGCTGCGGCTCGCCACCGAGATTGCGCAGGGGCCGACGCTCGCGCATGCCATGACCAAGCGGATGCTGCATTCCGAGTGGCACTTGCCGCTCGATGCGGCCATCGACGCGGAAGCCGAGGCACAGGCCCGGTGCATGCAGAGCGAGGACTTCCACCGCGCCTACCGCGCCTTCGTCGCCAAACACAAGCCACGGTTCGAAGGAAACTGAGCGGCATGCAAACCGGCGATCCGCTGCAGTGGCCATTCTTCACGCCCGCACACCGGGAGCTTGCCGCGCGACTGGACGCCTGGGCGAGACAGCACTTGTGCCGCCCGAGCGCCGACGAAAGCGGTCCGGCCCTGGACAGCGCCTGTCGCGCGCTGGCGCGGGCGCTGGGCGAGGCCGGCTGGACACGGTATTCGGTGGCCGACGCGGCGGGCGATGCGCACGCCGGCAGCCACTTCGACGTGCGCGCCCTGGCGCTCATCCGAGAGACACTCGCCCGATACGACGCGCTCGCTGATTTCGTATGCGCGATGCAGGGCCTGGGCAGCGGACCGATCTCGCTGGCCGGCTCGCCCGCGCTCAAGGCCCGCTACCTGGCGAAGGTCGCCGCCGGCGAGGCCATTGCGGCCTTTGCGCTGTCGGAGCCGGATGCGGGCTCGGATGTGGCGGCGCTGTCCTGCCGCGCGCACCGCGACGGGGACAGTTACGTGCTCGAGGGCGAGAAGACGTGGATTTCCAACGGAGGCATCGCGGATTTCTACTGCGTATTTGCACGCACGAGCGAGGCGCAGCGCCGCACCGACGGCTCCGTCAGTGCCAAGGGCATCAGCGCATTCGTGGTCGAGGCGGACACGCCGGGACTCGAAGTCGCCGAACGAATCGAGCCGATTTCGCCCCACCCGCTGGCGCGGCTGCGCTTTCGGGGCTGCCGCGTCGCGGACACGCAGCGCGTCGGCGAGGAGGGCGACGGCTTCAAACTCGCCATGCGCACTCTGGACGTGTTCCGCACAACGGTGGCGGGTGCCGCGCTGGGCCTCGCCCAGTGCGCGTTGGACCTTGCGCTCGCCCACGCGGGCGAGCGACGGATGTTCGGTCGCGCGCTCGCGGACTTCCAGCTCACGCAGACGGCGCTAGCCGACATGGCAACCGAGCTCGATGCGGCACGGCTGCTGACTTATCGCGCCGCGTGGCTGCGCGATCGCGGCGAGGCCGCGGTCCAGGAGGTCGCCATGGCGAAGATGACGGCCACCGAGTCGGCGCAGCGCATCATCGACCGCGCGGTCCAGCTGTTCGGCGGCCGCGGCGTGCGGCGCGGGGAACGGGTCGAGCGGCTGTATCGGGACGTGCGCGCACTGCGCATTTACGAAGGGGCTACTGAAGTGCAAAAGCTGATCATCGGGCGTGAGCTGCTGCGGCCCGCGCGAGGCCAATAACTTGAACCTGTTCCAGACCTTGCAGCCGGAGGACTGGCCGCGTCCCTCGGGGTACAGCAACGGCTTGCTCGCCGAGGGCCGTCAGATCTTCATCGCCGGCCAGGTCGGCTGGAACGCGCGCTCCGGCCGCTTCGACAGCGACCGGCTCGCCGACCAGGTCGGTCAGGCGCTGCGCAATGTCACGGCGGTGCTGGCCACGGCGCAGGCCCGCCCCGAGCACATCGTGCGCATGACCTGGTATCTGACCAGCCGCGCGGAGTATCTGGCGGAGCTGGAGCCGATCGGCGCCGCCTACCGCACAGTGATGGGCCGACACTTCCCGGTGATGACCGCGGTGGAGGTGTCCGCCCTGGTCGAGGCGCGCGCCAAGGTCGAAATCGAAGCCACCGCGATCCTGCCGTAACCGGTTGCGGCGCATGCATCCCGGAACGCGCCGATGAGCCAGTGGCGCCCGCCTGAGCGGATCCGCCATGCGCCGGCCGCCGGCCGCTGGCCCACGGCGGCCGAGGCCGGCCGCTCGGCACTGTTCTCACCCGTCGCGCTCGGACCGCTCAGGCTCGCGCAGCGGACCTGGGTGCCGGCGATGGTGCCCTGGCGCGCCAGCGCCGACGGGTTCGTGACGCCCAATGTGCTCGCCTGGTACGAGCGGTTCGCACGCGGACGGCCGGGGGCCATCGTGCTCGAGGCGACCGGCATTCGCGACGTGCCGAGCGGTCCGCTGCTGCGCATCGGGGACGACCGGTTCATTCCGGGACTGCGCGAGCTGGTGCGCCGGGTGCACGCCGCGAGCGGCGGCGAGACGCGGCTGCTCATTCAGCTGATCGATTTTCTGAGCATTCGCCGCCGGCCCGAGCCGCGCCGGTACCTCGGCGAATTTCTGCGGCTGACGGAGCGGCATCGCGCCGCATTCGGGGTCCCCGGAGCCGGTGATGCGGAAATACGCTCATGGCTCGCAGCACTGCCCAGACCGGAGCTCGAAAAGGTGTTGAGCGCGCGCGAGCTCGAGTCGCTCGATTACGGCTATCGCGAACGGGTCACCGACATGGAGCTGGCGCACGTGAGGGATCTGCCGAATCGGCTTCCCGGCTTGTTCGCCGATGCGGCGCGGCGGGCGCGCACTGCGGGATTCGACGGCGTGGAGCTGCATTACGCGCATGCCTACACCCTGGCCTCGTTCCTCTCCCCGCTCAACACGCGCCCGGACGGCTACGGCGGCAGCCGCGCCGGGCGTCTGCGGCTACCGCTTGAGGTGTACTCCAGGGTGCGTGCGGAGGTCGGAACGGACTTTGCGGTGGGCTGCCGCTACCTGGCGCAGGAGTGCATCCCGGGCGGCGGCACGGTCGAGGACGCGGCCGCCTTCGGCTGCGCATTCGCCCGTGCGGGCATGGATTTTCTCTCGCTCTCGCGCGGCGGAAAATTCAACGACGCCGCGCAGCCCAAGGTCGGTCAGGCCGCCTATCCCTACACGGGCCCCAGCGGCTACGAATGCATGCCGTCGTACTACTCCGATGCGCGCGGCCCGTTCGGTCGCAACCTCGAGCCCTCGGCTCATATCCGCCAGGCGGTTCGCGCCGAGGGCCACGACACGCCCATCGTGGTCTCGGGCGGTCTGCACAACTTCGAGCAGGCCCAGGCGGTTCTTGAGAACGGTACGGCCGATGTGGCCGGCTTTGCGCGCCAGGCGCTCGCTGACCCGGACTGGTTCGTGAAGGTCAAGTCCGGCCGCGGCGACCAGGTGCGCCTGTGTCTGTACACCAACTACTGCGAGGCGCTCGACCAGCGCCACCGCGAGGTCACGTGCGAGCTGTGGGACCGTGAGCAGCCCGACGAGCCGGACGCGGCTCGCTCGGCCGACGGCAAGCGGCGCCTGACCGCGCCGCCCTGGACACGCTGAGCACGGAGCGTCTGCCGCGCACGCAGCAGCAATCCGGAGCGGCCGCCCTGGCGGGCGCGCAAGCGCGGGCCGGCGCCCTAGCACCTCATAAAGGAATACGCGTAAACACGAATGCGGTCCAGAACAGCCACGGTTTGCGGGTGCGGGTCCGGCAATGCAGTAATAAAAAGCGTGACTGCGGCGACTTTGCTGATTTTCTCGGTGGTCATCGGACGTGGGGCATGCGTGCTCGCAAGAATGATCGGCGCGAGTATCGCCTCGAGCGCCCTTTGGATCCACCCACGCCGCGCACGGCGATGTCTCGACCCCGGCGCGCTCGCAACGACAGCGCTTCGCGCACCTGCGTCAGCACGTGACGCACTGTCACCTGACGACGGCGTCACTCACCGGACGCAGCGCCAGGCGTTGAGCGCACAGCCCGTGCCCATCCACGCAAAGACCCCCGCCCACACGGACCCCGATTCCGCGAGCGGGAGCCTGAATGATGCCGTGGAACCGCCGACCAGAACGGGAATGATCCACCAGATCAGTCTGCCCTCGAGCTGCGCGGTCCAGTCTCTGCCGCGGCGAGCGGCGGTCTGCGGGTCTTGCATGCGGTCCGCGCTTCGGCCCCAGGCGATCACGAACTCGCATCGGGCCCCTTGGCGCTCGGCACGGGCGGCGATGCGAGCCCTATGTTGACGCCCCAATGCTGCGTCCGCGCCGCGCGACGGCGGGTGATCACCTCCTCGTGCAACTCGAAGGCGCCGGCCAGCAGGTGATTGCCTGGTCGGGGCGTATCGCGAAACTCGACGAATGCGCCATCGTCCCGATACGGCCGCCAGGCGGTTTCTCCCGGCGCCGCTGGAACGCCGTCGCGGGCAAAGCTGGTGAAGTAACTCATGATCGCCTCGCTCAGCGCGCGCTCAGTTGCATCGTCCGGGGGGCGGGGCCACAGCTCGGGCCAGCCCTGCTGCGTACCGATGCGCCCGAATTCGTACGGTAACTCACTGGCGTGAAACGCCTCGAGATGCACGGCGTCCTCGGCCGGATAATGGTGCGAGAAGAAATACAGGTACGCCGGAACGCCGAGCCCGGTCTGTGCCCTGGCCAGGCGCTCGGCGCTCCAACCGCAAGTCGCGTCGCGCGCGGCCGCCAGCGCACTCTCCTCGATATTCGTCGCCGGATAGCGGACCAGATAGCTTTCCGCCAGGTCGCGGTAAATCCCGCGGACGTGCGCTTCGTATTCGGCCGCTGTCGCCGGCAGCGTCGGCACGAACGCGCGCATCGAGCGCATTTCGCCCTCGTTGAAGCCGACGATCATCGGCACCGGCGCCTGCTCGCCGAGATCGAGGCACTCGACGAGCTGCCTCGGCAGCACCCAGCCATCGATGGTGGGCCGGGGATTGAAACCGGCCGCGGGCGTCCGTTCCACCAGCTGCCCGGCCGGTATCGCGCGCAGTGCGGCAAGATCCTGCGCATCGAGCTTGTCCGCCAGCGCCATGCCGTTCGATTCCGCCGAGGACTGGCCGAAGCACGCCTGTTTCAGTTGCGCACTGCAGCCGAGGTAGCCGCTTTGCACGATGACCTTGTGAAACAAGCCCCTGGCGAGCGGACTGGTCATCAGCGCCATTGCACTCAGCGCGCCAGCCGATTCGCCGAACAGCGTGACGTTGCCCGGATCGCCGCCGAAGGCCGCAATGTTGTCCCGCACCCACCGCAGTGCCTCGATCTGGTCGAGCAAGCCGTAGTTCCCGGACGAGCCGTGCGGGGATTCCCCGGTAAGCTGGGGATGGGCGAAGAAGCCGAGCACACCGAGCCGGTAGTTCACCGAGACGACGACCACGCCCTTGCGCGCAAGCTGACTGCCATCGTACATGCCACTGGCCGGGTCGCCGGTGCGCAGTGACCCGCCATGCAGCCACACCATTACCGGCGCGCCGCTCGCCCGCGGCGCTCGCCACACGTTGAGAAACAGGCAGTCCTCGCTCATGCGCCTCGGCTTGTTCGCATAGACGCTGCCCGGCGGTGAGGACACCTGAAGGCATGCCGGCCCGAAATCCACCGCGCGTCGCAGCCCGCGCCACGCGCCCGCGGCAACCGGCGGCTTCCACCGCAACTCACCGATCGGGGGCTCGGCGTAACGAATGCCTCTGAAGACGGTGACCGCGTCGGCCAGCGCAAGGCCGACCAACGTGCCGTCTTTGGTCACAACAGAAATGCCGTCGTTCCCGGCCGGTGCGGCCGGTCTGTCGGTGCGCGAATTCATGGACCATCCCCCTGCGGCGCCGCGCCTTTGCCGCAAGAATCCGCAATCGACCCCTCCCTGTCAAGTTCATTCACTCGTTAATCAGTTTCGCCGTTTTGCGCACCGCCTTTTTCGCCGCCCCCGGCGCGCGCTTGCTGGTCTTCTTCCGCGCAGATCCGGCTCTCACGGACTTTGCCTGCCTGCCGCACAGCGCGATGAAGCCGGCCGCCATGAAACTCGCCAGCCGTTCCTTCACCGCCGCGAAGTCCTCCGACTTGCACACCCCGTTCGACAGCCGATCGATCCGGCCGGTACGGCCGAGCACATGCATGAACGCGCCCGAGACGAAATCGTAGCCCCAAAAAATGTCCTCGTCCGAGCAGCCCGGCAACGCCTTCTTCAGGATGCCGATCAGCTTCAGCACCACGGGGTCGAAGTGCAGATCCATGATCGCCGCCCCTTCCTGGGAATTGCTCACCTGGGCACCGAACGTGGCGAAGTTCCGCCAGCCTTCTCCACCGATGATGTACAGGTCCAGATCCGTGTCCAGAAACGCGCGCAATGCGCCTTCCACGGTCGGCGAGCCGCCGCACCCGCGCTCGTACCGGTCGAGGGCGTCGAGTCTGCGGCTGCTGGTCGTGCCCGCGCGGCGTGTGATCACCGCCTCGAACAAGTGGCGCTTGTCGGCGAAGTAGTAGTGCATCAGCGTGGTGTGCACGCCGACTCTTTGCGCAACATCGCGCAGCGTCACGCCGTACAACCCGTGCTTGGAGAACAAGAACTCGGCCGCGTCCAGCAGCCGCTCGAGAGTCTCGGCGCGGCGCTCTGCCTTGGTGAGTGTTTTTCGCTTGGTCCCGGGACGCTTTGCCATCTTCGCAACCTTCACCGAAAAGCGGCAATCCAAGCTTCTAGATTACCACCAAATTCGTGAGGGTTGCGCAGGCCGGCCCGGGCGATCCCCTACCGCGAGGCGGCCCTTTCAGGCGATTTCGAACAAGGCGGCGGCACGTTGTCCCCCGCCGATGCACATGGTCACGACCACGTAGCGTACGCCCCGCCTCCGGCCTTCGATGAGTGCGTGGCCCGTCAGACGGGCGCCGCTTGCGCCATAAGGGTGTCCCAACGCTATCGCCCCGCCATTGACGTTGAGTCGCTCCATCGGCAGGCCGAGCCGGTCGATGCAGTACAGAACCTGCACCGCAAACGCCTCGTTCAATTCCCACAGCCCGATGTCGTCCACGCTCAATCCCGCCCGCTTCAGCAGCTTCGGCACCGCGAACACCGGCCCGATCCCCATCTCGTCGGGCTCGCATCCGCAGACCGCGAATCCCCTGAAGATGCCGAGCGGCTCGATGCCTCGACGCTCCGCCGAGTTCGCGCTCATGACCACGACGGCCGAGGCGCCATCGGAGAACTGGCTCGCATTGCCGGCCGCCACGACGCCCCCGCAGATCGCCGGGCGGATCCTGGCAAGAGCCTCGTACGAGGTAGTGCCGCGAATGCCCTCATCCTGATCGAGCAGCACATCCCTGGCCTGCAGTTCGCCGGTGTTTCGGTCGGTGACGCCGCAGGTGACGGCCATCGGGACCAGCTCCGCGTCGAATCTTCCCTCTCGAGCCGCCGCCGCGGCGCGAGTCTGGCTGAGCAGGCCGTATTCATCCTGGCGTTCCCGGGAAATCCCATAGCGCGCCGCCACCTGCTCCGCCGTCTGAAGCATGTTCCAGTAGACCGTCGGCTTGTGCTCGAGCAGCCACGGGTCGTGGAGCATGTGCTGGTTGAGCCGCGTTTGCACGCATGAAATGCTCTCCAGCCCCCCGGCCACGAATATCTCCGCCTCCCCGGACTGCGCCCGCTGCGCGGCCATGACGATGGCTTGCAGCCCCGAAGCGCAGAACCTGTTTACCGTGACGCCGGGCACGGCGGCGGGCAACTGCGCCCGCAAGGCGATCTGCCGCGCAATGTTCATTCCGTCCGCTCCCTCCGGGTTGGCACAGCCCATCACGACGTCTTCCACCTCGGCGCGGTCGATGCCCGCGCGGCTCACCGCATTGCTCACGACATGAGCGCCCATGGTGGCGCCATGGGTCATGTTGAGCGCCCCCTTCCAACTCTTCGCAAAGGCCGTCCGCGCCGTCGAAACCACCACCGCATCACTCATACTTCACTCCCGCTCCGTCGTCACGATCATGGATGAGGCACGCGCGGCCCCGCGGGCCGCGCGCCTGTCAATTGAACCGTCCGCCGGACTCGGCGAGACGGCACAACAGCGGCGCCGGACTCCAGGACTCGCCTCGATAGCCCCGGGCGAAGCGCCGTATCTTTCTCACCACGTTGTATGGCCCGATCGTGTCCGCGTAGAACATCGGCCCCCCGCGCGACTTTGGGAACCCATAGCCGTTGAGGTAAACCAGATCGATATCCGAGCCGCGGGCGGCGATGCCCTCTTCCAGCAGCGTCGCGCCCTCGTTGACCAGGGCGAACACCAGACGCTCCACGATCTCCCGATCCTCTATTCGCCGGGCGGGCAGCCCAAGCCGCGCGACGTGCGCGGCAAGCACCGACTCCACTTCCTTGGACGGGTACGCGGTGCGATCACCGGGCTCGTAGTCGTACCAACCCGCCGCGCATTTCTGCCCGAAGCGGCCCAGCTCGCAGATCAGGTCACCCGCGCCCGAGTACGTGAACTCGGGCTTCTCCTGCCGGCGGCGCTTGCGGATCGCCCAGCTGATGTCGTTTCCGGCCAGATCGTTCATCCGAAACGGTCCCATGGCGAACCCGAACCGCTCGATCGCCTGATCGATCCGCTGCGGCGACAAGCCCTCATCGAGCAGGAATCCGGCTTGCCGCGCATACTGCTCGAGCATGCGGTTTCCGATGAACCCGTCACACACTTTCGCGACGACCGCGATCTTGCCTATTTTGGTTGCGACATCCATCGCGCTTTTCAGAACTTCCGGCGCGGTATGGCTTCCTCTGACCAATTCGAGCAGCCTCATCACATTCGCGGGGCTGAAGAAATGCATTCCGAGCACGTCCCGCGGCCGGGACGTGAAGCCGGCGATCCGATCGATGTCCAGGGTCGAGGTATTGCTCGCCAGAATGGCTCCCGGCTTCGCCACAGCATCCAGCCGCCTGAATACCGCCTCCTTTGCCGAATAGTCCTCGTAGACCGCCTCGATGACCATGCCCGCCGTCGCGGCGTCCGCCATGTCCACGCCCGGACGGAGAGCCTGCATGCGCTGCTGCACCTGCCCGGCGCTCAGGCGGCCTTTCCTGATTCCGCTCTCGTACTTCGAGCGGATCGCCTCCACTGCGCGCTCGAGGGCGTCTCTTTTCAACTCGATCAAAGTCACCGGAATTCCCGCATCGAGGAAACACATGGCGATTCCCGTCCCCATGGTCCCCGCCCCGATGACGGCCACGCGCTCACTGGCGCGACCGGAAATGTCCGGCGTTACACCGTCAATTCTTCTCGCCGCCCTTTCCGCGAAAAAGATGTGGCGAAGCGACTTCGATTCCGGGGTCTGCGTCAGCGCGGAGAACGCTTCCAATTCCAGCGCCAGGCCTTCCTCGAACGGTTTACCGACGGCCGCTTCGAGCGCATCGACGCACCGTCGCGCCGCCTGTGCCTGGCGCGAGTCGCCGATACCGAGGCGGGCGAGCTCGAGGAGCGGCTGCGCATTTGGCTCCATCATGCTCCAGTCTCTGACGCGCGGGTGGGGGCCGCCGCGAGCCGCCGCTGAACGGGCGAACGCGCATGCAAAGGTTGGAAGATCCTCGTCCGTCACGCGATCGAACAGGCGGGTCCGCGAGAGCGAATCACAGGCCACGGGGCCGCCCGAGAGAATCATGTTCAACGCGGTCTCGAGGCCGACCGCCCGGGGCAGCCGCTGCGTTCCCCCGGCGCCCGGAAGAATTCCGATCTTCACCTCGGGCAGGCCCACCGACGTGTTCCGCGACGCTATTCGATAATGGGCCGCCAGGGCGAGCTCGAGCCCGCCGCCCAGCGCCGCCCCGTGCATGGCCGCGATCACCGGCTTCTCACTGCTCTCGATCGCATCCAGCGTCGTCCACAAGGTCGGCTCGTCGCTCGCCCCGGGGGCGCCCAGCTCCGTAATGTCGGCTCCAGCGCTGAACATCCGCCCGCCGCCGATGATGACTATGGCGTCGACCGCCGCGTCCGCCTCGGCCGCGTCCAGGCCCGCGACGATATCGCGGAGGGTCGGTGCCGACAGAGAATTGACCGGCGGGTTGTCTATCGTGATGACTGCGACTCCGCCATCGACCGCGTATCTTGCGCTCACTTGCACATCCTCGTCTTGTCACAACATAGTTAAAAAAACATCCATCCGCGCGGCCATCATGCTCCGAAACAACATGACCACGTCGGCTTCTTGTCAACTTTCAAACCCACTCGTATACTCGTCTCTCGTCAATTCATCATAATCAGACACAGACCCATTTGTCGGAGACGTTCAATGTCACTGTTTGACCTCGACGGACGTGTTGCAATCGTCACCGGATCCTCCCGCGGGATCGGCCGCGCAATAGCGGAACGCCTGGCGGAGCACGGCGCGCGCGTGGCGATTTCGTCCCGGTCGCTCGAGAACTGTCAGGCCGTTGCCGACGCCATCAACGTGAATCATCCCGGGCATGCAATCGCGGTCGCGGCGAACATATCCTCGAAGGAAGAGCTCGGTCGCCTCGTGGAACGTACGCGCGAGGCATTCGGCGCCGTCGACATCCTGGTCTGCAATGCCGCCACCAATATCCACTTCGGCCCCATGGCGGAGATCAGCGACGCCCAGTTTCGCAAGATCTTCGAAAACAACGTCCTGTCGAATCATTGGCTGATTCAAATGGTGGCGCCGGAGATGATCGCGCGGCGGGACGGTGCGATCGTCATCATTTCCTCCATCGCCGGAATGGTCAGCTCGGCCCGGATCGGCGCGTATGGCGTGTCGAAGGCGGCGGACCTGCAATTGGCCCGCAATCTGGCCGCCGAGCTGGGCCCGCACAACGTGCGGGTCAATTGCATCGCTCCGGGGCTCGTGCGCACCGAATTCGCGCGCCCATTGTGGGAGGACTCGCAGACTTCGTGTGCGGCGCAGATGCATACTCCCCTGCGCCGCCTGGGCGAACCCGATGACGTGGCGGGCGCCGCCGTCTTCCTGAGCGCCCCGGCGGCGCGGTTCGTGACCGGTCAGGTCATCGTGGTCGATGGTGGAGTCACGGTGTCCGGGTCGAGTCTGGGGGAATGACGGCCGCTGCCGGCCCGCCGGTCCGCGGCCGGGCGGCGCATCAGAATCCATATGAGCGCGCAACGCGGTCGCGATGAAAAGCGACGTCGCCGTATGTTTCGCCCGCGCTGCGGGCGCGCTTGACGAACAGCCCGATGTCGAGCTCGTCGGTCATTCCGATGCCACCATGCATCTGAAGCGCCTCGCTCGCCGCCAGCGTCGCCACCTCGCCGCATTTCGCTTTCGCGGCGCTGACCAGGGTGCTTGAGTCCTCGTGGTTTTCCTGGATGGCGCCGCAGGCGGCATGCGCGATGGACACGGCCAGCTCGACCTCGCAGAACAAGTGGGCCAGACGATGCTGCAGAGCCTGAAACTCGGCGAGTTTTTTCCCGAACTGCTTGCGCTGACACAGGTACTGTGACGTGCGGTGAAGGCATTCGCGCGCGATCCCCACGAGCTCGGCGGCGAGCAGCGCGCGTGCCGCATCGAGGACGGAATCAAGCAGTTGCTGTCCGGTCCGGTCACGACTCAGTCGATGCTCGTCGGTCAGGCGGACGTCGCTCAAGCGTACGTCGGCGGCGTTTCGGCCGTCGATCGTGCAGGTGCGCTCGATTTCGACACCCGGGCTGCCGGACTCCACGAGAAACAGCGCCGTCGGGCCGCCGGTGCCACTCGCCGTACCGGTGAGACGAGCGCTGACGATCAGGTAGTCGGCAACGTGTCCGTCGAGGACGAATATCTTGCGTCCCGAGAGCCGGTAGCCGTCGCTCTGCGCCACCACGGCGCTCGAAATGCTCTGCGGCGCGTGACGCGAGCGCTCATCGATCGCAAGCGCCACCAGGCATTCGCCGGCCGCGATGCGCGGCAGCAGGCTTTGCTGCTGCTGCGCGGTACCTCCCTGCAACAGCGCGCTGACGGCGGTGACCGCCGTCGACAGAAATGGCAGGGCGGCGAGCGTGCGGCCGCATTGCTCGGCGATGATTCCCGCGGCGACGTATCCGAGGTCGACTCCCCCGAGGGCCTCCGGGACCAGGATGCCGCTCCAGCCGAGCTCCGCTACCTCGCTCCACAACTCGCGACTGAATCCGCTCTCGTCCGCGTTGTCCCGCAGTGCGCGGGCTGCGCTCACCGGAGAGCGCAGGTCGAGCAGCTTGCGCGCCGAGTCCTGCAGGAGCTGCTGCTCCTCGTTCAGCGAATATTGCATCCGGTTCTCCCGCCTGTCTTTCGTTCGTCACGCACCCGGCAGCTGCAGCAGGTGCTTTGCGATGATGTTGAGCTGAATCTCCGAGGTGCCTCCCTCGATCGAATTTCCCTTCGAGCGCAGCCAGTGGCGCGCGGCGTCGCCCCCCGGGCCCGTGCCGTCGCCGCTCCAGAGCAGTCCACGCGCTCCGGCGACTGACATCGCAAGGTCCTCCTTGCGTTTGTTCAGCTCCGTGCCGTAGTACTTCAGGACCGAGGAAAACGCTCCGAGTCCCCGGCCGGCCGCCTGTTCGCGCAGACGCTGCAACGTGGCCTGAAAGGCGCACGAGTCGACTTGCCAGCGGGCAAGCTCGGCGCGCAGGACGCTGTCGGCCAGCCGCCCGTGCTCCAGGCCGATACTGCGTATGGCGAGCTCGTGCAGCCGCGCCGCCCCCGGAGGCAGGATGTCTAGGCTGCCGATCGACTCACGCTCGTGCGTGAGCAGGTGCTTGGCGATTGCCCAGCCGTCGCTCGCGGAGCCGACGAGGTTCGCCTTGGGAACACGCACGTTTTCGAAGAAGGTCTCGCAGAAGGGAGATTTGCCCGATATCAGCCGGATGGGGCGTGTGCTTACCCCCGCGCTCGCCATGTCGATCAGCAAAAAGCCGATGCCTTTGTGCTTCTGCGCGTTCGGATCGGCTCTGACCAGACAGAAGATCCAGTCGGCCAAGTCCGCGTAGCTGGTCCAGATCTTCTGACCGGTGACGAGGAAGTGATCCCCGTGGTCCTCGGCGCGCGTATTGAGCGACGCGAGGTCCGAGCCCGCACCCGGTTCCGAATATCCCTGGCACCAGCGGATCTGTCCGCGCGCGATGCGCGGGAGGTGCTCCTTCTTCTGCGCTTCGCTTGCGAAGCGCATCAAGGCCGGACCCAGCATCGAGATCCCGAACGACATCAGCGGGGCTCGGCACTCGAGCCGGCGCATCTGCTCACGCAATATGCGCGCCCGCGCCTCATCGAGGCCCGCGCCGCCATACTCCCGGGGCCATTCGGGAACCGTCCAACCCCGAGCCACCATGCGCTCGAACCATGTTCGCTGGGCGGCGCTCGCGAACTGCGCGCGCCGCCCTCCCCAGTAGACCTGGCCCTCGCTCGGCGCGGGACCGCGCATCTCGCTCGGGCAGTTCGCCTCGAGCCACGCCGTCGTCTGCGATCGAAAGGACTCCAGGACGTCGTGCTCCGGTTCGGTTTCGTCAATCACCGTCTTGCCTGGCCTCATGTTTTGGGTTCACCGATGAAGGAGCGGCGTGCGAGAAATCTGCTCCTACGCGCGCATGGCTCGCAGGCGCCGCTCACGAGTCCGGCGCACGGACTGCGCCTCGTCACGCGCATTCAGCCGCAAGCGGGCTCGCTGTGTTGCCCGCTGCGCAGCGGAGGCGGGTCGATTTGGCCGATCCACGACTGTTGCCCCGTACGCGACCCGGCCGGTCACGGCGCGGCAAACTGCTCGCGCAGGCTTTTCTTGTCGATCTTTCCGGTGGGCGCCAGCGGCATCTTCTCGAGGAACACAATCTGATCGGGCAGCCACCAGTCCGGCACCTTGCCCCGCAGAGCGCTCAACAGCGCCGCCTCCTCGAGCATGCGATGCGCGAACAGCTCGACGACCAGCACCGGGCGCTCACCCCACTTTGGATGCGGCCGGCCGACCACCGCCACCAGGGCGACCTCCGGCAGGCCCCCAATGATGTCTTCGAGCTCCCGTGGATTGATCCATTCTCCGCCCGATTTGATCAAGTCCTTGGCCCGGCCGGTAATGGTGAGATTGCCCGCCTCATCGATCAGCCCGAGATCACCCGTATCAAAATAGCCTTCGGCGTCGAGTACGTCCTCGGGCTCATTGAAATATCGGGCCACGACGCTCGCGCCCCGGACCATCAGTCGACCGCTGTTCATGCGCTGCTCCGGCAGCGCGATTCCCTCGGCGTCCACCAGCTTCAAGTCCAGTCCCATCGGCGCGCGTCCCGAGGTCCGCGGACCCGGCTGCGGCGCGATATCGGGCGGCTCGATCGTGCCCAGTGGGGACAGCTCGGTCATGCCCCAGCTGGTCTGCACGCGCACACCGAGTCCCTCCTCGATGCGCCGCAGCAGCGCCTCCGGGCAGTGCGACCCTCCGACCACGATGCGTCCAAGCGTAGGCACGGTCTCGCCGGTCTTCTGCAGATAATCGACCAGGCCGAGCCACACCGTCTGGACGGCAGCCGCGACGGTCACGCGCTCAGTGACGATGAGGTTGTGCAGATGGGCCGGATCAGTGCTTCTGCCCGGAAGCACCATATTGGCGCCCACCGCGGGCGCGGCGAACGGCAGACCCCACCCGTTTGCATGGAACATGGGGACCGCGACGAGCACGGTGTCCGCCAAAGTGAGCGCCATCGCATCGGCCTGCAGCGAGCGCAGTGTCTGCAGGTAGTTCGATCGATGGGTATAGAGAACCCCCTTCGGCTTGCCGATCGTACCCGAGGTGTAGCACAGGCCGGCCGGCGTCTCCTCGTCGAAGCCGCCCCACTGCGCCGGTCGCCCGAACAGCCGCAGCAGATCCTCGAGACTCCATCGGCGCAGGCCGTCGGGCAGCTTCTCCTCCGGCTCCCGTCCGTCGAGCAGGATCAGCGTGTCCACGCTCGGGCAGCGCGCGAGCAGCTGTCCGGCGAGAAACTGCAGACCGGCGCCGACCGCGAGCCACCGGTCCTGCGCCTCATTCACCATCTGCGCGAGGTGTGAAACGCTCAGACGCGGATTGAGCGTATGGCATACCAGCCCCGCGCCCATGGCCGCGTAGTAGAACGCAAGATGATCCTGCGTGTTCCACGCCAGCGTCGCGATTCGATCGCCCCGCGCACACCCCTGATCCAGGAGCACGCCGGAGAGCAAATGACTTCGCGTACGCAACTGATCGTAGGTGATCCGCTGGACCTCGCCCGGAGCCACCGCTGATACCACGCGCGCGCTCCGGTGCCATTTGGCGGCGTGATCGAGAAACTTGTCGACAGTCAATGCGTACCGCTGCATCGTGCCTTCCGTACTCCTCACCAGCTGCGAGTCTTCGAGGGCGGCCCGGCGCGACCGGGCCGCCATACAGTGCCCGGATTCAGAACGTCCTCATCACCCGAATTCCATACTGGCGCGGCGCCCCGGCGAAATCGAGCTGGGAAATCATCGCGCCGATGTAGTGTTCGTTGGTGAGGTTCCTCCCGTACGCCGTCACGGTCCACTGCCCGCGGCCATAGGCAATCTGGGCCGAGAGCAGGTTGCGCGCGCCCAGGAGGTCACCGAGCCGGACGTTGTCGAACAGCGTCGCCCACTGTGATCCGACGTGCGAGTAATTGGCGCGCGTCGTCAAAGTGCCCCCGCCGGGCAGATAGAACAAATATTGCGCGGTTACGTTGTACGTGACCTTCGGCGCATACGACTGCGGATGGCCGGCCAGGTCCACGCAGGTCGGGCTTGCCGGGCCGGTAAACGGGTTGCATGCGGCAAATCCCGGAATCCGCGGATCCGTGGCGAAGAACGCCCCGAGGCTCGTATGCTCGATCGCGGCGTTGGCATCGACGGACAGATGTCCCACGATCGCCTGCAGGGAGGCCTCGACGCCGTAGAGCGTGGTCGGCGAGGGATTGTTCACTTCGAGCTGCTGCGTCGGAAGTATCGGATCCCCGATCGTCACCTGGAAGTTGTTGAACTTGTCATAGTAGCCGTCCAGCTGCGTTCTGAGGTGATCACCGAAAGCGGAAGCCTTCCAGCCCACCTCGTAGTCCGTGACGTGCTCGGCGCGAAACGGGGGCTGCAGCTTGTTGCCGATGGGCAGATTCAGGCCGCCTTGCTTGTAGCCCGTCGCGACGAACGTGTACAGGTAGTTGTCCTTGTTCACCGCCCAGCTGAGGGACGCCTTTCCGGTCAGCCGATCGTCATGCTCCGTCTGATGAATCGTCTGGTTGTAGAAGAATTCCGGAATGATAACGCTTCCGTGGTTCGTCGAGTCGTTATACGAATAGCGCGCGCCCACCTGGAATTTCACTCCGTGATGGAAGTGGAAGCTCAGCTGTCCGAACCCCGCTCCCGTGTGATCGTTCGTCCTGCCATCGATGTATTCATCGAAGATTCCGGGCGGATAGCCGATATAGTACCGGCCGAGCGGAAAGAAGTAGTTCAGGGACTGAAAGTAGATGCCGGTGACCCAGGTCATGAAGCCCTTGTCCGGCGAGATCAAATCGAGTTCCTCGGAATAGCTGGTCCCGGGCACCATGTCCTTGAATACGTAGTTCAGCTTGTCGGTGCCGTCCAGATCCGCGTTGTACGTCGACCTGCCGTATTGCACACCGGTGATCGAGCGCAGATCCACCCCGCTCTTCATTGTGTAATTGACGTTGAGCGTCGAGCGGGCGATCTGGTCGATGCCCAGCTGCGGCCCGTTTGCGGTGAGATTGAATAGCCCGCCCTTCCAGCCCACCGGGGATGCCGGATATCCACCGTTGTCGATGTAGGCGTAGTCGTTGCGCCATATCGCGGTGAGCGACTTCGACGGGCGCCACAGCAGACTGTAGCGGATGGCCGATTCCTTCAGCGTTCCGTTACCCCCCGTATAGGGACCGGTGATGTGGTAGAACGTGCTGCGGTACTCGTCATAGAACGCGACGCGCGAGGCCAGTGTGCGCGTGAGCGGAATGTTAACCGCGCCCTGGAACATCGTGTCGTTGTAATTTCCATACTGCCCCATGAGGTAGCCGTGCACGCCGCGGAAATTGGGCGGCGTCTCGGTGATATACACCGCGCCGCCGGTGGAATTCTCGCCGGCGAACGTGCCCTGCGGGCCACGGAGTATCTCGATGTTGGACAGATCGTAATACGGCTCATCCTGAAGGTAGCCCGGAAAGGTCGCCACTCCATCGCGGTACGTGATCACGCCGGTCTGGGTTTGCGAATTATGCTCACCCTTGCCGATCCCGCGGATGTTGAAGTCGTTTCCCTGTCCGAAATTGTTGACCGAGACCGAGGGCGAGATTGTTTCCAGCTGATCGACGGTGATCACGCCGGAGTGAAGAAGCTGCGAGCCCGTCAGCACCGTCGCAGCAATCGGCGTCGTCTGAAGGTTTGTCACGCGCTTCTGAGCCGTTACTACGACTTCGGCCAGCGTGGAATAGGACGTCGCCGAGCGGGATGGCCGCGTGCCGTTCGCATCGGCTCCGTTGTTCGAGTCACTCGATGTGTACCGACCTTCGGAGCCACCGGACCCGTTGCCTGTCCGCAACGCGGCGGACTTGGCTGCCGCGACGCCCCCCAGCGCAAGCGCGACGCAGACGAATGTTGCAATCTTCATCGGACCCCCCGAACTTTTTTTGACCGCACCCGATGACGCGGTGAGCGGAGAGTCTCAGCTAAAATTCTGGTTGTCACGTTCACTATCGTGAGAAATAATGACATCCGAGGCGCCGTGGACCGACATGCGGGGGAAGGACGCCTAAGCACATATTTGCAGGGGAACTCGGGGGTAACTTGTTCATCCGGCGTATCAGGGGCCCGCGGCTTTTCCCGGGCTTGCCGCATTATTCATTCATAATTCAATGACTTACCGGCCTGGAACGCGAGCGGCAAGACGTGGGCCGCCGGTGGCGCTTCCGCCCAACCGCGGTTCCTGCCGAGCGCTCGGTTGCGCGCAGGCTCTCGCCCTCTCGAGCGAACGGGCGCCGAGCAAGTACATCGTTCTCGCAGGAGCCGGCAACGTGAAACGGGCGCACATCACGATGAGCCCGGGATATCCGTCCGGCCGGCAATCGCATCCCGTCCACGCCGGTCCACAGCAGGGCATGACTCCATATGGCCAGCACCGAAGAATCCGTTTCTGAGTCCGCATCGCTTCTCATGAACACGACCGATCCGGGGGAGATCGCCCGGCGCAGCAAGCTGAGCCTGGCCACAAAATCTCTCTACGGCGTGGGCGAGATGACTCAGGGAATAGTCACGACCGGCCTCACCTACCTTGCGTTCTTCTATCTGACAGCCGTCTGCGGCATGTCCGGGACGCGCGCTGGTCTGCTCACCTTCATCGCGCTGCTGGTCGACTCGATCGCCGATCCGCTCATCGGGCTTCTTTCCGACAACACCCGAACGAGGCTCGGACGCCGCCATCCGTACCTTCTGCTCAGCATAATCCCCCTTGCGCTGTCATTCGCTCTCGTGTTCTCGATCCCGTCGGGCTTCACCGGGCCGCGGCTCTTTCTATACGCCACGAGCCTGATGCTGGTGCTGCGCGTATGTCTTTCGCTTTTCTATCTGCCGTACCTCGCCATCGGCGCGGAGATCTCCGACGACTATCACGAACGATCCAGCATCGTCAGCTTTCGGCTGTTCTTCTGGTCGATTTCGGCATTTGCCTGCCTGTACGTGGGACTGGGTGGTCTCAACGCAAACTCGGCAACCCTGCTGCACCGCTCCAACTATGCGCGATTCGGATGGCTCGGCGCGGCGAGCCTGATCGTGATCGGTATCGTCGCGACCTTCGGAACCATGCGACAGATTCCGCGCCTGCATCAGGCGCGTCGGCGCCCCGGAACGCCAATCGCCCAGCTCATCCGCGAGCTGCGTGAAGTCTTCAGAAACAAGTCGTTCGTCGCGCTGTTCACGACCGCACTCATATACTTCGTCGCACAGGGGACGGCCGCGGTACTGGCCCTCGATGCCAATAGATATTTCTGGGATCTGCCGGCATCGGTAAACCAGTCCGTTCTGCTGGTGCTGGTTCTCTCGCCGCTCCTTGGATTGCCCATCGCGCGACTGCTGCAAAATCACGTCGAAAAGCGTACGTTCGCCATCGGGGGCGCGCTGGTGTTCTGTGTGTGCCAGTTCTATCCGCCCGTGCTGCGTATCTGCGGTCTGCTGCCGAACGACTGGCGCTACCTCAGCACGCTGCTCGTGGTCAATGCGGGCATCAGCGGCGCCGGGTTGGTGATCTCCGGAATCGGATTTCAATCCATGATGGCCGACGCCGCCGATCAGCACGAATATCTGTTCGGCGCCCGCAGAGAGGCGGTGTTCCTCTCCGGCCTGACGTTTTCGGTGAAATCGGCGAGCGGTCTCGGCTCGCTGATCGCGGGCATAGCGCTCGATGCGATCCACTTTCCCGTCGACATCGCCAGTCGTGGAGCCCACCCTCATCTGCCGATTTCGACGGTGCACGGTCTGGGGTGGGTATCCGGGCCGCTGCCGGCGGCGATCACGGCGATGTCCGCCCTGACCATGCTCGGCTACAAGCTCAACAAGGAGAAGTACCAGGCGATCAAGCAGGCGTTGAGCGAGCGCAAGCGCCTGGGGGCGTCGCCCCCCGCGGATGCGCCATGAGCGGGCGTCACGGCCGGCATCGGCACTCGACTCACTCATCGCGGCGATGGCGCCGCCCCCGCCGATGCCGCCGGGCACGCCCGGGCCAGCTTCATCAAGCGGAACGCCCTGCGCATCGGCAACTGCGGCGGGACGGAACATGGCAGGCGCCGTATGAGTGACTCACAAGACACTGGACGCGGCCGGGAGCCACGGGACGAGTTGCCGATGGGCGCAGTCACGAGCCCGCGCGACGATCGTCCGACGAAAGGCTGCGCCAGCATCGAGCGCCCACTCGATGGGCCGTGGGAATTCCGCGAGGCGGGCGAGGGACAGTGGCTGCCCGCCACCGTACCGGGAACCGTGGACACGGATTTGCTGGCCAACGGAAGGATCGATGACCCGTTCTACCGGACGAACGAACGGGACGTGCAGTGGATCGACAAGACCGACTGGGAATACCGCGCCGCGCTTCACCTCGACCAGCAGACACTGGAGCGCGAGCGGATCGAGTTGATTTTCCATGGCCTCGATACGTATGCCGACGTGTATCTCAACGAGACACTGATCCTGCGCGCGGACAATATGTTTCGCACCTGGACCGTCGACATCAAAGCAGTCGCGCGCACGGGGGAGAACGAGCTGCGCATCCTGCTGCGCTCGCCGGTGCACGAAGGCGTGCGACGGCTCGAAGCGCTCGGCTACAACCCGCCCGCCGTGGTCGACTGGAGCGAGGTCGGCGGCCTCGGAGACAAGAAAGTCAGCATGTTCACGCGCAAGGCGCCCTACCATTACGGCTGGGATTGGGGGCCGCGCCTGGTGACGTCGGGTATCTGGCGTCCGGTGCGATTAAGCGCCTGGAGCGGCGCGCGAATCGACGATCTGCAGATCGTACAACGGCACCTATCGGAACGAACGGCGGAGCTTACGGCCATCTTCGACATCGACTCGAGGGTGAGCGCCCGGGTGGACCTGGCGCTCGTGAGTCCCGATGATCCGGCCATCGGGGCGCGCGCGGAAATCCAGCTGGCTCCGGGTTTGCAGCAGGCGAGGATCGATTTCACGGTCGAGGCGCCTCGCCTCTGGTGGACCAATGGCCTCGGCGAGCCTTTCTTGTACGAATTCGTCGCGGAGCTCACCGGCACACACGTGCGTGATCGCCGCAAGCGGCGGATCGGGCTGCGGACACTTCGCCTCGTGCAGACTCCGGATGCAAACGGTACGAGCTTCCACTTCGAGCTCAACGGCGTCGCCGTGTTCATGAAAGGCGCCAACTACATCCCGAACGACAACTTTCTGGCGCGCGTGTCCCCGATCACCTACGAACGGGTGGTCCGCTCCGCCGCCGATACCAACATGAACATGCTGCGGGTGTGGGGCGGCGGCGTATACGAGGACGATCTGTTCTACGATCTTTGCGACCGAAACGGCATCCTCGTCTGGCAGGACTTCATGTTCGCCTGCGTGATGTATCCGGGCGACGCCGCCTTTCTGGGCAGCGTTCGCCAGGAGGCGATCGACAACGTCAAACGGCTTCGGCATCACCCGTGCATCGCCCTGTGGGCCGGCAACAACGAAATCGATACCGCCTGGCAGAACGACGTGCCCGGCGGCGGCTGGGGCTGGAAGGAACGATACTCTGACACGCAGCGCCGGCAGCTCTGGTCGGCCTATCGAGCCATTTTTCACCACCTGCTCCCTCGGGTCGTGGCGGAGCATGATCCTCAGCGGTTCTACTGGCCGTCCTCGCCGCTGGCGGCATGGGACGGAGCGGACCAGGTCGGTCACGCCGACCTGCGCTCGCCGTGCCAATCCGGTGATATTCATTACTGGGGAGTCTGGTGGGGAAGCAAGCCCTTCGAGAGCTACCGCGGGGAGATCGGCCGATTCATGTCCGAATACGGCTTTCAGTCGTTTCCCTCCCTGCGCTCGATGCGCGAGTTCTGTACCCCGGCTGATCATGACATCTTCTCCGAGGTGCTGCGCTGGCATCAGCGCTCCAGAATAGGCAACGACACCATCCGGGCATACATGGCCGAGGCCTATCCCGTGCCCGAGCGGTTCGATCAGTTCATTTACGTCAGCCAGGTTCTGCAGGCGCACGCAGTCAGGACTGCGATGGAAGCGCATCGCGCTCGCATGCCGTATTGCATGGGCTCGCTGTTCTGGCAGATCAACGATTGCTGGCCGGCGGCCTCGTGGAGCAGCATCGACTATTACGGGCGCTGGAAGGCGCTGCAATACGCGGCTCGCAATGCGTTCGCGCAGGTCCTGGTGACCTTCCTGCCCGACGGGGATGGGCTGCACGTATGGGTGGTGAACGATCGGCTCAGCGATATGCGTGCCAGGCTCACCCTGCGGTTGATGGATTTTCACGGCACGGTGCTCGGCGAGGACACCTACGCCGTGCGCGTCGCCGCCAATCTGAGCACGCTCGCCGCCACGGTCTCGATACGGCAGCTGCTCGGGGATGCGCCTGCGCAGTCCGTGGTGCTGCAGGCCCGCCTCGGGACGGAGAAGGGGACGCTCGCCGAAAATCTCTTGTATTTCCGGCCCGTGAAGGAGTTGACGCTGCCGGGCGGCTCGCCACGCATCGACCTGGACCAGCACGAGGCGCATTGCGATCTCACGCTTTCCTCCACGACGCTGATCAAGGACCTGTACCTGGACACGACCGACATCGATGGCTCCTTCAGCGACAATTACTTCGATCTGATGCCCGGCGAAGCGAAGCGCGTGCGGTTCACTCCCTCCAGGCCATTCGGCGGGCGCTCCCTGTCTCAGGACCTCTCGTTCCTGCATATGGCGCTGGTCGCGAGCCGAGGGATTCCGTAACGTCGCACCGCCATTGCGCACTGCCCGGCACGGCGCCACCGAGGCGCGGCCGAGCCGAGGCGCGGCGCTCAGTCGGACCAGACCAGCCCGTGCTGGCCGGGTGGACTCGGAGGCCGATCCCAATGCGGCGGAGTCTTCGAAAGACCGATGAGCGGTCCCGGCGCGCGCAACCGGCCGTACTGCGAGTCCATGGTGACGAAGCTCGGTGACTGCGGAGTCGGCACGGCGGCGGGCATCCGCGCCCGCTGCGCCTCGGTCAACGTGCCGAGCTCCTGAAGAAACATCGATGTCCGCGTAAGACTCACCTGCACATGGTAGCTCCCTCCCTCGCGGGCACGACGAACGAGCGCCGCGAGCGCGCCCGCAGCCGCCAGATAGGCGGTCAGGTAATCGTTCACCGTGCCGGTCGGAGCGAGTTTCGGTGCGGCCGCTGAGCCCTCGTCGATCGCCAGACCGCAGGCGGTCTGTCCGATCGGCTCGAACCCGCCCCGCTCGCGCCAGGGGCCGCCGTAGCCGTAGCAGCTCACCGACACGTAGACGATGCCCGGGCGCAGCTTCGCCACCTCCTGTGGCCCGAGCCCCGTCCGCTCCATTGCGCCCGGCCGCCATGACTGCACGAACAGGTCGGCGCCGCCGAGCAGGCTACGCAGCTTGTGCTCCTCCCCTGCCTGCTCGAGATCGATCAAGGCGCAGCGCTTCCCCCAGCCGGTGTCCAGATGCATCGCGTGCGGATCCTGGCGCCAGGGCGCGCAGACATGCAACACATCCGCGCCGTGCTCGGCCAGCAGCTTCGACGTGGTCGGTCCCGCCAGCACATGCGTGAAGTCGAGTACCCGGACACCCGCGAGCGGTCGCGGCGCCCGCTGAAACGGCTCCGGCGCGCTCTCGCCGATCTGCTCGATGTGCACTGCGGGACGGGCGGCCAGCCACCGCCCCTGCGGGTGGTCACGCCACTCCTGGCGCGTACGCGCAATCACTCCCACCGCCTTTCGCCGTGCGAGCGCATCCTCCAGTTCCTGCGAATGCCACCGGGCCGCTGCGCGCGCGAACGATGCCGCCTCGTAGCCGCAGTCGAGGACATTCATCAGCCGCAGCAGAATCTCCGGGTAGATGAACGAGCGCAGCAGGAAGATGATCCGCCCGTCGGCCGTGCGAAAGAAGCCCGGGTAATCGGTGCCGCGCGGATGGGGCGGTATGCGGTATCCGTTCTGGTAAAGGTGCCCGATGGTCTGCAGGCCCGGCACCACCGCCCGGCGCACATCCACGGACACGTCCTGTTCCTCACCTTGCCGGAGCTTCCAGATCGCCGCCACCGCCGCCCCCGCCGCGGCCAATACTCCGGCCGTCGCCGCACCAACTCTGTGAACGCTGGGCACGATCGGGTCAGCACCCGTGATGACCACGCTTCCGGCCCGGTCCGAAGGGCCGAGCCCCATGATCGACCAGAGCGTGCCGCAAATCTGCTCCGGGCCGGCTCCCGCGAACGTCGCCGTCTCACTCATGTAAGTCGCTCCGACGCGCCCGGGGGCAAACCTGCGCCTACCCCAGGTTGAGACGTGAATCCCCCCGGCACGGCCAGCGGACCGCGATGGAGCTTGCTTCCGAGCTTGCAGCCGCAGACCGCAGGCATTGCGCGGGAGCCTCGGACGGAACTGAAGTGAATACCGAGTTTGCGTTGCATGGAATGGGATTTCCTGATGACTTTGCAGTTGCGCCGGCACGTCGCGCCAGACCTTCGAAAGAGAGCTCCGCTGGAGAATTCGGTTCGCGTTGCCGTGTCACTCAGGTCTATCGGAAGTGACCGACAGTCCCGCACGGAGATACTCATTCACTCGTGCTAGAATATCGCATACCGCCCTCCCGTGGAGCTGGCGCGTCAATGGCTCTCGCCTGGGGCGCCGAGGGCAGGCGCCCGCTGAGCTCACAGCCGATCGTGGGCCGGGTCTGTATGTCCGTCACGTCGACGCGCCAAGACGAGCCGACTGCCTTCGCCCCACGGTTCCACCGCCTCTCGCATTCCAGGACGGACCGAACCACCCGTCAAGCACCGTCGCGCGGCTCACATGCATTTTCCACTCGGCCATCAGTGCGCCGAGATCACGGTGGCTCAGGGAGTAGGCAAGGTACCGGCGGCCGCAAGCCCGTTGGGGGACTGTTTTCGCGCAGGACAGCTCTAACTCATCGAGGAGCCGTTCACGCTGCCGCCGGATAAGGCCGCGACGACCCGCGACCGCCTCCTGAAGATCCCGATCGATTTGCGAGTATTGCTCTCACGGAGACCGCGGGCGACTCGAACGCCATGAGTGCATACCCGCCTTGGCAATCCATGGCCGCCTAAATTAAGATCGCTCAATTTTACCTGTTCTCGGAACACATCCATGAATCAGCCTGCAATCCGCTCGCGCACGCCGGGATTCGTCACCCTGTTCCTGATCGAGATGTGGGAGCGGTTCGGCTACTACGGCATGACCGCCGTGGTGGTGCTGTTCATGGTGCAGAAGCTGGACTACAGCGACGACCGCGCCAATCTGACCTTCGGGGCCTTCGCCGCCATGGCCTACGCGGTTCCCGCGGTGGGCGGCTGGATCGGCGACCGGATGCTCGGCAGCCGGCGCACCACCCTGTTGGGCGCAGTCATCCTCGCGGTCGGTTACGCCCTGCTCGCGCTCCCTTATCCCGGGATCCTGTTTCTCGCGCTGAGCGTCGTTGCGGTCGGCGGCGGGATCTTCAAGGCGAATCCGGCCAATCTGATATCCAAACTCTACGAAGGGGACACCGCAAGAATAGACAGCGCCTTCACCATGTACTACATGGCGGTGAACGTCGGCGCCACAGTCTCTCAGATCGCCACTCCACTCATTGCGATCTGGGTTGGCTGGCACGTCGCCTTCGCGGTCTGTTCGGCGGGTCTCGTGATCGGCATCCTGAATTACCTGGTGATGCACCGTCATCTGGCGCACGTGGGCTCTCAGCCCGATTTCGAGCCGCTTCCGCTCGGGAAACTGGCATGGGTCATGGTGGGCACCCTGGCCGCGATCGGCCTGGTGTCCGAGATCGTGCAGAATCTCAGTGTGGCGCGTGCCGTCGTCTGGCTTGCCTTCATCGCCCTGCTCGGGATTTTCGCCGCGCTCATCTGGAAAGGCACCCCTCGGGAGCGCAAGGGACTGTGGGCGGTGGTCATCCTGACCGCGGAAACGATGCTCTTCTTCATCTTCTATCAGCAGATGTCCACCTCGCTCACCCTGTTCGCACTGCGCAACGTGGATCTGCACCTCAATGTACTCGGCCTCCGTTACTCGGTGCCGCCCGGCCAGGTACAGGCGCTCGACCCCATCTGGATTTTCATCCTGAGCCCGCTGCTCGCGTGGTCTTATAACCGCCTGAGCCGCGGTCGCGGAGACCTGCACATCGCCTCGAAATTCGCCGTCGGATTCGTGGTGCTGAGCGTCGGCTTCTTCGTATACGGCCTGAGCGGATTGTTCGCGGTGAACGGCAAGGTGAATTTCGGCTGGATGATCGCAGGCTACGGCCTGCAGGCGCTCGGGGAACTGCTGATCAGCGGCCTGGGCCTCGCGATGGTGGCCCGTTACGTCGGTCCGCGGTTGCGCGGCTTCGTCATGGGGTCATGGTTTCTCGCCACCGGCATCTCCCAGTACCTCGGCGGCTTTGTGGCCACTTATGCAGCGGTCTCGCGCGACGTCACCGATCCGATGAAGACGCTTCCGCTATACACACATCTGTTCTACGCCCTTGGGGTGGTGGCCATCATCGGCGCCGTGTTGGCAGGGGCGATCGTTCCGCTCATGAAACGCCTTTCCGTTGACCAGAATGCCGTGCTCCCCGCGGGCATTCCGGGAACCATCCGCGCGGAAGAGTAGCCCGCGGTCGCCTGCCCTCCGCCGCACAATCCCGTCACGCAGTTGGCACGCCCGGCACGCCAACGCGCGCGGCGAGCAAGACGGCCTTCTTCTCCATGCGTGGGTCGTGAGAATACAGGGGCGGTGACGCGCACAGGTATAGGGTTTTCAGGTCGGGGCCGCCCAGCGCCACCGCAAACACCGACAACTCCGGCGTGGGCACGCGATCCAGGATCTCGCCTCCCGGCGCCACTCGCAGAGCCGCCCTGCCCCCCGCGTCCCCGATCCAAAGGGCGCCTTCCGTGTCCAATGCGATGCCATCGGGGAGAGCGGCCCCCGAGCCGAGGCAATCGCCCACCGTTGCAAAGCTCCGATCGCTCAGAGCGGCCCAAGTCCGGCGTCCAGTCAGGCTCCCGTCGGTCAGAATGTCGAACGCCGTCAGGCGGGCGGCGAATGTCTCCGCCACGATCAGCGTACGGCCGTCCGCGGTTCTCGCCATTCCATTGGGAAAGATCAGATCCCGGGCAACGACGCTCACCTCGCCACGCGGCGAGACCATGACCAGGTCGGTAGCGCAAATTTCATCGATATCCATATCGAACCCGAAATTTCCGATGTAGGCACGCCCACACTCGTCGACCAGCATGTCGTTGCAATGGTAGCGCGCAACGCCGCTGAGATCGGCCACCTCCTCCAGTCCCTCAGGCCCGGAACACCGAAACAGTTTTCGCTCTTGCACCGCCACCGCAAGCAGCTCATCGGCGGGCGTGAACCCGAGTCCCGACACCCAATTCGGCAACTGACACACCGCTCGCGCCCGGCCGTTCGACTCGAGCACGTAGACCTTGCCGCCCGCGAAATCGGAAAAATACAATTTGCCGTTATGCCAGCGCGGTCCCTCGAGGAAGTGAAAGCCTCCGGCGACCTGTCGGGCTGCGTACTCACGAACTGTCATATGCTCTCCCCGTGAATCCACCGTATGCAGGCTCTATCGGGTCATATCTGCGCGCTCTCGACGGTCCGCTTCAGTTGCGCAGCGGTCCGCCGGTGGCGAGGGTGTGGGCGATACGCTCCCGGGTCTTCGGATTGCTCAGCAGCTCGAGGAAGTGCCGCCGTTCGAGATTGAGGATCCACTGCTCATCGACCTCGGTGCCGGCCTCGACATCCCCTCCCGTGACCACCTCCCCGATGCGCGAGCCGATCTCGAAATCGTACTCACTGATGTGTTTCCCTTCCAGCAGGTTCACGAGCAGCCCCTCGATCGAGGCCGCCCCGGTGCGCCCGGCCACCGGGAATCGCCTGCCGGGCGGCGCGGGACGGTAGCCGGCATCGGCCAGAGCGAGCGCCTGGTGCTTGGCGATGTGCAGCAGCTCGTAAGCGTTGAATGCCACCACATCGCCGGAACCCAACAGCCCGAGCTCCTGCGCCTCGATAGCGCATCCCGCCACCCGCGCCTTGGCGATCATCATGTAGTAATCCTTGAGCGACGCAAAAAGGTCTCCCTTACTTTCACGTGAAGCGCGCAGCGCGAGCTCCTTGCAGCCGCCTCCGGCGGGCAAGAGGCCCTCGCCCGCCTGCACGAGGCCCACCCTGGACTCCAATGCGGCAACCACCCGATCGCAGTGCATCGCGAGCTCGCAGCCGGCGCCGAGCACATGACCCTCGGTGGCGGCCACGGTGGGGATCTGGCTGTACCGCAGCCGCTGGGAGGTCGTCTGAAGGAGCTGGATCACTGCGTCGATCGCCTTCCAGTCGGCCGCGGCAAGCGCGGGGCGGAGCGAATCGAGGCGCGCACCCACCGAGAACGATGCCTCGGTCTGCCAGATCACCAGACCGCTGAAACACTCTTCCGCCAGGGCAATCGCGTGATTCAGCCCCTCGAGCACCTCCGGGCTGATCGAATGCATGCTGGTCTTGAACGACACCACCATCACCTCGTCGCCGGTGGTGAAGGCCCGCACTCCGGGGTTCTCGTACACCGTCTCGCCGAGCCGCGGCCTGTCCTCGCCGATCAGGACCGCCGGCGCCAGCTGGCGCCGATACACGTCCAGCGTGGAGCGGCCCACCAGAGCGTCGCCCGCGGCATCGTAGGAACCCTCCGGGAAATGCACGCCTCTGCGAACCGGGTCGCGCGCCCATCCCGGGAGCGGTGCGCTCGCGAGTGCCTTGCCGTCCTGGATGTCCTCCTCGATCCAGCCCGCCACCTGAGTCCAGATCGCCGCTTGCCAGATCTCGAAGGGACCGAGCTTCCAGCCGAACCCCCAGCGCATCGCGAGATCCACATCGCGCGCCGAGTGCGCGATGTCCGCCAGATGGAAGGCGATGTAATGAAACGTGTCGCGAAAGCATGCCCACAGGAATTTCGCCTGGGGATGATCGCCCGTCCGCAGCCGTTCGAGTCTCTCCGTCGGGTTCTCGAGCGCCAGCACCGCGACGACACTCTCGTCAGCCTTCGCGCCGGCGGCGACGTAGCCGCCGCTCGAGGGCTCGAGCACTCGAAGGTCCTTGCCCTTTTTCAGGTAGATGCCGCCTTTGGTCTTGGCGCCGAGCGACCCTGACTCGATGAGCGTGTCGAACCAGGGTGGGACATGAAACAAGTCATGCCATGGATCGTGCCGGAGGTCCTCCCGCATGGTCCCGACCACGTGGGCGAAGGTGTCGAGTCCGACCACGTCGACGGTGCGGAAGGTGGCCGACTTGGCGCGCCCAAGGCGAGGCCCGGTCAGATCATCGACGACGTCGAAGCGGATACCATGCTTCTCGGCGTTCGCGATCGTCGCCAGCATCGAGAACACCCCGATGCGATTGGCGACGAAGTTGGGAGTGTCCTTGGCGCGGACGACGCCCTTGCCGAGGGTGGTGACGAGGAAGCGCTCCAGGTCATCGATTACCGCCGGGCTCGTATCCGGACAAGCAATGATCTCCACCAGGTGCATGTAGCGCGGCGGGTTGAAGAAATGCACGCCGCAGAATCTTGAGCGCAGCCGGGCCGGACAGGCTTCGGCGAGCCTTCGGATGGAAAGCCCCGAGGTGTTGGTCGCGAAGATCGCGCGGGCGCCGAGGTGCGGCATGACCTTCCGATACAGCTCCGTCTTCCAGTCCATGCGCTCCGCGATCGCCTCGATCACCAGGTCACAGCCGCCGAGCAGCCCAAGGTGCTCCTCGTAGTTGGCCGCCTGGATGGACTGCGCCGTCTTGCGGCCCGCGAGCGGCGGGGGGCTGCATCTGCTGCAGGCCCGCAATGGCCGCAGCCGCGGTGGCGCTCTTGTCTGCCTCCCGGGCGGCAAGATCGAACAGGATCGTCGGCACACGCGCGTTCGCGAGGTGCGCGGCGATCTGCGCGCCCATCACCCCGGCACCCAACACCGCGGCCCTGCGTACGATCATTCGGCTCTCCGGGAGGACGGCGCCGGCGGCACCGGTGGAGAGGCCAGCCCGACATTGACGTACCAATACTGCGTGCCGGACGCGCGGCGCCGGGCGATCACTTCCTCGTGCAGCTCGAACATCCCCGGCAGCAGGTGCTGCATCGACTGCGGTGACGCACGGAGCTCGAGATACGCCCGCTCTTCCCGATAGGCCTGCCATGCGGCCGCCCCGGGAGCCGACGGCACGCCGTCACGGGCGAAGCTCGTGAAGTAGCTCATGAGCGCCTCGCTGAGCGCATGCTCGCGCGCGTCATCGGGCGGACGGGGCCACAGCTCCGGCCATCCGTCGGGCACACCGATCCGGCCGAATACATAAGGCAATTCACTGGCATGGAACGCCTCGAGACGCAGCGCCTCCTGCGCCGGGTAGCGATGCGCAAAGAAATATAGATACGCCGGCAGCCCGAGCCGCGTCTGGTCCCGGGCGAGGCGCTCCGAGCTCCAGCCGTAGAACGCGTCTCGCGCCGCCGCGAGCGCACTCTCTTCCACGTCGGCCGCCGGATAGCGAGCGAGATACGCCGGCGCCAGATCCGCGTAAATGCTGCGCACGAGGCTTTCGTACTCGGCCGCGCTCACCGGCAGCGGCGGCAGAAAAATGGGCTGCAGGGAACGAATCTCGCCCTCGTTGAAACCCGCGATCACCGGGACCGCCGCCTGCTCGCCGCGATCGAAGCAGGCGACTTCCCGCGCTGGACCCTGTTCATCCAGGTGATGACGGAAGACCAGGCCAGGACCCATCGCCACAACCCTTTCGATCTCACCAAGGTCTGGCCCAAGGCCGACTATCCGCTGATCGAGGTCGGCGTGATGGAACTCAACCGCTACCCGGAGAACTACTTCGCGGAAGTGGAACAGGCCGCCTTCTCCCCCGCCAACGTCGTACCCGGCATCTCCTTCTCGCCGGATCGCATGCTGCAGGCACGGCTTTTCTCCTATGGCGACAGTCAGCGCTACCGTCTCGGCGTGAATTTCAACCATATCCCGGTGAACGCACCGCGCTGCCCCTTCCACGCCTATCACCGCGACGGCGCGATGCGCACCGACGGCAATCTCGGCGGCACCGTCAGCTACCATCCGAATACCGGCGGCGTCTGGAGCAACCAGCCCGAGCATGCCGAACCGCCTTTGCCACTCGAGGGCGACGCCTCGCATCACGACCACTACGCCGAGGACGATCACTGGGAGCAGCCAGGCACTCTGTTCCGCGCGATGACGCCGGCGCAAAGACGGGCGCTGTTCGATAACACCGCCCGCGCGATCGGCGCCGCTGCACGCCCCATCCAGGAACGCCACATCGCCAATTGCCGCCGCGCCTACCCCGCCTATGGCGACGGTGTCGCAGCCGCACTTGCCCGCCTCGCCTGACGCGCCTCCCGCCCGAAACCGGCACCCTGACGGCCATCCCTCCGTCAGCGGCGGCCGGCACGAGCCGTTCCAGACTCTCTTCGCCGGATCACGAACAATAGTGCATACTACAGAGCCGCCAAATAATCTTCGCGAACGAAGACAGTCTCAGGAAATCGAACGATTTTCTCACAATAACGTGATATGCACCATAACGCCGTCCGGCGGCGATACCACCCACCCGACCCCGGACGGCTTTTCACAGGATTTTTCCTGGCTTCTTCAAGAACCGCGACACGCCTTACGATCGCGATGCGCGCCGCCGCCGCCAGTTCCAGTATCCATCACCGTGACTTGAACGACTCTCCGGAAAGCAATATATTTTCGATATCGCAATAGTGCGCATCGCCGAACCGGCACGATCGCACGCCCCCGGCTTCTGAACGACAACACGACGATCGTGGCTCGATTGCCAACCAGGAGACCGACCATGCGCCGCCCGCACCGCTTTCTCGCGACATCGCTCACGCTCTGCACCGCGCTCGCCATCGCCGGAACGGCACACGCCGCCATGACAATAACGCCGAACGCCCCACCGACCGCGGCCGAAATCGCCGCCGTACGAAGGGCGCTGCCCGGTGATTTCAGGGATGCCGAGCGGATGTCGCATCACCCCCTGACATTCACCGTCGGCCACGTCGATCTGAACGGCGACGGCCGGCCCGACCTGATCGTCCATTACACCGATCAGGGCTGGTGCGGCAGCCACGGTTGCATCGCCTATGCCTTGCTCGCCCATCCCGGCGGCTACAGCACACACGCGATCACGCTCGTCTATTTCGTGGGCACGATGACTGTCCTCAACGCCATCCATCATGGCATGCACGATCTGCGCTTCGACAACGCGACCTATGTGTTTCACTGGACCGGAACCGCGTATCGCGGCCCCGCCGGATAGGTCGCGCGCCCGGATAGGTCGCGCGCAAGGAACAGCAAGACACGCCGCACCGCGCCCGGCCTCGACAGGCCTGGTCGGCACCGCTCACCTGATCTATCGTCATGCGGGGAAGCAGTGACGGAGCGCGTGCATGACAGCCTGGTGGAGCGGAACCGGCCACAGCGTCCTGCAAACGCCACAAACCGCCATCGTCAACGCCCTGGCCCATCGCCTCGTCGAGAACCACCGCACCAACCACGACACCCAGCTTCACGCCTGGCACGCTGAGGTCGCGATCCTTCGTGACGTCGTCACGCGCTTTCCGAACTGGCACGTCCTCCTCGAATACCCCCTGCTCCGCCTCGGCCGCCGCATCGACGCCGTCCTCCTCGCCGACCGCGCCATCATCGTCCTCGAATTCAAGGTCGGCGCCACGGCCATCACCCAGGCGGACCGGATGCAGGTCGAGGATTACGCGCTCGATCTCGTCGATTTCCATGCCGGAAGCCGCCGCCATGCGGTGATCCCGGTCCTCGTCGCGACCGAGGCAACGCCGCGCCCGTCCACGCCGTCCTTCGCCTTCGAGGGCATGGCCACCCAGGTCATCGACGCCAACGCGATAACCCTCGCCGACACGCTCGCCGACATCGTCCCCCGCATCGCCCCGCCCGCCGCACCGCTCGACGGCCCCACCTGGGACGCCGCCGCCTATCGCCCCGTCCCGACCATCATCGAGGCCGCGACGATGCTCTACAGCCGCCACGGCGTCGCCGAGATCGCCGCCGCCCGCGCCGATACCGACAATCTCTCCACCACGACCCAGGCCATCCTCGAGGCCATCGCCCGCGCCCGCGGCAACCGTCAGCACCTCGCCATCTTCGTCACCGGCATCCCCGGCGCCGGCAAAACTCTCTGCGGCCTCAATGTCGCCTTCCGGATCGAGGACGACACCGCCTTCCTCACCGGCAACCTGCCTTTGCTCCACGTCCTCCGCGAAGCCCTGGCCCGCGACGCCGCCACGCAAGCCGGCACCAGCCTCCGCGTCGCCCGCCACAAGGTCGAATCCACCATCCAGCCGCTAATCCGCTTCCTCGCACACTATGTCAGCCG